>ERZ773003.437-NODE-437-length-30818-cov-5.791925_pt1 | contig 30818 bp, 32 predicted proteins | sample MGYA00580668_ERZ773003 | MGnify/ENA primary metagenome ERZ773003 (study PRJEB29015, sample SAMEA2738002) | human oral metagenome | biome: human oral; feature: human-associated habitat; material: dental | place: China | collected 2126 ...
TCAAGGACTGGAATATTTCTCGACAAATCCCATGGGGCATCCCAATCCCAGCGTTTGTCAATGAGACTGACTCAAACGACTGGATCTTCGACACCCGAGTGACCGAAAAGCGTATTGTTGTAAATGGAACAACATATATCAGAGAAGAAGACACCTTTGACACCTGGTTCTCATCTGGTCAATGGCCGTACATCGTTACCGATTACCTAAACGGCGGGGAACTAGCCAAATACTTCCCAACCAGCTTGATGGAAACTGGTATGGACATCATGCGGGCATGGGTATCACGCATGATTATGCTCAGCCTGTACCGCACCGGCAAACTACCATTCAAGGACGTTTATCTGCACGGTATGGTCAACGACGAGCATAATCAAAAAATGTCCAAATCCAAGGGTAATGTCATCAATCCGATGGAACTAGTCTCAGAATTTGGCTCAGACGCCACCCGCATGGGTATCATCGCCGGCCGCGCACCAGCCCAACATCAAGCCTTCAACAGAGGTGCGGTCATCGCTGCTCGCAACTTTTGCAACAAGCTGTGGAACATCGCTCGCTTTGTTGAAGCACAAATTGGCGACGATCACGTCATCGTGCCATTACAGCCACAAACCCCAGCTGACCACTGGATTATCCGTCAACTAAACGACGCAGCCAACAATATCGCTGTTCGCTTGGAGCAATACCGTTTTTCTGAGGCCGCCGAAACCGTCTATCACGCCATCTGGGATGACGTTGCCGATTGGTATATCGAATCATCAAAAACCGCCATCAACCGCCCACTGTTGTCATGGGTGCTAGCAACCAGTCTGAGAATCACCCATCCATTTGCACCATTCGTCACAGAGACAATTTGGCAGACACTCAACTATACCGACGGTATCCTGATGCGCGACTCTTGGCCAACACCAGAACAATACGATGAGATTGAGGCTGAACAATTTGAACGCATCAAAGAATTAGTCTCCGAAGGTCGCTGGGTGATCACAGAATTACCGGGCAATAAAAAATACCGCTTATTGTACGGCAACGACAGCTTGGTCAAAGAAAACGCCGACACTATCAAGCACCTCATGCGCCTTGCATCAATTGAGCACACTGATCAACCACGTGGCCTCAGGCTAGCCGCAGCCAACAGGGAGGTGTGGCTGGATATCGATGATGAAACACTCTACCAGCACCAGACTGAGCTGGAAATGCGCCTCGCAGAAGCTAGAAAGCGCCTCGAGGGGCTTGAAGCGCGGATCAACAATCCATCCTACGCTGAAAAAGCGCCAGCCCACTTGGTGGAGGAAACTCGCCAACACATCACAGAGCAGCAAGCGCTCATCCAACGACTTATCACCGAGTTGGAAGTCATCAAGTTTAACTAAAAACAAATCTTACCGATACACAAGCGTTGCCCATCAAACTCAGGACCGCCATTACCCTGGGCACGCTTGACTTTCATGTATTTTCGGTCATCATTTCGTGGTGTTGAACGAGGATTTGCCGATCCATCATGAATGATACTACTGAGTGATGTATGCTCTGGATGCGTATGCGCAGACGAACCAATCCTCGTCGTTTTCATGCCGTCGTCACCAGTCGACCCCTGAAAATCAACTGCACTAAATACTGATACCACCGCCTTATCCACGTGGGTGTCGTGCATCAGTACACCACAAGCAGTCGTCAAGCTCACAAATATAGTAAATTGTGTAATAATCTGTTGTAATATATTCATGTATCTCTCTGTTTATGTTTTATTAACGCGCACCAAGCGCTGTTAAACTGATTATCATATTAGCATAAGTTTTATTTTATGTCAAGTATATTTCGCGTTGTGACAAATAAAAACACCTACTCGAGGTGTTTATGTATCATTCTGGCGGAAGGGGAGGGATTCGAACCCTCGGTACGTTTTACCGCACGCCGGTTTTCAAGACCGGTACCTTCAACCACTCGGTCACCCTTCCAGAAATCTGTTCACATTATACCATACTCCTGTTCACAAATAAAAATTCTCAACCCGTAAGTTGAGAATTTCATATCAGTTTCTGGCGGAGGAGGGGAGATTCGAACTCCCGCTACAGATCTCTCCGTACTAACGATTTAGCAAACCGTCCCCTTCAGCCACTTGGGTACTCCTCCAAATTCACTATTCAGTGTATCATATAAGTGTAATAATTAACAGCTTTATGATAAATGAGGTATAATGTAATTATGATACAAGGATATATTTCTAAGATTGTCACTACATTACTTACGATTGGACTAGGAATAGCCCTAGTAGCCACACCGGTATCTGCTCTTGGTGAAGGTGGTGCTTCGGCTGGTATAGGTGCAGCCCGGGGGGATAATACCCCATCTAACCTAGTTAATGGTGACTCATCAATCATAAAGCGTGCCATAAATATTATGCTATTTGCAGTCGGCGTATTAAGTGTTGTCATGCTAATTTTTGGCGGTTTTCGCTATGTCATCTCTGGCGGCAAGAAAGAATCAGTCACAAACGCTAAAAACACCATTTTATATGCAATCGTTGGTCTGTTAGTCGCAGTTTTTGCTTATGCTATCATTAACTTTATCCTTGGCGCAGCATTAAGTGGCGGTTCAACCACTAACGTTTAATTGTCCAGCTATTCTCGCCGTGATATACTAACAGCATGAATGATAATCCAGAACAACAGGGATTCGAGCCAAACTCATCAGATAGGTTTGATTTAACTGAGCCAATCGCCTGGAATGCTCCAGAAGGAGTGCAAGTTCAGCGTGGAAAAATTTGGTATGTAATGTTTGCAGTTATTCTGGTCGGGCTAATAGCCCTAGCTATTCTAGTATTTAAGAACTGGACTTTTGCTGCCTTGCTGCCCATTATGGCAGTGGCCTTATTTACCTTATCAAACAAAAATCCTCAAATTATTAATTATGCAATTAGCCCAAAGGGTGTTTATATTGCTGACGTTTTACATGATTTCAGTGAATTTCGTGCATTTGGATTATCAAATGAAAACAACCAGCACTCTATCATATTATTGCCAGTTAAGCGTTTTTCGCCCGGTTTGACCATCTATTTTTCTGAAGCGGAGGGTGAGAAAATAGTCGATATGTTAGGTGCGCGCTTACCAATGCAAGAAATTAAACCAGACGCCCTAGAAAAGCTCATTCGCTTAATAAAGCTATAGCTTGATTGGCTATATTTTATGTGGTAGAATACAAAAGTTCACCGCTTCTAGGCGGAGAAAGCTCTTTATATTTTTGTTATGGCCAATCGGATTTCCGAAAGGCTGTATGCACCCGTAGCTCAGCTGGATAGAGCGCTGGCTTGCGGAGCCAGAGGTCGTAAGTTCGAATCTTGCCGGGTGTACCATTTAACCTAAGGAGGGGATATGAATTTTGTTAAATACGTAAAATACACAGGTATAGCAATTATTGCAATTTTTACAACATTTATTGCGTTTATATCGGCGGCGGTATTTATTGAGGTAACAACCTGGGATGAGGCTGGTAAGTGGATTATCAAGGCCGCTGAATTAGCCGGTGTTGGCCTGTTATTAAGCATTGTCATGAGTATTATTGGTACTATAGTCGCTAAGGACGCCAAGAAGAAATAATATCCTTAATTAGTTAGATACGGAGAGATGCAGGAGTGGTTGAACTGGCCGCTCTCGAAAAGCGGTATGGGGCAACTCATCGAGGGTTCGAATCCCTCTCTCTCCGCCATAAATATTTATGAAAATAACCGTTATAACAATCGGGAAGAAACATGAAGCCTGGATTCAGCCAGGCATTTTTCGTTTTTTAGAGCGTCTCAGGCCGCCATTTGCCACGGAGATGGTAATTCTACCACACTCAAGCTTTGAGGGCGACAGAGCGCGTCAGGAAGAGTCAGAACGTATACTTACACGTCTTAGTTCAGATGATTTTATTATCCTGCTTGATGAGCGCGGTAAAAATTTATCATCACCGGAATTATCAGATTTAATCACTAGCCACGCCAACAGTCACGTTGTTTTTATTATTGGAGGGGCTTATGGGGTTAACGATGATTTACGCCAAAGGTCTAACGTCGTCTGGTCTCTATCAAATCTAGTATTTCCACATCAGCTAGTCCGGCTAATCTTAGCTGAACAACTGTATCGTGCTCAAGAAATCTATCGCGGCAGCCAGTATCACCACTCATAATTTCGGACGACCATGCCTGGCAATGACAGCAATCTCTACATGCTCAGCGCCGTTTTTTCTTAAGCATTCAGCTGCCGCCAACACGGTTGAACCAGTCGTAAAAATATCGTCAATAATTATATATCGACGATTTTTATCTACCGAACCACTTAGCTCAAAGAAATCCTTTGCTTGACGTTTTCTCTGGCGCGAAGACTTAGTAAAGTGCTGAGTGACATTATTTCTTCGTCGAAGCAGAGACCGACATTCTATCTTTCTATTCCTAGCTAGCTTATTAGCTATCTTTTCAATATGGCCAAATCCGCGGCGACGAATATTTTGGGAGATTGTAGGTATTGGCACAATAACCGTCTCTTTCGGGAGAGGGGGCAGAATATTATTCAAAAATTCACTCAACAGATCAGCAGCAGCTTGTACCCGGTTAAACTTATAATTATCAATTATCTTAGCCACCACGCCAGTTCTTTTCGTAAAACACCAGATCATATCACAGGGAAGTTTATGTTTTTTACATAGATTACCCTTTTTCAATAGAGTGCCGCACAATACACATATTTCATACTTCTGACTTATGATGTATTTTTTACAATCTTTACATAAAATACCACCTATTTTATGACATCTATAACAGTAGTGCGGAGCAATAATAGATAATAGTGCATCAAACATTGTAATTTTTACGTTTTACACCTTTCACTGTTGATTATACCGCATATTATAGTTATACTAATAAGGACTTTGTCAATGAGCCTATTATAAAAGTGGAGGAAATTATGGCCCGAAAACAAGATGATAACATATTACTAACAGAAGATGAGTTGGCTGCAGCGTTTATTGACGATACAGATCAGCTACTGCCTAATCTTAACGATGACAGCAACAATAGTCCAGCTCCAGCGGCACCGGTTGAAGACAATTGGGAAGATGAAGCTGACGATCTAATGGGTCAATTAGCTGTTGACGTTTTTGAAACAGAGAACGACTTAATCATTAAAGCTCGTACTGCCGGTGTAGACCGCAACGACTTAGATGTCAGTATTTCTGATGGAATCTTAACTATCAGCGGCACGTTATCTAGTGGTGATGAAGCCGACGTGCGCCAATGGCACATTCAGGAGTGCTACTGGGGCGAATTTAGTCGTACATTAGCATTGCCTACAGCCGTTAACGAAGAGGGTGTAAAGGCAGAGTTAAAAGATGGCGTTTTGACAATTACCTTTGAAAAGATAAAACAAGAAAAGGCGAAGAAGATTCAGGTCCTGTAAAATTATTTAGCTAAAAATACCGCCACGGATTGGCGGTATTTTTTGATTATAAAAAAGAACCTCGTCGGCGAGGCTCTTTTTCCAATCACAAAACTTATTATGATCCTGAAGTAAATTTATCGATGACCATATTAACGATAGCCCAAGCCAAAATAGAGACGACTAGGCCAACGATGGCGTATAGAACCGTATTCTTAGCAGCCTGAACCTTATTGCTATCACCAGATGAAGTAGTGTAACGAATACCACCCCAAATAAGCATAATAACGCTTAGGGCGCCGACTGCAAATAGGAATATATTAACAAACTGCTTAACTAGGCTCTCAGGACTAGAATTAACCTTATCTACACCCTCTCCTTGTGCACTGTTAATTCCATCCCTTAATGTAAAATTAGCAGCATTTACAGCTGGAGCTACCGCCAAAGCGATTGTCGGCACAATCAACAGTCCAGCTAGAATCATTTTTAATTTATTCATGTTATTTCTCCTTCTTTAGTGATGTTATTATTATACATTTTTCTCTGTTATTTGCAAAACTATTATGGTTTTAGACGAATTTATCGATGACCATATTAACGATAGCCCAAGCGAAAATAGCCACGATCAGACCAACTACTGCATAAATAAGTGAATTCTGTGCGGCTTTAGTTTTTGCAGCGTCACCAGCTGAAGTAACATAGCGAATACCACTAAAAATAATCATGATAACAGATAAGGCGCCCACAACCCACAATAAAACATTAACGATAGTTTGTATTAAGCCACCCTTACCTTCAATTTGCTTGCCCTTCATTTCTGGAGTGGTAGCTATTTCTATACCATTAGATATACTATCAGATGACTTAGCAGAGACATTGCCAGAAAGGGAAGTAGTCAGCAGGGCCGACGCTCCAAAGACCATACAAACCATTAATGCTATCGATAATACTGTTTTTTTCATGTTTTCTCCTACTTAAAGTTACTAAACGCAAAATTAACAATTGCTGCAGCAAATATTGAAACAACCAGACCAATGACAGCATATAAGATAGTATTTCTGGCTTTTGCGGTTTTCTGAGCATCACCACTAGAAGTTGCGAACATAATACCACCAATAACAATCATAATGACCGAAATTACACCAACTGCCGTCAGTAAAACTTGCACTATACTACCTATGATGCTATTAACTTTACCTTCACCATCAGAGTTATTATTACAGTAAACTGATCCAGAACCATCACCTGCGCAAATATCAATGCCGTTACCGGCAGAAACGACAGGAGCGAATGCGCCAAACGCTCCAATCATCACCACGCAGACAGTCAAAGTTTTTATAATATTTCTCATACTAAACCTTTCCTATGATATAACCTGTTATAGCAATCGCACTAGCAATAATAACCAAGCCAATGACAGCATATAAAATGGTGTTTTTTGCACTAGCAGTCTTTGCCGGGTCACCAGAAGACAGGGAATAGTTTATGCCGGCAATAACTATAACAATAACCGCTACGATACCAGCTATCTTTAGCACCAGGTTAATAATGACCATGATGTCAACTTGATTATCCGGCACTCCGACTTCGCTAGCGCTACCTAATAATCCAGCAAAAAATTCTAAATATTTCATAATATTCCTATATTTGATGATATAAAGCTAACAACGGCCACTGATGATAAGGCTACAACCAACCCAATCGCTGCATTCATGATTGTTTTTCGTCCGTGAGCTACCTTATCAGAAGAGCCATTACTGGTCATTATAAGGAAGCCGCCATACATAATATACCCAGTTGTAGCATAACCAACAACCTGCAAGAGGTCTTCTATTATGTTCAGGACAATCTTCCAAATAAAATTGGCTTGTGCGTTAGCGTCATCGCCAGGACTTCTAACTGCGCAATTGCCGTCTACGTCTAATAGGCCATCATACCACGGTTTTAAAGTCATAATCCTACCATCAGGACAAGCTGCAGCAGAAACTTCAGAAACAACAACGTTAGCACCAAAAGCGCCAACCACAATTAAAGATACTGCAAGTATGATATTTTTCATTAGTTAAAGACTCCCCCTGGAATAATAAAGTTAGTAATAGCCACCATAAATGCAAACATTAATAGGCCAATCACCGTATTTGTCCAAACTTCTCGGGCTTTTTTTACTTTATCTGGACTTCCTTCAGATGTAGTATATAAAAATGCACCGTACACAACAGCACCAAAAGCGGCAACGCCAATTCCAGCTGTTAAGATTTTAATAATCTGCTTTATGATATTAATAATCGCCGTGCTACCCGTGCCATCACAAGAAATAACAGAGGTTTCCGCGCCACCACAGTTGGCAGCCAAAGCTATTCTGGGTATAAAAACACTTCCTGCGATTACTGTTGCGATAAATATGCTAATTACAATATTTCTTTTTGTCATAAAAATTTCTCTTATACAGAAATTGTAAAATAGTCAAGCGAAAAAAGCAAATATTTTCCTTGAAAAGATGTAGGTAGTCTGTTAGTATATAAACTGCAATGTGCGCCCGTAGTGAAGTTGGCCTATCACGCCTCCCTGTCACGGAGGAGATCGCCGGTTCGAATCCGGTCGGGCGCGCCACAGATTATTCACCCCTTAGAGGGTATTTTTTATTATAGCTGAACTATACCTATTGCATTTATTTAATTTTCATGTTATTATATCGGCAATTAGGTCAATGAATCTAAGGAGATTTATAAGTTATACCTGGCAATGCCAGAGAAAGGATCCCAAGCGTTATGGTTCAAAATCATGAACGACTTAACCCAAGCGATTCAAAAACAAGTCTTTCAAAAGTCATGGCTACAGTGGCAACATTTTTAGCTGCAGCAGCTTCGTTGTCAGCGTGCGGTGAGACTCACAGCGAACCAACTCCAGATACAACAACATCTACAGCGCAAGAAACGCAGAATCCAACATCAACTTTAAGCCCAACCCCATCTCCTGAAGCCAGCACAACTAAGGCTGAGAAAAACATACCTCAAGAAATAATCGACAAATATAAAGACGTAAATCTATCTGACATCAGAGGTCTTTTAGAAAAAGAAAAAAGTGGTGAAGAAGTTAGCTATAACGAATGGCGAGCTACTCTTGTTGATCTTGTAAATAAGACTACGCCAGATGAAAACGCTAAAGTTGTCACCGACGAGAATGGACTAATAAAAACTACTCACGATAACCTTGCTAAAGATATGAACTCCGCCACTCTAAATAGTATCTACCTTATGTTTTATACAGGAGCGATATATAAAGATAGCCAGCTTCATAGCTATCCATTATCAGCAAAGGAGGCGGAAGCACTTAAAAAACACGCACTAGACACGACAACTGGTCAAGCTAACAGTCTTCTTTCAGCTCTACTAGAGCCTGGAAAAGACAACTATGCTTCTTTATTTAATATTACACCATCAGACTTCATATTAACCGTAAAATTTACAAGCAGTGGTAAAAAAGACGGGTCGTATCCTACTTACGCGTTCGACCCTTCTTATAAAACAGACAAATGCTCTGTTGCGGGTGATATTGCTGACTGCAAAACGGAAGGTTATCCGCGTAGAGGGGTTGATACACCTGAAACCCAGATGATTGTTAATGTAGAACATGCCAACAGCAAGGGTGAACTGACCTCTACTGATGTAGTAGCTAGGGCATTTACTGACGGCGCCCTCCCAGAAGATGTTAGTGATTTAAATAAGCCAGGCTTTGAACCTGCAAATAAAGCTTGGTATAATAATGAATTCGGTTTCAATCATGCAGAGATATTCGCGACTGCCACATTAGGAGGATTCTCAAAATTAACTAAAGAGTCCTTCTACGAAAATTTTCTAATCCAAAATGGTAATCGTGTAGCGCCAAGCGATATACCTGGAATAGATAAACCAGAAAATTAGTCCTTGCATAAACACCTTCATATGTGATTAAATGAAGGTGTTTATGTTTATTGGGAAGCAGGTGATTAAAAAGGTGGGGCGACTCAAGAAGCCTATTATAATTTTATGTGCGTTTGCGCTCTTTATATTACCGATAACAAATATTTTATCAGCCCATCCCGCGTTAGCTTCAAAAGACCCGAGCAGGTTCAGTAATCTAAAAGAGAATGAACAATACAAGTTCTTCACGTACGCCTCTGCTATGGCACGCTGCTTCAGCTACAAATCTCTAGCGGTGCACACTGACGTTGATGACCAGATGTTGAATGATAATGTAGTATTCCGTACGTGGGGGGGTGTTTATACTTATATAGGTACATATCCGGAAGTAAAGGGGTTTAATAAGGGTGGAATAAAATGTAACGATACAGGATTTCAGCAAGAGGCTTTTAATACATTTGGGATTTCACCAAATGAGCTACTGTGCTATATGGGCTACCCAAAGAACGGTTTAAAAGGAAAGAATGATAGTAATACAAAACATGAAGAATGTGTTGCCTTAGGATTAACTAACGATTTCACCTATAGTAGTACACCTGAGAATGGCGAAGAGAATTTTTTAAACGCGCTTACGACATTAACAGGATATGATCGCAATGTAGCAGAAAAAAACGCTTACATAAAATATAGAAAATATTCAGACTGGATTAAGGGTTGTGTGGATGGTGAAGCAACCAGTAAGTCTGACAACACATGGAAGGTTTCTGTCGTTAACACAGACACTAAAAAGGTTGATACGATATACAAGCCAAAAGGCAAAACTGAATACTTGTATGCCGGAAAGGATGATAAAACATACGATACTCCTTATAAAAACAAGCCTGAATTTTCATGCAAATCAGTTGAAAGTGAACTGGCAATTGCAGCTAAAAAATATTTAAATGTTCTAAAAGCAAATGCAGTAGATACTGCCTGCGCAGGACTAGCAGGAGACAAACTCAAAGCCTGCAAAGACGGAGCAAGCCATAAGGGTGATACCGCATACTGCGAAACAACCTATGAGAACGCCGAAGATATAAACGCCTGTAAACAAGGTCAGGCTGCCAAAATTGAAGCCCCAGAAGAAGAGGAAGGTGGCGAACCAAAAAACTCCTGCGGTATTGATGGTTTAGGCTGGCTAATCTGCCCCTTAATGACATTCGTAGCTACTATTAATGACGCAGCCTACGGTGCTATTTCTGGATTTTTAGACATAAAGCCAGCTATACTCTCCAATGGAGATAATTCTGGAGCAAAGCAAGGTTGGGATTTTTTCCGCAATATAGCAAACGCTATATTCGCCGTAATATTCTTATGGATTATATTTTCTCAAATCTCTAATGTTGGCGTTAGTAATTATGGAATTAAGAAAATCCTGCCTCGCTTAATAATAGGAGCTTTACTAGTTAATTTATCTTATTATCTTTGTCAGATTTTTGTAGACTTATCTAATATATTAGGGCATACATTAAAGGACGCCTTAGAATCTGGAGCGGGAGGAATAGGTACCAATTCTGAGGCTACAGGACTAGGCAGCGGGATAATTACTGCCATATTAGGCTTCACCGGAGCAGCCCTATTCATTGCCTTAGCAGTCGGATTACCTACTCTTGCTGCTGGATTTTTGGCAATTATGACAGTGTTTATTATTCTAATAGTTCGACAGGCGGGAATTATATTATTAATTGCCATCTCCCCATTAGCATTTGCAGCCTGGTTACTGCCTAATACAGAAGATTTATTTAAAAAATGGATGAAAATGTTCCGAGGTCTACTATTAGTATTTCCTATAATATCTTTATTGTACGGGGCAGGAAAATTAGCTGGTGCAGTATTGGCATCAAGTGCAACAGTTGATCCGAATAATCCAGACGAAACCATGCAGCTAGTTGCTTTAGCAGCCACCACTATGCCACTAATTGCCACACCTTTCGTATTGCAAAACTCCTTAAGTTCACTAGGCAGTATTGGTGCAAAAATAGGGAAAATGAGCGCCGGTGCCCATAGTAGATTAGCCGGAAATATAAAAGGCACAGCAAAAGGACGTACTGACAATTCTGTTATTGGCGATACGAAAAGAAAATATTCAGACTTCATGAATAGAAAACGCGCAAGCAGGCGAACGAATAAATTTGCGACGTGGAGGGATAATACTCCACTCGGTCAATTCATGGGTTGGGATAAAGGTGGAGCGCGCGCCCGCGCAACTGTAAATAAGGCGTTCGAAAGCGATGTTGAAGACGCATCCACAATATTGCAAGGTATGACATCGAAAGATATAGCCAATATAGCCAACGGCACAAAGGTAGCCTCAAAGGCTATGCGTGCGGCGGCTATTGACCATACTATGGCCAATGGTGGTTTTGAAGAACGTATGACTGTGCTGAGTAATCTAAAAGGCACAGACGCTTCTATAAAACAACGGGCGATTAAAGCTTCATTTGCAAAGGGAGATAATAATATCATAGGAAACAAATTCGGGGATGCTATTCTTCAAGATAAAGTTGGTAGTATGGATGACTTAGAGAATATGGCCATAGATAACGCTGCAGATGGCAATTTACAACCAGAACACTTAGTACAAAACGCAGGAGCTACCAAATGGCTGGCTCAGGCTTCAATTGATGCTTACGAAAAAAATAACCCTAAGGCTTCTGCTGCCAGACATGGAATTAAGGATACAGCGATAAAAGCTAGGGCAAATCCAAACACCTCAAAGAATATAAACGGAACAATAGATACTGCATTCAAAAAAGTTGGCGCTTAGCTTCTTCTCTTGACTTTTTCCATCAAAAATGCTAATATAACCTCAGATGGAGTGGTTGATTTCCCATAAGCAGCTTCTTAATAAGTGGCTGCAGTGGTTCGTGTTGCTGATAGCAGGGATGCTGGTGGGCATTTTTCTTAATACCTTAGCACATTCAACTTCTGTTTACGCCGTAGACGCAGAATGGAGTGGTCGTAATTTAACCTATAATAAAGAAAAATATACAAAGGTAAGCGATGATAAAAAGATCAAACAATTTAACCTACCTGATAATTCGCTTGTTTATGTTAATGAAGATAAGAATAAAAAAGAAGCCAAGGTTATTTATTTCCCATCAAGCGAAATATCTTCACTAAGTTCCGCAACTTACGCGGTTTATTCATTTGCGCCACCAAACACCTACGAACAAACCAGCACCTCAACTATTTCAATTGAATCTCCCTCAGAAAATTCAACCAGCACTTCCTGTGACGTACAGGGAATAGGTTGGATTATCTGTCCACTCTCCAATTGGTTAGCTGATGGCATAGATTATATGTACAGCGCGCTTCAGGAGTTCTTAAAAACTAAGCCATTAGAAACGACCAATCAAAACAGTGGAATTTATTTGGCGTGGGTCATTATGCGCAACATCAGCAACGTGGCGTTTATTGTGGCGTTTTTGGTGATTATCTACTCACAATTGACCTCTGTAGGAATTAGCAATTACGGTATCAAAAAAATGCTCCCTAGGTTAGTGATTGCGGCGGTGTTAGTCAATTTATCGTTTACGTTTTGTGCTATTTTATTAGATTTATCAAACGTAACTGGTTACGCTTTCCAAGACGCTTTCATGGGGATTAAAAACACAATATCCACCGTAGGAGAAAATACGGGCGTAGGTTGGACATGGTCAGAAGTTATTGTGATGATACTGTCCAACGGAGCTTTAGCTGGTGGAGTGGTCGCAACAGTAGCCATGGGAGCAGAACTACTACCATTAGCACTATCGGCATTAGTAGGAATAGGTCTAGTGCTTCTCTTAGTGCTTCTAATTATGGCAGCACGTCAAGCTTTAATTGTAATCCTAATTATCATCTCACCTTTAGCCTTCGTTTGCTATTTACTTCCTGGCACAGAAAAATGGTTTAAGAAATGGCGAGACTTATTCCTCACGATGTTAGTATTTTTCCCGGCATTCGCTGTAATATTCGGTGGGGCACAATTGGCTGGAATAATAATTATCCAAAACGCCACTGGAGCAAATGGTGGAATAATGCAAATCTTAGGAATGGTAGTTCAAGTTATACCATTAGCCTTAACACCTATAATTCTGAAACTTAGCGGCGGAGTATTAGGTAAGTTCGCTGGGTTTGTTAATGATAAGAATAAAGGTTGGTACGACAAGTCTAAAAACTGGGCTAAAGATCGTCGCGAGATCACTAAAAACAAGAAGTTGGCTAACCCCAATATGGCGCGATTCAACCCAAATCGTTTACGCCGTTGGGCAGATCATAGTGGTAGATTACGCAAAAAAGATCTGGAAACTTCACAGAAAAATGCCGAAAACTCATTCAGAAATACAGCCAGATATAAGAAGTCAGACTTAGACGCCAGACAGGCTTCCAGGCGTGCAGATCTGTTATCCGCACAAGATGACAATCGATACACCGAAGCTACGCTGGGTCACGCACCAACTGATACGTATGGAAAGTACGATCGTGCTCTACGAGCTAAGTCAACTAAATACTCAAATTGGCGAGACGCGCAACAAGCTCAATTTATATCAGACATTAAAGACCTAGAAACCGAAATTGCAGTGTCTGGACTAATTAAGAATAACGCTCAACGCCAGCAGCACAGTGAATTTGCAAAACAATTGATAAACAGCAAGGAACTTCGAGGGAAGGCTGGTGGACATGTCTTAGTGGATGATAAAGGTAATTTACTTGGCGCGGATGCCGCCTTAGCCTCTGCCATATCAACCAACCGCAGCGAATTCTCCAAGTCCGTTGATGAAGCTCATCAGATTATGAAGCATTATAAGCTAAGCTCTGGGCAAAGACAAAAGATATCTTTAGGCAATTCCGTGACGCTTTCAGATGGAACGGTATTGGATAGTAATAACATATATGTACGTGAAGCCGCAATTGAAGAGCAGATAAAATACGGAACCGTTACAGAAGTGGCTCAGCTTGTTAGCGAATTACCGCCAGAATTCTATTCTTCTATGGCGGCAGCATTAGCATCATCTGGCGTAAAAAACAAAGCTTCCTTTATGGGTGGTAAATTAATTGACGATATGGTTAAGGGTGCTATTAATAACCGTCAAGATTTGCTCAATTATTGTGCTGAATGGCTACAGGGCGGTAAATATAAACCAGAAGCTTTAGCAACCACTGATGCTGATGGTGTTAAGTTATTAATAGAAGCTGTTAATAATACCTCTATAATTAGCAAGGAAAAACGCGCATCTATTAAGGAAACTATCGATACAATACTCAGCGACGAAAGATTGTCAGCAAGTGTAATTGATGCAGCTAAAGATCAGTTCAAAAACCTTCGCAACATGCTATAATCATCATATTTTTGGTATAATATAAGCAGTATGTCTATATATAAAGTTCCTCAGGATGTTGAGGCGGAGGATAAGCTACTTGGACCATTTAGTTTCCGGCAGTTTGTGTTTTTAATTATCGCAGTTATTGGAATTGGTATTGCGTATGCTTTAAGTCAATTGTTACTACCCTTATTTTTGATTCCAATGCCAGTTGTTTTGTTTTTTGGGGCTTTAGCTTTACCTCTTAAAAAAGATCAACCGATGGAAGTATACCTTGCGGCAGTTATTTCTTTTATATTAAAACCAAAAAAACGCCTATGGCAACCTGACGGTGTTGAAACGTTAGTAGAAGTTGTCGCACCAAAAACTGAGGAGAAGATATATGGCAATAAATACGATCAAGCCGAGGTTCAAAGGCGATTGTCATATCTAGCAAACCTGGTAGATAGCCAAGGTTGGTCAATTCGTGGAGTTAATAACCCAAATAGTTCGATGCAAGCGGATCTGTTCAATGAGGGTCGGGCAGCTAATGATATCCTAGATGAAAATAGCACTACGGCACAAAACATTAATAATTTAATGAGACAATCGGATATACGCAGAAGAGAAGAAGTAATTCAAAAGATGCAAACAGCACAAACGACAACGGCAGTAGCTTCTCAATCGACAAACTCTATTCCAACAGCGCAACTCATAGTTAATCCATATCCAACAATGCACCAGTCAACCATAAATCCGCTATCAGACAATAAACCTACTAATAGCCAACCGACCGCCACGCCGCAAACTAGCTTAAACGACGTATCACCTGCTATAATAGATTTGGCAAATAATCACAGCGACCTTTCAGTTGAAACGATTTCACGTGAGGCGAATCGAATTCAGCAAGAAAATAAATTAGCAGAAGAGGAAGTGGTGATTTCATTACGTTAGGTGGGGTTTATGCAACCAGAGTTACAAAATCAGCAATTAAATCAGCAATTACCGCAAACCGATGCGGCTATTTCTAATGTTCCTCAGCAATCAGCCGCAAATATAACCATAGCAGGATCTACTACACAGACTCCGGATAAGTCACCAGAAAATAAAAAACAGAGTGGACCAATCAGCACTCAAAACACTCTCCTGTTTTCTGAAATGCGTGAAAATATGATTATTATGAGTGATGGTAGCTTCCGAGCAGTGATCGAATGTGAGTCAATTAACTTTGATTTGATGAGTTCACGCGAAAGAGAAGGAATAGAGTTCAGCTATCAAAATTTCATCAATTCTCTGTATTTTCCAGTTCAAATTCTAGTCCGTTCACGCCGGGTAGATATTGGGCCTTATCTAGACAGACTGGCTGACATCCGACGCAATCAAGATAACATGTTACTAAATGTTCTGATGGATGATTATATGGATTTTATTGATGTTTTAGCACAAGAAGCAAATATTATGGATAAAAGTTTTTACGTAGTTGTACCGTATTATCCTGCTGGTGAAGAAAATGCCTTCAAACAGCAAACAAAAGGACTATTCAGCAGTTTCTTCAGCGGAAAAAAAGAAGCGACTGTAACAAAAATTGATCAAGTTACATACACAAAAGCAAAGGATGAGATAAAAAATCGTATCGATTCAGTAATGAGCGGTTTGTTCCAAATTGGAGTAAAAAGCTGGCAATTAAACACCCGTCAGCTAGGCGAGTTATTCTACACCTCATATAATCCCGATACGTCATCACGCGAATCACTGTCAGAAATCGACCCGAGTGAACTCACTACTACCTACGTCACTAAAGGCACAGGACAAGCACCAACAGGAGAAAGACTATAATGGCAAAGAAGAAATTAGACGCTGTTGATATTGCCGCACAACAACGAGCGCGCGAACAAGCTGAAGTTGAACAGGCCTTTCTAACCGGTGTCCGTACACTGCGTGATTTTATTGCACCAAGCAGCATTGAACTTCATTCCGACCATTTCCGACTGGGTTCAAAATATGGTCGTACTATGTATGTTTATGGCTATCCACGACAAATCTACACCGGCTGGCTCAGCTCAGTCATTAATATCGATGAAGTACTGGATATTAGTATGTTTATTTATCCGGTTGATACGCAAATTGTGTTGAATAATCTGCGCAAAAAAGTTACCCAGCTGGAAGCTAGCATGAATATCAATTCAGAAAAAGGGCGTGTGCGTGATCCAGGGCTAGAAGCCGCCTTACAAGATGCTGAGGAATTACGCGATCAGCTACAGATTGGGGCAGAGAAGTTCTTCCGCTACGGGCTATATATCACAATTTATGCCGATAGTATGGATGAGCTAAACTTCGTGCAGCATAAGATTGAAACAATATTTGGACAACAATTAGTCTTCTCAAAAGTCGCCTCCAGCCAGCAAGAGCAGGGGCTCAATAGCACAATTCCACAGTTAACCGATGAGTTACAAATTCGCCGCAATATGAATACAGGTGCAATTTCTACCAGCTTCCCATTCACTTCAGCCGACCTAACAGATAATAAGGGTGTCCTGTATGGAATTAATATGCACAATAACGGACTGGTGATTTTTGATAGGTTTAGTCTGGAAAATGCCAATATGGTGGTGTTCGCTAAATCTGGTGCTGGTAAATCATTTACTGTTAAATTAGAGGCCCTAAGAAGTATGATGGTTGGGTCAGACATTGTGATTATTGACCCAGAAAATGAGTATCAAAAACTTTGTGACGCAGTTGGCGGTAGTTATATTCGACTAAGTCTAAATAGCGATACAAGGATTAATCCTTTTGACTTACCGCGAGTCATCGATACCGACGAGGCGGACGACGCTTTAAGAGCAAACCTAGTAACGCTGCATGGATTATTACGACAAATGCTAGGCGGGGCACAGACAACGGCCGGCGGGCAAGTTGTATCTGGATTAACACCAGTAGAAGAGGCTGACATTGATCAAGCACTCATCGATACCTATGCGCGCGTCGGTATTACATCTGATCCACTGACTCACAATTCCACTCCTCCAACTATTTCTGACTTATATGACACCTTGCTTCACATGGGCGGCACTGGACCAAGCTTAGCACAGCGTCTACGCAAATTTACCTCCGGAACATTTGCTGGTATTTTCTCGCAGCAAAGTAATATTGACATCAACAATAATATGGTAGTGTTTAATATTCGCGACCTTGAAGATGAACTTCGGCCAACCGCGATGTATATTGTCCTGAACCACATCTGGAATATTACACGCACTGACCAGAAAAAGCGCATGCTGATCGTGGACGAGGCTTGGCAATTGATGAAATATGATGATTCCGCCAATTTCTTATTCTCCCTAGCAAAGCGCGCCCGTAAGTATCAATTAGGATTAACCACTATCACTCAGGACGTGGAAGATTTCGTTGGTAGTAAGATGGGTCGCGCCATAGTCTCCAACTCATCAATGCAATTACTGTTAAAACAGTCCACCAGCGCTGTTGATGTCCTTGCTCAGGTATTTAAATTGACCGACGAAGAACAAAAACGGCTATCTAATTTCCCAGTCGGTCAAGGCTTATTCTTTGCCGGGCAAAATCACGTTCATATCCAAATTCAAGCTAGCGACACTGAGTATAACCTGATTAACACCAATCCCGTAGCTCAACAAGTAAAGCCGTCTGATACACCAATTGGCGGTTACGGAGAAGTATAAAATATGGCGCGAGTTGACTATACGACAGATTCCGAGACTGACAGTAGATTAAATCCTGCCGAGCAGGCTAGGTTCGATCAAATCTCGGCTGGACTTGATAGCGGTTCAGAATTAAGTGCTCGCGAAAAAGATGTCTTAAACAACCTTGAGTCTCAATTTGATAATAAGGATTCTGAGTTGGATCCTAGTAGAAACGACTCCGCCAGTGAAGCAGTCAATGGGCAAGAATATTCCATACCTAATAATGGTTTTTATCAACCGTCTGGTAAAAGTAAAAAGAAAAGTCCAGTAACATTTAAATCTTTACTGAAAAAACGCGGACCAATTGCAGCTATTGCTGGAATATTGGGACTGGGCGGTGGAATTATGGGAATATTTCTTAGCCCAGCGACAATGTTACAAAATATTATGGAGAATTTTACCTGGAAAAACGACTCCGCTACACCCTCTAAAATATCCAGAAGTAAACAGGTTATGAACGGATTCCTGGATTCTAAAGATAGTCCAGGAGTCTGCGCTAATAGCAGTAAGAAGATAAGATGTAGAACAGGAAAGTTGTCCTATAAAGCACTAACGAAGTTCAAGAAATCGGGAATTATTCCAGTCGATGCTGACGGCAATGAAATGAAACTAAAGAGAACTGGTTATCCAGAAAAAAGCCCAACACACTGGAAGGTGGAAGGATTAAATGATGGAAAACCTATTGAGTCGTCAAAATTAAAAGACGAATTGCTCAAAAAAGAGAATCGTAAAATTGCCAGTAAAGTCTATGGCAGAACTGGCTTATTTAAAATGCGTTTCCGCGCCTGGACAGGAAAGCATATGAGTAAGCTCTACAAAAAGTTCAATCTTAAAAGAAATAGTGCGATGTCAAAAATCGATAAAAAACTTAAAGTAACAGAGAGGATAAAAAAATTCCGAGAGGGGATGCCAAAATTTAATAACAGCACAGCCATCAATAACGTTAAGACCGGAATTAATAAGATGGGAGGCAAATTAAAAAAAGGGGCACTAGCCTACACTATTGCTGCTAGTTATTGCTTAGCTGTAAAAATTCCAAATATTATCGCAGCAGGAGTTACCGCAGTTCAGCTAGCTCCTCTGCTTGGCTTGGTTATGGATGTAATATTATCTCCCGGATCGCAGGCTAAAGCTTCTGGGTTAGATAGTCAACCTGCCGCAGCGTCATTATTCGGCCAGAAGGCTTCAGCTGCCGAATCTGCAGGCAGTGGGTTCTCTCAAGAAACGATGGAAACTATAGGCGACATGCTCACTCAAAGAGGTAAAATGAAAGGGTCTGAAAACACCGAAGGATCAGCTCTGGACTCTCCATTTCTCCTTGCAGCAATGGGTGTCAATAATGACAAGCCAGGAATTGCTAAAAATTATGTGCCAGGATATTCAATAGTTACAAATCCCATAATTCGCAAAATCAATGACCTTAAAGGTGCTACTCAAGGAGCTTGTGACTTTATACTTAGCCCAATTACAATGTACGCTTTTATGGCCATAGAGAGTGTAGCTACCGCCGCCACCGGTGGATGGACTAAATTGTTAACTTGGGCAGGAAGCCAAACTATCGGTGCAATAGTTACAAAGGTAGCGGAGGTAGCGGTAGGCGAACAAGTTAAAACAATTCTTGAAGAACTAGCAAAGAAATTTCTTGTACCAAATAATGCCCAGTATAAGGATTTGGGTGATGCACTTGGTGTTGGGGCGGCAGCGTTCTTTGCAAGCGGATCTATGGGACAGATGCTACCAGGTCTTAAAATGAGTCAATTGGCAGAATTCAATGGAATCCAAATAGCAAACGAAGAATTCCAAAAAGAAATGGACATAGCCTCTTTAAGTCCATTTGATACATCAAGTAGATATACATTCTTAGGTAGTATATTCCATAGTATGGGTAATATGATGATGGCTAATGGAACTTATAGTAAAACTCCAGTAGCAATGCTATCTAATATTCTCAGGTTACCTTCTATGGCATTGTCTTATTCATCCACTGCAAAAGCAGCAAACGGTATGTATTCTGATAAATATTGTGGATACGCAAAAGACTTTTATATGGGAAGTGGGTCATCCGAAGATCCGGCTATAAATTTAGCAGGATTGCCATGTACGGGTATAACTAAAAGCCAGGATAATATGTCGGTAGAGGAAGCTATACAGATTGCCGAAGATGAAGGATGGATAAAGAAAGATGCAGATATTCCAGATGGCGCAACGATATCAGATCTCATGACTAGCGGATATATAGTTGAGGGTACGCCTCTTTACGATTTCATTGAAGATTGTAGTGACGCGAGTAGCGGAAATTACTGGTTTAATAGTGGCGGGTGTGTAGCACCAACAAATTCAAAACAAGCAGCGACAACTACTACAAGTACTACTTACAAAGATGCAGAAGGTAAAGATGTTACTAACGAATCTTTCGGAGCTGAAAACTCCGCTAAGCAATACGATGACAGAAAACTTTCCGCTATGTCCGTATTACTAATTGATTTTCAGATTGCCCAATCAATTAATGGCGAAGATGACGAAGAAGATACTCCTTCAACCACAACTAAAGCTCCAGATAATGGCGAGGCGGTTGGCGAACCCCAATTAGAAGAGGCGCAGCAAGACGGATGGGGAGGTCATAGCAACGGAGAAATTCCAGATTCAGAATTGCAAACTTTATCTTTCTCACCAGGCAACAAGATGAATAAGAAAGCTGCGATGGCTATGGAAGAGATGAACAAAGCATATAAAGCCGATAACGGATCCGACTTAACCATTAATGAAGCATATCGAGATTGCGCAACCCAGATTAGATACAGCAAAGAATTAGGATCAAGAGCGGCTCCAGCTCCCCCATGTATATCAAACCACGGCTGGGGACTTGCCGCAGATATTGAAGTTGGCGCATTTGGGTCTTCTACATACAATTGGCTGAAGGCTAATGCTCATAAATACGGTTATGTACATCCAGCTTGGGCTGAACCAGGTGGTAGCAAACCTGAACAATGGCACTGGGAATATGCGAGGAAGGTCTAATGAATAAAGAAAATAAAGTCATATTAATATCATCCGTATTATTTTTAGTAAGTATTACGGCAACCTTCCTTATTGTTAAAAATCCTGATAGCAATCAATACACAACTATTCTGTCATCGTCCCAAAACACTAACGAGAATCAAAGTAATCAAAATAATGCTCACGAGCAATCATCAGAACAGAAAGTTATTACCGAATTACTAAATTCTACCTCCAGCACCTACGGCAACCGTGAATTAAAAAAGTATTCAATAGTAAAAGAGCAGGGCGAATTTAAGTTGGTTACACTAGAAATTTATAGCGAGAAATTCAAATCTACCTATAGCGTGTATGCAGTCCTAAGAAATAATTCAGTCATAACAGGCGTTAATGACAGAAAATCCCCAGACACCTTAAAAAATATTGGCGTTCCTGTAGATATTATAGGCGAATATAAGAGGAATCGATCTGATGTATAAAAAGTTGTCTATCGCTCTTTGCTTTGCTATATCTTTTGCTATTACTATGCAACCAGTATCTTTAGCGGCAGGATATCCCGATTCATATGTAACAAACGATATTCTTTGGTACAAAGGAAATGATTCAACAACTTGCTCCGGATCATCTTCTAATGGAGTGTCGGGATCAGACAACCAAGAGAAGATTTGGGGATATTTACGCAACGTAGGATTAAGCGCTGAACAGACAGCTGGTGTGATGGCTAATATTCAAGCAGAGTCAGGATTTAGTCCTACTAGGCACGAAGTAGGCCAAGGATGGGAGTATGGAGGTTGGGGTCTTGCTCAATGGACATTTGGAAGGCGTACTTTAATAGCTAATAAAATACCTTCCGATCTAAAAAAATATTACAGTCAAGAATATGGTGGCGCACCCAACGAAAAAGGGATGATAGACTCTATTCCTGTAGAAGATAATGATAAATTATTAATCTTCGAATTAGAATATCTGGTTCAAGAAGGAACGGAAAGGCCCGTTACTGCTTCTGGATTTGGTACTGCGTCAAATTCTTGGGAGCTACTAAAAACCTTAAAAACAGTAGAGGAGGCTACTGTTTTTTGGCATGATGATTTTGAAAAATCAGCTATGACTAAAGAGGAGGTCAAAAATATACGTGGTACTGCCGCTCAAAAGATCTATGAAAGATTCAATGGAGTAGGAGGAAATGACAAAAATTGCTCATCAAGTGACGGCGACTTTATCGACTATGTAAAACGTTATGCCTGGCCAGAAAAAACTGTACGTACAGATAAAAAACCTGAATATGCAAAAGCTATAGAAAAGGCAAAAAGCGAGAATAGATACATTGGAGATTCTTGCCTTGGGGGGGGTGTAGACTGTGGCGCCTTTGTGACAACGATACTAAATGACAGTGGATTTGATAAGAACTATAATTACGGAGGCGAAAACGGTAAGGCTGGCCCGACAGCCACGCAGCGTGCTTGGGCTGAAGAGAACTGGCAAAATCTTGGTACTGGCAACTCAATAAATATAGCAGATCTTAAACCCGGCGATGTCGCACACAGCCCAGGACATACCTTTGTTTACGTTGGCGATATAGAGGGTTTTGATTCAAAAATAGCATCTGCTTCACAATGCGAATATGCACCAAAAGCAGGAGGTGAAAGTTTAACTTCTCCAAGCGTAACTTGGTATAGGAAAAAATAATGAATAAAAGAATAATTAGTATATTAATATTTTTATCATCACTTATTATATTAACCTACGGAATTGTCATATATACATCCAGAATTAATATGGTACCAATATTCTTATTAGTCTCACCAAATAAAGCAGAAATTACCGTAGAAAATAAAAAAATTATCGGATCGCAAATTATATATCTAAAACCAGGAACATATGATTTTAAAGCATTTAGAGATGGATTTAAGAGCGAAACCATTCATGTAGAAGTAAAGAAAAATAAACCACTAAGGATAGTATTTTCACTTATTCCAACTACTCAAGAGGCGATTAAAGAGCTAAAATCGTCATCTTCTAAGAGCGCTGAAATAGATAAAACTACAACAGACAAACTTGTTGATGAGCAAAAAGCATTAGAAGATGCAAATCCAATAATTAAAAAATTACCTATCAAAAATCTAATCTACTCTATAGGCTATAGAGTAGATCCAAATATCCCAAATGGTATTATTGTAGAGATCGATACTATAGAAGGATATAGAAATGCTGCTATTAATAAAATTAAAGAACAAGGATTTGATCCATCAAAACTAAATATTGTTTTTAGAAATTATGCCAATGTGTTTAAGGAGTAATTTATGAATCGAAGAAATATTATTATAATAATAAGTTCTATAATGGTCGTACTATTATTATTGGCTTTTTTCTTCATTCGTCCAACATATACTATTTCGATATTTTTCGACAAACCAGACTTATCGGCTAAAATATATCGCAATAATGCAAAAACTAACACCGAGATTATATCGTTAGAAGGAGATACTAAAATAAAATTATCAGATGGCAAATATATAATTAAAACCTCATCTAAGTCTGGACATATCAATGAAAATTACACAGAATTTACAGTCGAAGGATCAGACAAGGATGTATCTATAAAAACCAGCTACAGCAAGAAATTTATGTCCAATAAAATAGCCGAATACAAAAATGACATTTCAGCTGTATTATTTACTAAATACCCAGAGTTGAAATCATCTTTCATACTTAAAAAGGAAATTATATTAGGAAAGAATATCGATTGGTATGCCGCCACCTATCAAAGAGAGGATATAGATAGAAATTCAGGAGACATCTACACTGTCATATTAAAAAAAGAAAATAATAAATGGACAATTAAAACTAGACCACAAATTATCAATACCACTTACAATACTAAAAATATTCCAGAAGAAATTTTATCCGAAGCAGCATCTAGGTTATCACCATTTTCCACTAGCTCTTAAGCGGCATAATAATATGTGTATAATCAGGGTTTTTTATCTGCTCTCGGATGACACATGGCGATAATTTACCGTTAAACGAGAATGTAATTTCGTCAGCATCAATAATATTCAGAACTTCCGTTAAATAGCGCGAATTAAGTGTTACTTGACCATCGGCGGATATTTCTGCTGAGGCTTCTGAAGTATTTTCACCTAACTCAGATGCGATTGAGTGGATAGATAATAGGGAGTTCTCCTTTGAGGCGGTCACGGTTATTCCACCACCAGATTCACGCGCAAATAATGCTGCAATCTTTGTCACTCTACTAAAATCAGCTTTTTTAATCACGATTTCCGTTTCTGAACTTGACGGAATCAATTGACGATAATCAGGGAATTTTCCGTCGATCAACCGGCTAACAATCTCCATGTCTCCTGTCCTGAAACACACCTGCGATTCATCAAATAGAACTGTGATTTTTTTCTCTTCACCAACACTCTTGCTTACCTCTGAAAGTGTCGAAGCAGGGATAACAGCTGATATTTCATCATTAGACTTAGCTAGTCTTTTTTCTGCCAATCGATAGCCGTCAGTAGCTGCCAGATATAGCGAGCCTTCGTGATTATGCCAATACACGCCAGTCAAAACCGCCCGCGTCACATCAGAACTAACCGCAATTTTCGTTTGAATTATAGCCTTCTTTAAATCTTCAACATCGATTTCATATTTGATGGCATTTTTTTCATCAATTGTTGGTAATTCCGGATACTCATCCGCCACAACACCATTGATAACTGATGAGAATTTACCTGAAGTAATATGAAGATGCTCATTTTTGACTTCAAGCTTAACAGTACCGCTTGGTAAGTTTGAAATAAACTCGGAGACTAAGCGAGCAGGGATAGTAATCGAGCCGTGTTTGTCAATTTTAGCGCCAATATATTGAGTAGAGGCAATTTCCAAATTTGTTCCAGCAATCAATAATCTACCACCATCAGTACGTAGTAAAATATTGTTTAATATTGGTAGTTCATTACGGCTCGAAGCAATGTCTTTGATGAGATTAAGAGCTTTTGCAAGTTTTTCTTGAGTGATTGATACTTTCATTATACTTTCCTTATTTTTTTATTAGTCTTAGTAATAATAGGCGCTGTGGAAACTGGGTAAAAAATGTGTTCAAACAGAGGTAGCTGGTCGATTTTATAGGTGGAAAACTCTGTGTATTGATTGTGGGATTTATGGTGGATATTATTCTATTATTCCACTGCGTAGCACAGTGATTCATTCTTTCCACAGATCTGTGTGTTAGTAATCCGCCAAAAAAACACAGGGTCTGCACAGCTTTTCCACAATTAATGAGCATATAATTTATCCTTAATATCATTAATTTGTTCACGAATACTGACATTGGTAAGGCTTTCCTTAGTAATTTTTTCAATTGAGTGCATTGCGGTAGTGTGGTCCTTTCGCCCAAGTTCTTGGGCAATTTTTGGAAAACTCATCTTCAGTTCGCTACGCAATAGAAACATAGCAATTTGTCTTGGTGTGGCGATAAACTTGTCACGCCTGGACGAGCACATATCTTTTACGTCGATATTATAATAGCGAGCAGTCTTATCGATAATCTGCTTGGCGGTGACATGCTGTGGACGACTGCGCTTGATATCACCTAAAATACCCTCAGCTGCCATAAGGTCTGGAGTGAAGTTTTGCATTTCCGCATATGCCAGGAGTCGGTTTAACGCACCTTCTAATTCACGAATGTTTGTTTTAAAATTAGTTGCTAAGTATTCTACGACGTCAGAGTCTAATTCGGTATTGCTGAGTTCAGCCTTCGCTTTAATTATGGCGCAACGAGTCTCATAATCTGGCATCTGAATATCAATTGCCATACCCCATTCAAAGCGACTACGTAAACGATCAGTTAAAGTCGGGATACTCTTCGGTGGTTTGTCGGAGCTAATAATTATCTGTTTGTTGTTCTGGTGAAGGTCATTAAACGTATGGAAGAATTCATCCTGAGTTTTTTCTTTTCCAGCGATAAATTGCATATCGTCAACGATTAGCACGTCGACATTGCGATATTTATCCGAAAACCCCTTTTTCTTAAAGCGAATTGAGTCAAGAAATTCATTAACAAAAGTTTCTGTGGTGATATATAGTACGCGGGCGGATGGCTGCTTCTTAATTATTTCATTACCAACCGCTTGCATTAAGTGAGTTTTACCAAGCCCAGATCCGCCATACAAATAAAGCGGGTTATATTTTTCTCCGGGGTGAGAGGCGACAGCCTGACAGGCGGCGTAAGCTAAGTCGTTGCTAGAACCAACGATAAAATTATCAAATGTGTAGCGAGGATTTAGATTACTGGTATGAGATTTTTTTGATGGTAAGATGAGTGGCGCTGATGATTCTTGACGCTCAGTTTTAGTGATATCACGGTTAATACGAGGCTTTTTATTGCTAGATTCAACGTGGTAGGAGATTGATGGAGAACTTATTCCATTATGAGATAAAGCTTCAAGTATTTGTGGATGAAAACGCTTTTCGAGTTGAGTGCGAGCAAAAATATTTGGGGCAATTATTGAAATTTCTTTATCTGATATTATTTCTAGCTTCGTGTTTTTGAACCACGCCGTAAAAGATGATGACGATACAGTTACTTCAATTTCACCTAATACACCCTGCCAGACCGCATGACTATCCACGAAAACTTACTCCCTCAAATTCTTTAACTACCTTTACTATAGCAAACATTAAGAGTTTTCCACAAGTACAATTCCGGAAACTGTAATGTAAAGGAAAACAGGGGTGGAGTTTTCCACAATTAAAAAATACATCTGTTAAAACTGTGGAAAAATTAGCCATGGTAGTGGAAAAGTGGCTAACGACTTGCAAAAAATGCTAAAAAAATATATACTATTTCTTGATATGCCAAAGCGAACATTTCAACCACACACCCGACACCGCGCAAAGACGCACGGTTTTAGGGCACGAGTTTCTACTAAGGCCGGTAGGATGGTCTTGAAGCGACGCCGTTTGAAGGGTCGTGCTAAAATTGCTATTTAATCTAGCGAATAAAAAATCCCGTCGATGTAGGCGGGATTTTTTGATATAATTGTAAAATATGTTACAACAATGTAATCGTTTTCACGGTCATGGTAGTCTGAAATTTGTCTATAAAAATGGACAAGCGGCTCGTTCTTCTATAGCTACGGTAAAATATGTGAAGAATCCATACCGCATTCATAGTAGATTCGCGGTAGTTGTGAGTAAAAAGGTTTTAAAATCAGCAGTGCGACGCAATAGAATACGTAGACGGGTTTATGAAATTATTCGTCTAGAGTTGCCATATCTAAAAAATGATCAAGATGTTGCTATTATTATATTTTCAGCAGAAGTGTTATTGATGCCGCATAAGGATTTAAAGCAAGTCATAAAGAATATTCTTTCTCAAGCAAAACTGTATAAATAGTAGTATTTTTGTTATAATCAAGATATGAGTTTTTTTGATGAGTTTATTGTTCGCCCGATTCTTAATTTGTTGATGGCTATCTATAGTCTAATTCCAGATTTTGGCATTAGTATTATTGTCTTTACAATTTTAGTGAGGTTATTACTCTGGCCATTGATTAAGAAACAACTTCATCAAGCAAAGGCAATGCGCAAGATGCAGCCTGAGCTGGCTAAGATTAAAAAACAATATGCTAAAAATCCGCAGATGCGTAATTTGGCGATGATGGAGCTGTATAAAAAACATAACATAAGTGCGTTTGGTTCTATAGGTGTTTTAATTATTCAATTACCGATTTTGATTGCGATGTACCGCGTGGTGCAGATTTTCGTTTCTAGTCGTGCTGATCTGGGTAAATATGTTTATGATTTTGTAAAAAATCTTCCAGTAGCTAATAATCTGGTTAATAATCCAGACCAGTTCAATCAGAACTTCTTAGGTATTATAGACTTAACTCAGCATGCTGTGTCGAAAGATGGAATTATTATTGGGCTATTAGTTCTGGCGGGAGTTGCTGCCTATCTGCAATATTTGACCTCAAAACAGCTATCTCCACAGTCGGACAGTAAGCGTAAATTACGAGACATTTTGGCTGAGGCTGGTGGCGGTAAAGAAGCTGATCAGTCAGAAGTAAATGCCATAATGACCCGAAAGATGATGAAATTTATGCCAATAATGATGTTTATGGTGACTATATATCTGCCGGCAGCTTTAGCTCTTTATTTGGCAACCGCTAGCGCAGTAGGATATTTACAAAACCATATTATTCTTAAACAAGACTCTTTGGAAATGGAAGAAGTTGCAAATAAAAAGACAGCCCCTCAAAAGTCTATAGCGTCAGCCAAGACGAAAAAGCGCGCTAAACAGGCAACAGAAGCGCGAATAACGCGGATCAAGGCTAAAGGTTAAGGAGGAAATATGGATCAAATCGAAACTATTGAATTCGTAAAAAAATATCTGGAAGATTTATTAACATTTTTTGATTTAAACCTGGAAGTTGCTGTAAAAATTGAGGATGGAATTATTATAGCTTCAATTCCGCGCAGCGAACGAAGTAGTATCTTGATTGGTAGGGGTGCGGAAACTCTGCGTAGTATTCAGACTCTTTTATCGACAGCACTTCATCATAAAAAAGCTTCGACTGTTCGGGTGAATTTGGATATCGCTGATTATAAAAAACAGCATGCCGAGAAAATTATTGAAAAAGCACGTGGCTGGATTGAGGAAGTTCGCCGGACTGGCGAGTCAAAGATTGTCAATTTGAACGCGGCTGATCGCTGGACAGTACATCATTTGGCGAGTGAGTATAGCGATATTGAGACGCACTCCGAGGGTGAAGGTCGGGATCGTCAGCTGATTATTAGTCAGAAGAGTTCTTAGGCTTTTTAAAGACCACTTTAGAATAGAGCGTGTAATTCCAGATAAGACTGGCGACAGTGGCGATTAGCTTGCTAATAAGTAGGTCTACTGGTTTATTTACGCCAAGATTGGTGAATACTGGCGTGATGGCAGCAATAATAATCGTTTGAATGACCCACAGACCAAAGAGAGTAACAACGGTAAACAATAAGAATTGTCTTTTTAGGTTTTTAGATGTTGATTTGAAAGTGTATTTCTTATTGGCAAAGAAAGAGAACAAAAAGGCAACAAAAGTTGATATAAAATTAGCCAATTCTTTCGGGACATTAAAGAGTGTAGTTAAGGTAAAGAGAATACTAAAATCAATTACCGTATTTATACTGCCGACAATGGTAAAACGTAGTTTATCGGCGTGCTTTTTTGCGATTTCCTGCATAATACTCCTCAATTAAATATAATGGACGATTTTTAGTTTCAATAAATATTCGGCCGACATATTCACCAATTATTCCCAGTGACAGTAGCTGAACGCCGCCTAAGAATAGGATAACCGCCATTAAGGAAGAATAGCCGGCGCCAGTCGGAACTCCGAACAAAGGGCGAACTAAAAGATAGATAATCCAGCAGAAAGCGACAAAGGAAATGATAAATCCAAAGATGGTAGCCATCCGTAGCGGCGCGGTGGTAAAACTAGTGATACCGTCAATAGCTAGGTTGATTAATTTGCGATAATTCCATTTAGTCTGGCCAGCCAATCTGGGGTCGCGATCGTAAAAAATCTCCTTTTTCTTATAGCCAATCCAGCTGAAAATTGCTTTGGTATTGCGCTGAGATTCGCGAAATTGCCGCAGCGCCTCAATATAGCGCCGATCCAGCAAGCGAAAATCGCCGGTATCAATCTGAATAGGAATGCTGGTTGATTTCTGGAGGGTTCTATAATACCACTGACTGGTTTTTTTCTTTAGCCAAGTTTCGCCCTGCCGGCTACTGCGGCGAGCATAGACATCATCATAACCATCTTCCCAGTAGGTAATCATCTCTTTTATTAATTCTGGCGGATCTTGTAAATCGGCGTCAATAATCACGGCAGCATCGCTTTCAGCATGGTCAATTCCGGCGAGCATCGCTATTTCTTTACCGAAGTTGCGCGACAGATTAATATAGCTGATGCGCGTATCTTTCTGGGCTTGATCGGCAATAATAGATAAAGATTCATCGACGCTGCCATCATTGATGAATAGAAATTCAAATTTGTAATTGGGAGTATTTTTTGCGACGTCATCTAAGCGATCAAATAACTGAGGAAGGACAGATTCTTCGTTGTAGACTGGGACAAGGATGGTGATTGATTTCATTTCGTTAAGAATATTACTTTATCCTGAAAAAATGCTTAAATTTCAGCAGTCCGGTTTGATTGGGTAATGGCCCTTTGTGGATAATGTTACGGATATAGTCGACGGAGACCTTTCGATTTTTTTGAATAGTTAGGCGTTTTTTGTAAGCAGCGGGTTTACGAATAATTGAAGCTAGCATGCCTTTGAAGGCTGGCCAGCCGTTGCCGTGGCGGACGGCGCTAGCAAAAATTAGCCAATATGTCAGGAAAAAACGCAGGCCAATATACCAAAATAACTTCCCTGGAACGTTTTTAATAAAGACTAACGGTAAGTTTT
>ERZ773003.446-NODE-446-length-30608-cov-6.159526_pt1 | contig 30608 bp, 27 predicted proteins | sample MGYA00580668_ERZ773003 | MGnify/ENA primary metagenome ERZ773003 (study PRJEB29015, sample SAMEA2738002) | human oral metagenome | biome: human oral; feature: human-associated habitat; material: dental | place: China | collected 2126 ...
AGGGACGCACGGAGCAGCCGAAGCAGCTGGCATTGGAAGTGGGACACTACCGCTATATGGACAAGGTGGTGACGGATTTTGTGCGCAGGACGATGGCAGCTTATCCGGATAGCATTTTCGTGATCACGGGCGATCATTCGATTCGCATGGATCCGACAGCACAGCCGACGCTTTTTGAGCACGAAAGCGTGCCGTTCGTTTTGTATGGTAACGGCGTGACGAAGGATATCTTGCCCAAGGATGCTGTGGGCGGGCATACGGCGATTGTTCCGACGCTGATCGAGTTGATTGCACCTGAGGGATTTTCGTACACGTCGATTGCACGAAGCATGACGGAAGGAACGAAGTATGCATTCAATTCGGATTGTTGGATCGGTCGCGAAGCTATGGGCAATATCGATGACGACCGCATGGAGCTTTTGCTGGGAATTGCATCGCCGCAGGGCAGTCTTGCAGCAGAGCGAGAAGCGGCGCTCCGAAAAGAGCCGGATAAGGATGATTTGTACCTTGACGCGACGATTCAGCGCTTCGAGTTCTGCTTTGAGTTGGCATGGAAGCTGATGAAAGCGGCGCTTTCCTACGAGGGAATCGAGGTCAGCAGTCCGCGGGCCAGCATACGCGAGGGTTGGAAGCAGGGGCTGGTGCAAGAGGCGGAAGCGTGGCCTGATATGCTCGAAAAGAGGAATTTGTCTGCGCGTACATACAACGAGCAAACGGCGCAGGTGATTTATGCGGCTGTAAAGGGCAAGTACTTTGCGATGCTGGCGGCGCTGGACGGGGAAGTGGCAGCACGATTGAAGGTCATGCAGGAGGTTTTTCGATGAATCTGCCGAATCCTATCCGCGAGGGGAGCGGCAGAGCTGTTATCATTGCAGTATATTGTCTGTTGTGTTTTTTGGTACGCGAGTGCGCGGAGAAGGAGAGGATTTGATGGGGAAAATTCTGGGGATGGGGATCCAAAATTATGGGTCATTGAAAAATATCAAAATGGGGAAGCTTCTCAGTGATACGAGCAACGAGGAATTCGGCAATATGGTCGCAATTATCGGGCAGAGCGGAAACGGGAAGAGCACATTGGCGGATGCGTTCGGCTTCCTATCGGATTGCTTGTCCACGGATGTGGAAACTGCTTGCGATGCAAATAATCGTGGGGGATATGATCAATTGCTTTCGCAAGGCAGCCAAGAAGCTATCCATTTTGAAATATATTATCGAGAAACATCGAATACACGTCCTATAACCTATGAGCTTACGATTGATAAGGATGATGCGGGCAGACCTTATGTGAAAGAGGAGCGATTGAGGCAACGCCGCATGGGGCATAAAAGCGGTAGACCACTTTCTTTTTTGTATCTGAAAGAAGGCCGTGGCTATGCTTTCGAAGGTGATGATGGTGGTATGGACGATGACTGCGGCATTGATCGCGGCGAGAAGAAAGATGTGCGCCTTGCCGATTTGCGCAAATTGGGGGTTGTAACACTCGGGGCGATGAAGCAATATTCGCGTATTGAAAAGTTTCTGAATTTCTTGCAGAGTTGGTACTTATGCTATTTTACTCCCGATGCTGCTCGTCAGGTACAGACGGTCGTGCCAAGTCCGTATCTGAATCGCACGGGAAGCAATCTGAATAATGTTGCGCAGTATATGTACCGTGAAAATCCCAAGGCATTCAAGAAAGTCTTGGAAGAAATAAAGGGCAAGATACCGAATATCGAGAGAATCGAGCCGCTCAAACTGCCGAATGGTCAAATGGTTTTGGAGTTCTGGCAGAAAGGGTTCGAGAAACCGTTTTTTTCACAAAGAATGTCCGATGGTACGTTGAAGCTCTTTGCTTATTATCTCTTGCTCAATGAGAGGAATCCAAGGCAGCTTGTATTTGTGGAAGAGCCGGAAAATGGTCTGTATCATAAATATTTGGGAAAACTTGCTGAAGAAATGGATAAGAATGTGGGCACGGGATATGCGAAGCAGGTATTTGTGACAACGCACAGTCCTTTTTTCGTCAATGCATTGCAGCCGAAGCAGGTATGGGTGTTGGAAAAAGACTCGCAGGGATTTTCTACAATCAAGCGCGCATCGGATTATCGCTTCGTTAATGCTTTGGTCGAAGAGGGCGTTTGCTTGGGCGATTTATGGTACGATACATATTTTGGTTGAGGAGTCGATCTTGTGCATATTCAATTCATGATTGAGGACTCATCGAGTGCCGCTTTGATCGAGGTGCTGATAGGGAAGCTGAAGGATAGCGTCTCTTTGCTGACGTATGATGTTAAGCATTTTCATGGGATTGGCGGTTTCACTAGGAAAAATACGGTGAAGGAGATAAAGACAGGAAAATTGCTCAATGATCTGGCCACCTATTTGCGAGGTTTTTCTAAAAGTTTGCAGGGCATCCAAGCAGCCATTTTTGTGATTGTGGATAACGATGACCGCGATACGGCGGAATTTCGTCTCGCGTTGGAAGAGGTTGCCGTTAAAAACCATATCGCAGTCGACCGAGTGTTCTGCATCGCGGTGGAAGAGGTGGAGGCGTGGTTATTAGGGGATAAAGCAGCCATCTACAAGGCGTATCCTCTGGCGAAAAAGCAGGTGTTGGACAGCTATGAACAAGACAGTATTTGCGGGACATGGGAAGTTCTGGCGGAAGCGATTCATAAGGGTGGTCTCAGAAACTTAAAAAAGTCGTGCGCTTCTTATCGGGAAATTGGTTCGCGCAAGAAAGAGTGGGCGGAGAAGATCGGCAAGTATATGGACTGTGCTACAAATGAATCTCCGAGTTTTCGATATTTTTGGCAGGAATTGCAAAAACGACTTCTTGCTTGCTGAATGGCAGCAGTCTGCAGGCATAGCGGGAGAGGATGGAAACTGCGAGGGTATGGCGTATGGAATAGGCGCAGACTGGGAGGTTTTTCGATGAATCTGCCGAATACTATTCGCGAAGGAATCGTGCGGCTCGCACGCAAGTATGGCTTGTCACGCGTTGTGCTCTTCGGCTCGCGGGCGCGCGGGGACAACTGGGAGCGCAGCGATGTCGATCTCGCGGTTGCAGGCGGCGACGTTGTGCGGTTTTCGCTCGATGTAGACGAAGAGCTGCCGACACTCTTGATGTTCGATGTCGTCAACTTGGATGGTCCTGTGCAGCCGGAGCTTTTGGAAGAGATTCAGAGGGATGGTGTTTTGCTTTATGAAAAAGGCAGAGAATTTCTTCAAGGCACTACAGAATCTTAAGGAGATCAAGGGGAAGAAGCCTCCCTATGATACGATTGCGACGGCGGGCATGGTGTCGCTTTTCGAGATATGCTTCGAGCAGGCATGGAAGGCGATGAAGGAGCAGTTGGAGGCGAGCGGCTATGGCGAGCATAAGAGCAGCTCGCCGAAGAGCGTCATCAAGCTGGCGTATCAGGCGCGGATGGTCAAGGATGAAGAAATTTGGCTTGCGGCCTTACAGGCGCGTAACAATGTGGCGCATTCCTATAGCGAGCCAATCGCGCTTTCCATCATTCGTGACAGTCAGGAGAAGTTCATCGCGATGTTCGAGCAGCTGGCGGAGGAGCTACGGGAGAGATGGCTGTGGTGGAAGTTTGATGTTTATAGAAATAGGCATTTTTATAAACATCAAACTTCCATCTTTATAAAAATGCCTATTTTAGCAAAGGTCAGGTGTAGGGGGAAATGGCATACAAGAGCCTGAAAAAGATATACTACAAAAAGACGGAGGATGTAGAAGCGGTATATCAGGCGCGTTGTCAATCTGAGGCGGCCTATCACTTCGATATATGGATTAAACAGTATAAGCATAAAACGGCGTATCCGGCATTCTTGTGCCTTACACAAGAGATGTTTTTGCTCATGGAGCGTATTTATAAATCGTATGAGGTGTTCCTGTACCTCGTCAATACGGTGCCGCATGTTATTCTGCGGCAGTTTTCGCTCTTGTGCATCGTAGATGAAGTGAAGTCGACGAACGATATCGAAGGCGTTCGGAGTACTAGGCGTGAAATCAAGGAAATCCTTGATGGGGGGATACGGACATCCCACCGTTTGGAGAGTATTGTCCAAAAGTATCGGGGACTGCTTTCAAAGGAAAAAATCGCCTTTGAAACAAGCCATGACATCCGTAAGTTTTATGATGAATTTGCACATGAAGAGGTCATTCGTGACGATCCGCGAAATGAATTGGATGGAGAAATATTCCGCAAGGATTCTGTTGATATTGCTTCCCCTACGGAACACACTGTGCACCAAGGGATTTTTCCTGAAGCACGAATTATAGAAGAGATGGAAAAGGCGTTGGCTGTTCTTCATGATGAGAAGATTCCCGTATTGATTCGGACGGCTGTATTCCACTATTTTTTTGCTTATATTCATCCCTTTTATGATGGAAATGGAAGAACGGTGCGCTTTATAACGGCGTATTTCCTGGGGAAGCATCTTCATCCTTTGGCAACGGTTCGGCTGTCCGTTATCTTCAAGAAGCATCAGAAGAGGTATTACAAACTTTTCGAGGAAACGGACAGTGAGCTCAACCGAGCAGAGATGACGTTGTTCGTGGAAGAGTTCATACGATTCATTGCGGAGTCGATTGACGATACTGTACGAATATTGGAGCGGAAGAAGGAGCAGGTGGAGAGGTATCGCCAGCAGATCGAAGAAATGAATTTGGAGGATGCGCTGACGAAAAATTTGTATTATATTTTGCTTCAAGCTGCTTTATTTTATGGGCAGGGTATTACGATACAAGAGTTGGAGAAGGTGCTGAAAAGATCGCGGGCGACGATTCAGAAAAGATTGGACAAGATTCCGCAGAAGGATCTTGTGAAAACGAGGAAGCGGGCAATCTACTATAAGATCAATATGCTTCTTTTCAAGAAGGAAAAGACAGAGGGAGGAAAGGCGAATAGAGCCTGAACGCACCAATGGAGGAGGAACACAATATGGCATTCAAGGAGATTCAGCCGCAGGATTTGCAGGATAATGTATTTACGCTGATCGGCAAGGATTGGCTCGTCGTCTGCGGCGAGAAGAATGGCAAGGCGAACGCGATGACGGCCTCTTGGGGCGGCATGGGTGTGCTCTGGGGCAAACCTGTCGTGTTCATCTTCATCCGTCCGCAGCGCTATACGAAGGAGTTCGTTGATGGGGCAAAAGGCTTCACGCTTTCCGTGCTCGACGAGTCGAAGCGCAAGGTCTTGAGCTATCTCGGCACGGTGTCGGGGCGCGATGAGGCGAAGATCGAGAAGGCGGGACTTACGCCGCTTTCAGAAGGAGGCTTCACCTACTTTTCGGAGGCGCGGCTGGCGCTCCTTTGCCGCAAGCTTTATGCGCAGGAGATGAAGCCCGAGTGGTTCATCGAGCGCGAATGCGATGTGAAGTGGTATCCCGAGAAGGATTACCATACGATGTATGCGGCGGAGATCGAGAAGGTTCTCGTTCGCGGCTAAGAGTTCTGGGAGGCAGACATGCGTCAGGAAATCAAGGAGCAGCTCAAGGGAACGAGCCTTGCGCGCGGCATGACGGATGAGGATGTTGAGGCGCTTCTCGCATCGAGCCAAGTGCGTCTCGTGCACTACAAGAAGGGCGAGATCATCTTTCACGAGGGTGATGTGCCCGAGCGCCTTTTTCTGCTCGTCTCAGGCGCTGTGCGCATACTGAAGGACACGTATTCGGGGCGGCAGATCTTCTTAGGGGAGATACGAAAACCCGGAGTGATGTTCGGCGAGGTATATCTCTTCATCGAGCGCCATGCCTACGATATGTTCACGCAGGCGCTCGCAGCGACGGAGCTTTTGGAGATTTCGAGCCGCATGTTGACGCAGGGCGCTGCGGAGGACGATTTCGGCGAGGCAGACGATCCGGAAAGAGCGCAGCGCGTGCGCCTGCAGGGACTCCTGCAGCGCAATCTGCTGCGTGATTTCGCACGCAAGGCGTACCAGATGAACAATATGCTTAAGGTGCTCGCGAGCGGCTCTTTGCGCGGCAAGATCGCACGCTATCTGATGTTGCAGCCGCAGAAGGCGGACGGTAAGATCTGCTTATCGGAGAGCCGCGAGTCTACGGCGATCTATCTCGCAGTGTCGCGCCCAGCTCTTTCGCGCGAGCTGAGCGCCATGCAGAAGGAGGGCATCCTCGCAGTGGAGTCGCGCACGATTCATATCTTGGATCGAGAGAAGTTGGAGGAGTATCTGTAAGTAATAAAAAAGGCGTACAGACCGTGGATTTTGGTCTGTACGCTTTTTTGTCTTGTGTGTACGATGGTTACGCTTCCATGATGATCGGCAGGATCATGGGGCGGCGGCGCGTGGCGTCGAAGATGAAGCGTCCGAGAACGTCGCGGATGGTCGTCTTGATGGAGGACCATTCGGTTATGTGCTCATCCTCGCACTTCTTGAGGGCGCTGAACACGCGCTTTCTGGCGGTATCCATGAGTTCTTCGGATTCGCGCACGTAGACGAAGCCGCGCGACACGAAGTCAGGGCCAGAGACTATGCGTCCGGAAGAGCGGTTGATTGTCACGACGACGATGATGACGCCTTCGCGCGAGAGCTGTTGGCGGTCGCGCAGGACGATGTTGCCGACATCGCCGACGCCGAGGCCGTCGATGAGCACGATGCCTGCTTGCACCTTGCCGTTGAGTTTCGCCGAGTTGCGCGTGAATTCAAGAATGCCACCGTTTTCGTTGAGAAAGATGTTCTCCTTGGGCATGCCGAGGCTCTCTGCAAGCTTGGCATGGCGCACAAGCATGCGGTACTCGCCGTGTACGGGCATGAAGTAGCGCGGGCGGATCAAATTGTGCATGAGCTTCAAGGCGTCCTGGCCGGCATGGCCGGAGACATGGATGCCCTCGCTCCTGCCGTAGACGACGTCAGCGCCGAGCTTCAGGAGAAGATCGATGGTCTTGCCGACGTAACGTTCGTTGCCGGGGATCGGCGTCGCCGAGATGATGATGGTGTCCATCGGCGTGATGTTGACCTTGCGATGTGAGCTCATCGCCATGCGCGTCAGGGCGGACATCGGCTCGCCTTGGCTGCCCGTCGTCGCGATGACGATCTGGTTGTCGTTGTAGCGGCCGATCTCGTCGATGTCGACGATCGTTCCCTCGGGCGCGGTCAGATAGCCAAGTTCCATAGCGATGTTCGTGACGTTGACCATGCTTCGACCGAGGATCGCCACCTTGCGGCGGTAGCGCACGGCGGAGTCGATGATCTGCTGGATGCGCGAGACGTTCGAGGAGAAGGTCGCGACGATGATGCGCCCGCGTGCGCGCCGAAATACGCGGTCGAAGGCGACGCCGACGGTCGCTTCGCTCGGTACAGGCTCTGTGCGCTCGGCGTTCGTGCTGTCGGCAAGCATGAGCAGCACGCTCTTGTTGCCGATTTCCGAGAGCGTCTTGAAGTCCGTGAGCTTTCCGTCGACGGGCGTGTAGTCCATCTTGAAGTCGCCCGTGTGGAAGATCGTGCCGAGCGGCGTGCGGATCGCGAGCGCCACGGCATCGGGGATGCTGTGGTTCACGCGCACGAACTTGATGGCGAAACAGCCGAGCCGCAGCTGATCGCCCGCCATGATGGGATGGAGGTTCTGCGTTGAAACGCCGCGCTCCTCCAAGCGTCCCTTGAGAATGCCGAGCGTCAGCGGCGTGCCGTAGACGGGCACGTCGATCTGCGTGAGGACGTACGGCAGAGCGCCGATGTGATCCTCGTGACCGTGCGTCAGCACGATGCCTTTGATACAGTCGCGGTTTTCCAACAGATACGTGATGTCCGGAATGACGAGGTCGATGCCGAGCATATCCTCCGTCGGGAACATCAGTCCCGCGTCGATGACGAGGATATCATTGCCGAAGCGCAATACCGTCATGTTCTTGCCGATTTCCCCGAGTCCGCCCAAGGGGATGACCTGTAACTTTTTTGCGTTGGCCGAATGATTGGCAGAATGTGTGTTTGAAGAATTTGAAGCCAAAAAATATACACCTCCGAAAATTTTGTTTTAGGAAGCGCTGAATATATCAGATCTTCCTTTCGTGTCCTGTGTGATAGCTGAACATACGTCCAGCAAGTTTTAGCCGATCAATACACATCTCATAGTATTATATAACACATGAACTCTTTTTGCAAAAGAAAACGACAAAAAGCCGCCCGTGAAGGCGGCGAACGGACAGGCCTCTTTATGGATTTTCTACTAAGGCGAGGCGAAGTCCCACGCAGTTGGAAATTTTGGCAAAAGTATCGAGCCTCGGCATGGCACCGCATCTTTCAAAACGAGCAATGGAAGATTGTGCAATGCCTGATCTTTGTGCCAAATCTCTCTGCGTCCATCCCTTTTTCTCGCGAGTTTCGATAATCTGCGCAACCAGACTTGCGGCAAGAGACAGTTCACTTTTTTCAGTTTCCGTCAAGGATTGAATTTCCTTTTTTTTGCTTTGCCAACTACGCATGATAAGGACTCCTTTTAGCTGTAGATTTTTAGCGTGATGAAAAATCTTTTTCCCATTGTTGTTTTTTTCGTAATGCTGTACGGATTTCCTGCACAGGCGTCTTCTGTGACTTTTTTGAGAAGGTGTGCAGCAAGACGATCGTACCGTTTTGCCAGACGAAAAAAATGATTCGATCATCGCCTGGACGCAGTTCCCAAAGATCATCCCGCAGATAACGGCAGATTTTCTTTGGTGCGCGGGTTCCGAGTTGTTCCAATAATTCCAGCTGATAATAAAGGCGTTTCAGTTGCTGCTTTGCCTCTTTGTTTGTCATGGCGTGTTCGTCCAATGAAGCGATATAGTCATCGACCTCTTCTGTCATAAGGATTTCATAAAGCGGATTCATTCGCATGACTCCTTCGGATTGGATAATAAAATGATAACATAAAAGTAATCAAAAAACAAGCACAACTGTCGTGTGGCAATAAAAAGCCGCCCATGAAGGCGGCGGGAATGTCATTGCAGTTCTTGAAGTTTCTGCAGGGCAGGGAGTCGTGAATTTACGACTCCCTTTCGATGCGGACGTTTACGTCGTAGAAGGTGCTGCCGCCGCCCTTGTCGGTCAGGCGTTGGCTAGTCAGCATATTGAGGCCGCGCCTTCCTTTGCAGTAGGCACGCCACCAGACGCCTTCGCTGACGAGCGTGCCGGGGCGGACGCGGCGGCTCAGGGCGAGTGTAAAGCTGGCCGCGCCGCGCTCGTTGCTGCATACGACGGGATCGCCGTCCGCAAGCTCGAGCTTTTCGGCATCGTTGGGGTGCATCAGCAGTTCCATGACCTTGCCGCGCGAGAGTTCCTCACGCTCGTTGAAGGAGGAGTCGAGGATGCGTGCATCGGGAGCGCTGATGAATTGGAACGGTTCGGCGTCGCCGTGGGCGGGGAAGTAGTTGGGCAGGGGCGGCTCTTCCTTTGGGTTCAGAAGTTCGATCTTGCCTGAGGGCGTTTTGAAGTCGAGCTTGTAATTCTCGGGCAGAGGAAGGTCGACGGGCAGCCCTGCGGCGAGCGCTGCCTTGTCCACGGGAAGCGGCCAGGCGTCGGTCGAGGCGATCAGCTCGTCGATGAGTTCATCCTCGCTTTTTTTGAAGAACGGGTCGTCAAGCCCTAAGGCATCGGCCAGCAGGCAAGCGACCGCCCAGTTCGGCTTTGACTCGCCGACGGCCGGAATAACGGCTTCGCCACGCTGGATCGTGTAGTGTCCATAGGCTGCATAGATGTCGCTGTGCTCGAGCGAGGTCGTCGCCGGCAGCACGATGTCGGCATAGAGCGCCGTGTCGGTCAGGAAGCGTTCGTGCACGACGGTGAAGAGGTCATCGCGCAGAAGCCCCTCGGTCACTTTCTTCTGGTCGGGCGCGGTGCAGGCAGGATTCGAGGAGTAGACGAAAAGGCTCTTGATGGGCGGCTCCGAGGCGGAGGTCAAGGCGTTGCCGATTTCACACATGTTGACGAGGCGCACGTTTTTCCGCAGGTCGGGGCGCTGCACGATGTCCTTGCTGAAGGCGCGGCTGCCCGGCACGGAGGAGAGGAGGCCGCCGCCCGGCTTCTTCCATGCGCCGACGGCGGCGGGCAGAGCGAGCAGGAGTCGCGTCGTCATCGCGCCGTTCGTATAGCGCGAGAAGCCGCTGCCAAGACGGATGAAGGGCGCGCGCGCCTTGCCGTAGGCGAGGGCGAGTTCTCGTATGGCCTCGGGAGAAAGTCCCGTGACGGTAGCGGCGCTTTCCGGCGTATGGTGCGGCAGGACATCCTTTTTCAGTTCTTGCCAGCCTTGGACATGTGCGGCGAGGAAAGCCTCGTCTGTGAGACCCTCTTTTTCCAGCACGTGGAGCAGTGCGAGCGCGAGTGCGCCGTCCGTGCCGGGGCGCACGAAGAAGGCGCGGTCGGCCTGACGCGCCGTTGCCGTCTCGTATGTATCGACACACCAGATTCTGGCACCGCGCTTTTTCGCCACCTGCACATCGTGCGCGAAGTGGATGTCCGTTGCGAGCATGGAGAGACTCCAGAGGATGATGAGATCGCTTTGCTGTGCTTCCTGCGGACGGATGGCGAGGGTCGCTCCCATGACGGAGTTCCAGCCATGACGCTTTGCGGGGGAGCAGATCGTGCGGTCAAGCTCTGCCGCTCCGAGTGCGCGGAAGAGCGCGTGATAGGCGTCGTGCTGCAAGAGTCCCATCGTTCCTGCGTAGGAGTAGGGCTGTATGGCCTCCGCGCCGTACTGCGCGATGATTTCCTGCCAGCGTGCGGCGATCTCCTGCACCGCTTCGGGCCAGGAAATCGGGCGGAACTCGCCTGCACCCTTCTTTCCCGTGCGTTTGAGCGGCGTGAGGAGACGGCGCGGCGAATGGACGGTGCGCTCGTAATGCGCCATTTTCGGACAGAGCGTGCCGCGCGTGAAGCTGTGTGCGGGGTCGCCTTTGACTTTTCGAGCCAGCCCGCCCTCGACCTCGACGAGAAGGCCGCAGCAATCGGGACAGTCGTAGGGACAGACCGAGCGCAGGATTTCCATGATGATTCCTCCCAACAAGCAGAGCGAAGATAAGGCCGCGCACGAGTGTTCGCAAAGCGGGGCGTGTGCGTGCAGGCTATAAGCATAGCAGACGAAGGCGCGGTTGGCAAGGCTTTTCCCGCATCACTCCATGATGCCCGCCATCTTCAGCAGATACTGAGCGTTGCGCGTCGTGCAGCGCCCTTCTTTGATCTTGTAGTCGAAGAGAAGTTTGTCGTCCTCGTAGCTTTCTTCAAAGTGCCAGTTCGTTACGGGGGCGGCGTCGCTCTCGATTTCGCAAAGCTCGAAGTCGTGCGTGGAGACGAGGGTGATGAAGTCCGCGCCTGTGAGGCGCGAAATGGCTTCTCTTGCACCGATGAGGCGGTCGGCGCTGTTCGTTCCCTTGAAGATTTCGTCGATGACGATGAGCATGGGCAGGCTCTTTTCCTTGAACGCCATCATGCTCTTGATGCGCAGGATTTCGGCATAGAAGGTGGAAAGGCCGTGCGCCGCGTCGTCCGTCACGCGGATCGAGGTGAAGATGTGAAGCGGCGAGAGGCAAAGGCGTTCGCACGGTACGGGGGCGCCCGCGTAGGCGAGGACGCAGGCGCTTGCGACGGTTCTGAGGTATGTCGTTTTGCCCGACATGTTCGATCCCGTGATGATGCGCGTGCCTGCCGTCGCGTCGATGTCGTTCGGCACAGCCTTTTCCTCGGGAATCAGGAGATGGGTCAAGTTCTTGGCTTCGAGGCGCGGCGAAGCGTCTTCGAGGAGTTCGGGGAACGCGTACACTTCGCGCACGAGTCCCACGGTCGAGAGGGAGAGGAGCACTTCGGTCTCCGCCCAGACGGCGAGCCAGTCGCCGAGGTGCGCGGCGGCCTTTTCCTGCCAGTGTGCGATGCGGTGCGCGAAGTGCAGGTCGCTGAGGAAGAAGGCGTTGGCGAGCAGCAGGAAGATGAGGTTGTGACGCGTGTGCGCATGATCGGCGAGGGCGGCGAGGCGGCGCAGGGAGCGCGCGGCGCCGCCCGCCTTGAGCTGCGCCTGCAGTGCGATAAGGTGCGGGCTTTGGAATGTCGCATCTTCGAGGCGCGAAAAGAGACGCTCGTAGAGGCGCAATTCGCGGTGCATGGCGGCGAGCGGCTTCTGCGCGGATGCCGTGCGCCTGCCGAGCGCGAAGGCGATGAGGAACTGCAGCAGCACGAGCATGGCGGGCATCGTCCAGCCGATGAGGGAAAGCGATGCGCCGACGACGGCGAGCGCGAGGGCGGCGGGAAGAACCCACGCGATGAAGGCCGTGCCCGCGTAGGGCTTCTCTGTATTTCTTTGCAGTGCCGCGAGGAGCGGCTTTGTATCGTGGCCGTCAGGCAGAAGAGCGGCTGCTGCCGTGAGGTCGAGGACGAGCCTGGGGCGGGCGATGAGTTCCTCGACGGCTTTCTGCCTCTTCCTTGCAAACGTGAGATCAGCAGGGAAGGGGGAGAGCGCGTCGGCGAGGCGGTCGCGCCCCGCCTTCGTGCGTGCGGCGCAAAGGTACTGGTAGATGGAATCAGCGCCGAAGAGGCTTAGATCCTGCGCCTGCGGCAATTCGTCCCTCAGATATTCCGCGCCCGTCACAGGAAAGTTGTGCCACTCTCCCGAAAATCGTGCGAGGAAGTTTGAAAGCGCGGCGATGTGGCTCTCCAAGAGCAGGCGCTGCTCGAAGAGCCTGCCGTGACGGCGCAGGAGCGCGGTGAAGCAGCAGGCGAGCGCGACGGCGACGAGATATATCTCGAGTGCGCCCGTGTCCCAGGCGGCGGCGAGCGCGAGAAGGCACAGGAAGAACGTCGTGAGGCGCAGCCAGGAAAGCATCTGTCCGCGCCGATCCAGCCGCCGCTTCTCAGCGAGATCCATCTCTCGCGCCGTTTGGAAGAAATTTTTGTTCATAAAGCATGACCCTCGTATTTAATCGATACGTAATCCATCTTTCCCTATATTATAAGCGTGAAAGTCATCTGCGTCCAGTTCTCAGCCGCAGAATTCGCGGGGGATTTCCATTTTTGAAATGGATTGCATAGGCTTCGACGCTGCATTTGTTTCAGGAGTGCGGTTTTTTGATACAAAATCATAGAGAATCATAAAAAAATCGCTAGCGTATGGAAAAAATTATGTTATAATATATTTGTATCATAACATAAGTTAAATCGATAACATTTCTTGTTGTGACGAAGTGCGAAGGAGTGTGTTGCCGTTGGAAAATTCCTTGACGCTTTCCTTCGAGGATGCGAGCATATCCTTCGCGGGTCGCAGCGTACTTCGGGGGCTTTCCTTCGAGCTTGCAGGCGGCATCGTCGCCAGCGTGCGCGGGGCGAACGGCAGCGGCAAGTCCACGCTTCTGCGTCTGGCGGCGGGGCTTTTGCGGCCGACAAAAGGGCGCGTCGCGCTGCGGACGGCGGCGGGAGAGGCCGAGGGAGCGATGTGGCAGGCGAATCTCGCCTATCTCTCGCCCGAGCTTTCACTCTATCCGCTGCTAACGGCGGCGGAGAACCTCGACTTCTTCCTCGGACTGCGCGGCATTGCGCTTTCCGATGCCTCGCGTCGGACGCTTCTCGCGCGCGTGGGACTCAAGGGGGCGCAAGATTGGCGGATGCAGACGGCAAGCTTCTCGACGGGCATGCGCCAGCGTTTGAAGCTCGCCGTGCTGCTCGGCGCGGATGCGCCCTTCTGGCTGCTCGACGAACCGGGCGCGAACCTCGATGAGGAAGGGCGCACGCTCCTCGCCTCGCTCGCACGCGAAGCGGCGGCAGAAGGCCGGCTCGTGCTCTGGGCGACGAACGAGCAAAAAGAGGAGGTGGCTGCCGATGCAAGGATCTGCATTGCAGGGGGCGCGGCTCATCTTTCGTAGGGAGGTCGCCTGTGCCATGCGTAGCTGCTCCTCTTGGGCGGCGATGTTCATGTTTTCGTTGACGGCGATCGCGGCGCTTTCCTTTGCGCTTCGTTGTGCGCCGCCTGAGCCGCAGGTAGCGGCAGGGCTTTTGTGGGTCGTGCTGTTTTTCTCGGCGGAGGCGGGCGTCGGCCGGGCGTTCTACGAGGAGGCGGCGAGCGGCACGCTGCTCGCCCTGCGCATCTATGCCGGAGCGCAGGCGGTGTTCGTCGGCAAATTCTGCTACACGCTCTTCATGCTCGCAGCCCTCGCTGTCTTCGATATAGTGCTCTTCCAAGTTTTTCTCGGCTTTTCGCTGGCGGACTTCTTCGCCGCCTTGGTCTTTCTCCTCGTCGTATTCTTGGGCGTCTGGGGCTTGGCGGCGGCGGGCGTCATCGTCTCGGCGCTGACAGTCGGCGCGGGCGCGAAGAGCGGACTGTTTTCGGTGCTGCTGCTGCCCGTCGTTTTGCCCGTGTTCCTGCCCGCGCTCAATCTCACGGGAGAGCTTTTCAGCTCCCTCCTGCCGTCCTCTTCCCTGCTCGGCGCGATGGCGCTCTACGACATGATCCTGACGCTTGGCGCCTCGTGGCTCTTCGACTTCGTATGGCAGGAAATCTGAAACGGCGGTGAGAAAGAATGTTCGCCGGCTCTTTCAAGAACAAGGGGTGAATCTATGCTTCGCGTCCTCATCATCGTGCTGACAGCAGCGCTCTTCGCCGCTGTGTTCTTCCTCGTGCCGCCCGCAGAAGGCCTGGGCGACTATGTGCGCCTCGTCTTCTTCCATGTTCCGGCGGCGTGGGTCTCGGTTCTCGCCTTTCTTTTGAGTGCGTGGTGGGCGCTTCGCTTCCTGCGATGTCGCAAGGAGCGCTTCGACGCACTGAGCGCACGCTCGGCGAAGCTCGGCTTCTTCTTCGTGATGTTTGCCACGGCGACGGGTGCGCTCTTCAGCCGCCTTTCGTGGGGCGCATGGTGGAATTGGGATCCGCGCCAGACGACGATCTTCGTACTCATCCTCATCTACGGTGCATATCTCACGTTGCGCTCGGCTGTGCCCGAAAATCGCGGGCGTGCGCTCGTCTCGGCGGTCTACTCGCTCTTTTCCTTTCTGACCGTGCCGTTCCTCGTCTTCCTTCTGCCGCGCCTCTACTTCTCGCTGCATCCCGAGCCACTGTTGAACAGCGGCGCACATGTGGCGATGGAGCCATTGATGCTCGGCGTGCTCGCGCTCGGCCTTGTCGACGCGACCTTGCTCTATTTCGCACTGCTCTTTCGGTCTGTCAAGGAGGACTGACGCATGAAAAAATCGTATGTGCTCTTCGGACTCGTCGCCCTCTTCGTCCTCTATGCGGGCTGGGCGTTCGCCGATAGCATCACGCCCTATGTCGACATCGCTGAGGCGCGGTCGGCGCACGGCTCCGTGCAGGTCAAGGGGCTGCTCGACCCAGATGCTCCCGCACCCGCGCAGAAGGGGAAGGATTTCGTCTTCGGACTCGTCGATGAATCGGGAGAAAAAATGGAAGTGCATTATCACGGCACAGAGCCTGACCAATTCCGCTCGGCGCATCACATCGTCGCCGTCGGCTCGTACAAGGACGGCGCGTTCGAGGCGGATCGGCTGCTCATCAAGTGTCCGTCGAAGTATGAAAAGATGAAAGGCGGTTCATTATGACAGCCGGCACGGCATTCCTCGTACTCTCGCTCATCTTCTCTCTGGCAGCGGCATTTTCATGGATGCGCGGGAAGATGGCGGCGGGCAAGGCGCTCGCGCTCGCTTCCTTCTTCGCGGCGGTCTTGGCGAGCGCATGGCTCTTCTGGCTGATTCTGCACGATCGCTTCGACATCGACTATGTGTGGAGCTATTCCTCGCTCGACCTGCCGCTCGTCTACAAGATTTCCGCCTTCTGGGCAGGACAGCAAGGATCATTCCTCTTGTGGCTCTTCTTCCATGCGGCAGCGGGCGCGGCGCTCGCCCTTCGCGCACGGCTCGGGAACGCAGGTCAGGCCGTGTTCTTCTTCCTGCAGGCTCTTTTGGCGGCGCTCGTCCTCTTCTACAGTCCGTTTGCCGTGACGGAGGGCTATGCGCCCGCTGACGGCGCGGGAATGAATCCGCTCCTGCAAGACCCGTGGATGGCGATTCATCCGCCGCTCGTGTTCTTTGGCTACGCACTGCTCGCCGTACCGTATGCGGCATCCTTGGGGGCGCTGCTATCTGAAAAGGCGGACAGCACGGCGTGGCTCGCGCTTGCGCGAAGCTGGGCGCTCGCTGCCTGGGCGCTCCTCGGCGCGGGTATCTTCGTCGGCGCTTTCTGGGCGTACAAGGTGCTCGGCTGGGGCGGCTGGTGGGGCTGGGATCCCGTGGAGAACTCCTCGCTCGTGCCGTGGCTCGCGGCGGGCGTCCTCGTCCACTTGCTCTCTGCCGCTCGCGTGCGCCCGACGAATCTCGCACTCGCGCATCTTTCCGCCATCTTCTCCTATGCGCTCGCGCTCTACGGCACGTTCCTCGCGCGAAGCGGCCTTTTGGGCGATTTCTCCGTGCATTCTTTCAGCGGCACGGGCGTCGGCCTCTGGCTTGTCGCCGTCGATGCGATCGTAGCGCTGGCGGGACTTTCGCTTCTCGTCTGGCGTGCGGGAAAGTTCCCCAAAGGCTCCCCGTATCCCGCGCATCGAAGCCGCGAATTCTTCCTCTTGCTCGGCTGTCTCGCCCTGACCTTTCTCGCCATCATCGTATTCATCGGCATGTCGATGCCGCTTCTCACAGGGCTTGGCGGCGATTCTGCCGCCGTCGACACGGGCTTCTACGTCAAGACGAGCCTGCCGCTCGCCATCTGCATGCTGCTTGCGATGGCAGCCGCCTCCCTGCTGCGCTATGGCGAGGGTCAGGCATCGCTGCCGAAGGCTCTCATCGGCGCGGTATTTATGGGTGCTGCGGCGGCAGGACTCGCAGGCGTCCGAGAAGTCTCCTCGCTCGTCCTCGCGGGCGCTGCGGCTGCCGCCGTCTTCGCGAGTGTTCTCGCCTGGCGCGGCGGTGCACTTCGCCTTGCCGCAGCCGTCGCACACGCGGGCGCGGCTCTGGCTCTTTTTACGATAGCGCTCGCCGCGGCGGGAACGAGCACGACGCTTGAGTTTGTGCCGGATGAGCCGCAGTCCTTCGACAGAAACTCGATTCTCTACGAGGGCATGGATCTTTCTGAAAGCCGCAGGGAGAAGGAGTATGTGTTCCGCGTCGACGGCGAGGAAGTGCGCGCCTTGACGAAACTCAGTGCGAGCGGCGAGGATGCGGCGAGAGAGCCTGCTATCGCGCACGGCGCGGCGGGCGACATCTACATTGCTCCCTCGCCTGCTGCCGTCGGTCACGAGATCGTGCTGCAGCGCGGCAGGGCCATTTTGGAGGGGGATGTAGCCTACCGTCTGGAGCATGTCATAGAAGAAGAGCCCGATGATGAGGGCCGCCGCCTCTTTCTCGCGGACATCGCCGTCACTGACGGCGAGACCGTCGACCTCGCCGAAGTCAGCTTGACGGCGGCGGGCATGAAGGCGGCGACGGAATCCTTTGCCGTTCTCAATGGCAAGAGGCGATTGCGCCTCTTGGGCATCTCCGAGGACAAGAAGAGCATCATGCTGCAAATACTGCCGGCAATCGAGGAGGAAGCACGGCTGCCGCTGACGGTGTCCGTCGGCGAAAAGCCGCTGCTCTGGCTTCTGTGGCTCGGTGCGGCATTCACCTTTTTCGGCACATCGTGCGCCCTAAGGAGGAGATGCTAGGCATATATTTTTGAGGAGACGAACCCCTTTGTTTATGGAAAGGAGGGAAGGGGATTGGAAGCAAAGGAATTCTTTCAGAAGAACACGCTGAAGTGCATCATCGGAGGCTTCGCCGCAGGCGTCATCTTTTCCGTCTGCACTTCGGCGGGGCTGTCGTTTTCCGGCTCTCCCACATTTTGTGGACAGTGCCATGCGATGAAGATGGAGAAGGCGACGTTCATGGAATCGTCGCACCGGGAGCGCGAGTGCGTGGACTGCCACCTGCCGCACGACAGCATGACGGCGTACTTCGTCGAGAAGGGACGAAGCGGCATGATCGACGTTTACCACGAGCTGAAGCGCGACTATCCTGCCAAGATCCGCATCTCGGAAGACGCAGAAAAGATCGTGAACGGCAACTGCCTGCGCTGCCACAGCGCGACGATGGCAGTCGTCCACGCAGGCCCGATGGATGCCAACACCGATTGCCTGAAGTGCCACAGGAGCGTGGCACATGGCTCCAATCACCTGGAAGGAGGGATCAAAGTTGAGTAAGCTGCAAAAGTGTTTGCTGGGCGTCATCGCCGTCTGCGTTGCGTTCTTCGGCTTCGTCATCGTGCGCATCGGCATCGCCCAGCCATCGAGTTCCGTCAAGCTCGCTCAGATACCGACGGAGAACAATGCCCATCTCGGCATGGAAGCCTTCAAGGAGGCATATCCGCTCGAGTACGAATCGTATAAGATGACAGCGAGCGATTCGCCGACCCCGACAGGCTATGGAAGTTCCGGCGTTCATTCGAGACTCATGGACGAACCCGAGATGATCGAAAACTGGAAGGGCTATGCCTTTTCCCTGCAGTATGACGATGACCGCGGCCATGTCTACGCGCTTGAGGACGTCAAGAACTCGCTGCGCACGACCAAGGTCAATCAGTCGGGCTCTTGCATCACCTGTAAGAGCGCCTATACGAAAGACGTTTTTTTCGACACGATGGGCTGGGACTACACGCTGAAGGATTTCAAGGAGCTTGCCGATCAAGTGCCGAACGACGCTTCGATCGCCTGCGCGACGTGCCACGACGTCAAGACGATGAAGCTGCGTCTCGTCATTCCTGCGCAGATCGAAGATCTTGAGCGCAACTGGGGCAAGACATGGGACGAGCTCAGCGACAACGACAAGCGCGCCCTCGTCTGCGGCCAGTGCCATACGGAGTATTACTTCGAGCAGGGCAAGAAGGGCCGCGTCGTGTTCCCGCGTGACAACGGCTACACAGCGGAGCAGATGTACGAGTACTACAAGCGCACCGATCTGCCGGGCGGCTTCAAGGGCGACTGGAAGCATCCCGACTCGGGCGCGATGATGCTCAAGGCGCAGCATCCGGACTACGATGTCTGGAAGACGAGCGTCCATGCGGACGCGGGCGTCACCTGCATCGACTGCCACATGCCGTACATGCGCAAGAACGGGCAGAAGTACACGTCGCATTATATTTCCAGCCCGTTGAAGTACGTCGAGGATGCATGCCTCAAGTGCCACGATGAGAGCAAGGAAGTGCTCATCGCACGCGTCAAGACGATCCACGACAACACCTTCAAGCTGCAGAGGACGGCGGGCATCACGTGCGCCAAGGCGCACCTCGCCATCAAGGCGGCGGCAGAAGCCGGCGCGACGGACGAGCAGCTCGCTCCCGCGCGTGAGCTGATTCGCGAAGCGCAGTGGTATTGGGACTACGTCGAAGCCGAAAACGGCGTCGGCTTCCACAATCCCGACCAGTGCATGAGGACGCTCGGCCTCTCGATCGACCGCGCACATCAGGCGATCGAGGCCGCAAATGCCGCCACGCGCGGCGCGTTCCCGATGGACAATTTGCCGGACAAGCCGTTTGATCATCTCTGAGCGACGGTTTTGTCAAACGAAGATAAGATGGAATAAGAACAACTTGCTACTCAAAGACGCCCGTGCATGTGCCTTGCTTGGTGTATGCACGGGCGTGTTCCTTGTGTGTCGAAAAATGTGCTTTTGTGAAATCCCCCTTAAAAATTAAAATTCGTCAAGTTTTAATTTTTAAGGGGGATTTTTTAATATAATGGCGAAGTGTATATCTATATAGATTTGCGCAGCGGTTCACATGGAAATGCCAAAGGAGATGGGGATAGTGAAGCGAAAGGATCAAAGGATTGCACGCGCCGTCTTGGCCGGTCTCGCCGCAGGCTCTATGACAGGTGTGCTGGGGATAGGCGATGCTTCGGCTATGACACTTGATGAATACAAGCAGGCGTTGGCAGAGGGTAAGGTTCTGGTTGATTATCGGGAAACGAATGATGAAGGAAAATCTAAACGAGTAACCATAGGTGAGCTTAACCAAAAGGACATAAAACAGGCTAGAGTTGTCGGTCAGGCTTGGATTTCCGTAGATTTGCAAGGTGGCGACAAAGCGAATGCTATGGAACTTAGGACGAGCGGCGAGCATATTGATGCTGATGGAAATGTGACCGTTGCCAAAGAGGGCGGCGAAATGACATTCAGCTTCGGTGCCGACTATGAGAAAATTGCTGCGAAAGATCCAAACGGTCTTAAAGACACGGATGCTATCGCTGACATGCGGAATGTGACATTCAAGTCGGACGACGGAGCGTTCCATCTCTATAACGGTACAGTCATCGCCCGCCCAGAAAATATCTATGGACACAGCGGCAGCGGATTTGACATTGGGACTTTCATTGAGGGAAATTCCGGTGAAAAAGGCACGGCGCTAGAAAGAACCCATCCCACGTTGAAGCTTGAAGCCGGGGCGGATTCGCATTTCAATACTGAGTGGCGAGATGAAGTTGGCAATACATATCACGGAAGCAATTTCATCCATTTAAATAAGAATGGCACGCTTGAGACCCCGTCTACTCTGATTTTTCGGAAGGGTCTTGGCGAGGACGGTCTTGAAGAAAATCCTGATGCGATGCGCGACGATGCCAGAAAGGCAATCCGGTTTAACGGCGGAACGCTAGCTCTTAGTGACGCACGCTACAATGAGAACTATCTCCTCAATGCCACTGATTTGTTGAAAGATCAGCCTGTCACACTGCGCATGGGGGTGGGGGCAACGAAAAGCGTGATCAATGTGCCGACAGGAAAGCACGAGCATTTTACCGCCGCAGCCATCAAGGAAAAGGGCATCTTAAAAGTACGTGACGTCGGACAGGGTTGGACAACAATCGATCTCAAAAACGGCGACAAGCTGAACCGCTTGGAACTTATGGTCGCGGAAGGCGACGGGCCGGATGGTAGAGAGGGAGGCGCTGTTACGCTTCACTTCGGTTCGCCTGATTGGAGCAAGGGGCCAGATGCCATCAAAGAGACAGTGAAGGATATGGATGATACTGCCGATTTCTCCAATGTGACGTTTAATACCAATCGCGGCGACATCAATCTTCTCAACGGCACGATTGAGGCACAGGCGAAAAACTTCAAGCGCGGTAAGGGTAGATTCAATGTCATGTTCCATCCTGAGGATGCCCATGCATATGAGGGACTGCAAACACATGCTACGCTGCGTCTTGTTGGCGATTCGGATTTTCCGAAAAAAGCAACGGAAGATGGTGCGCCTGTCCAGCTGAACCCCAACGGCACACTTAGGGGAAAATCCAAGCTCTTTTTCACGCAGGGGTTGATCGCAACAGGAACGAATGAAAATCCTGAAGGTCTGCGTAAAAACTTTACCGATAACGTCATGATCAATGGCGGCAGACTTGTGCTCGACGATGGTTTCTACAATGATGCATATCTTGAAAAAGCAAAGGGGCTTATCCAAGCGCAGAATTCGAATGCAACTGTAGAGATGTGGAACGGCGCAAGGAAGACATTGCAGTATGCACAGTGGGTCGATGCGCTGGGGATGGGTGCCGATGCCGAGCCTTCTGCCGCACGTACGACGGAGCAGAATATCACGACGACGGCGGGCAAGATCCACAATATCCAAACCATCGATTTTGAAGAGGGCGCGGGCGGGGAAAAGACGCATAAAGTTACCGTAGCGAACGGCACGACATTGAATCTCGGCTACAAAGATGCCAGTGGCGATTTCATCACGGTCAACGGTGAAACCCCGTCGGATGAGGCGGCAAAGGAAATATCCGTCGCCGTGGAAAAGGGCGGCGAGCTGCAACTTGGACGCGGTGACAAATCGCTCATTGGTAATACGAATGCCGATATCTCGCTCGCTGCCAGTGAAGCGGGCGTAGGTGCTTCGAAGGCGAAATTGAAAGTTGTGAGTGGGCAGCAAACAGTGCGCTCTGTTCAAGCGAAGGAAAATACGAGTGTGACAGTTGACAAAGATGCACTGCTCAAGGTGAAAAACGGCATTACGCTGGAAAAGAATGCTACGCTCGATATCGAAGGAAGCATATACGATACTGTAGTCAATGCCGATGATGGTGTAAAAATCAATATTGGTAATAATGATAACGCTGGTAAACTGCTCCTCGCTCAAGGATCAAAGCTTACGAATGCCGATGTATTCCTCGACCCGAATTGGATTAATAATGCGCCAAACCATATCGAAAATGCTTCCAAATTCGTCAATCCAAGTGCTGAGCTTGACTATCGTTTGACCGTTGGACGCAACTCTGTAGCTTCGCTCGGTGCTGACAATGAAACAGTCGCTGAAGAGGCTTTCGAGAAGTCAGGAAAAACGTGGGGTGAACAAGGGATTACGGCGGCGCTCTACCTCGGTAAGCACCTCAAGATCAATGCGACGGGCGGTGTCAAAGTCGACGGCTCCCTGGCGACAGGCACTGCTTTGGCCGACCTCGCGACAGCGGGAAATATCACGTTCAAGGCAAAGTCGCTCTTGATCGCCGATGCCGCTGCGTTTACAGGTCCTTCCAACTCACTTGTCACTGGCACGGAAACGACGACCATATCCGTCGATCCGACTTCGCGCTTGCAGCTGACGGGTATACTCACACCAGGAATCGCGTACAATATTATCAACGGTACTACGATCAAAAATGCTGATCCAACAGTAAATAACTGGTTGACGAAGCCACGTGAGGAGAATGTCATCCTGCCAAAGAATTATCGCTTCAGCACAGAAGCAGCCGATGCGGATAAGTTGGTTTTCCGGCGCGTGGCTGCTGTCGAGGCAATGCCGCAGGGCAATCGTGCTGTTACTAATATCGTTGATGCCGTATCGGCGGTTACATCGAGCACAAGCCCTTACTATGCTGGCGCTAGGAAATTTGTCTCGGTTGCCACCGATCCCCGCTACTCTGATGTAGTCGCCAATGCAGGTGTGCAGCCTGCCGAGGCGGCAGGTGTTTCCTATATGGCGACGCGTTCTGTCTTCGATCTTGCCTCAGATGCCCAGCAGCGCCTGTCCTTCCTCAATGCGGACGATAAGATAGTTCCGCAGAGTTTATGGGTCAAATATGGACATAGTCGCGTTAACGTCGATGGACTTAATCTTGAGGGCATGGATGCCGATTTTGACGGTAATACGAACAGTATCACGATTGGTTACGATTTTGCAGGGAAGGATAAACTGCGCGGCGGAATTGCGGCGAGCTATGTGAAAGGTTCGACTTCAGGCCGAGTGGAGAGTAATGATTTGCGCATGGGTGGTGTACATGCTTATGCGGGCCTGCTAAACGGCAACAACAACCTCCTGTTCGATATCGGTGCCTACAAGGCGACGAACGAGGTGGATGGCTTCATTTCTGCCGATGCTGATCTCGATCTCTTCACGCTCGGTGTCACGCATGAAACGCGTATTGCAAGCGGAAATCAGGTGATCATCCCGCACATCGGTCTGCGCTGGACAAACGTTGATATGGGAGCTTATGACGGTTATTGCGATGGTCAGATGGCACTCCGTTATGAGCCAGGTCGCAAGAGCCTCGTGACGCTTCCCGTGGGTGTCGGTATTCAAGGTGTTTCCAAGTCGAAAGACTGGACGCACAAGTTCTACGCCGACCTTTCCTACATCGCCGCTCTCGGTGGCACGGAAGCTGATATGCGCGTATCTGTTCCGGGTGTTGACGGCGCATCGGGCGTTGTTCACTATGATATCCATGACCAATCGACGATCGCCGGCAGTATCGGTGTGAATGCTGAAAGCAAGACGATGTCATGGGGAATCGGCTACCAATATCGCCACAGTGACGATTCCGACAGTCATAATCTCATGGCACAGTTGAATTTCCGTTTCTAGGAAGATAGGATAGAAGAGGCGATACATGAATCGATTTGATATATGTGTCGTCTCTTTCTCTTGTATGGACATAGATGTTGTTAGCTTTTATAAAACCTATTGACAAAGTATGATATTATGCTATAATAAGCCTAACCTACGAATCAGGTATGTTTTCTTGTATTGCGGGCAAGCCCGAGGAAAGAGGAGATTTTGATGAGCGACGAGAGAAAGTATAAGTTTGAAACCCTGCAGCTCCATGTCGGGCAGGAGGAAGCTGATCCGGCGACGGATTCGCGCGCTGTGCCGATCTACCAGACGACGTCATACGTGTTCCGCAATTCGCAGCATGCGGCGGATCGTTTCGGCTTGAAGGATGCGGGCAACATCTACGGCAGGCTCATGAACCCGACGCAGGATGTGCTCGAAAAGCGCGTGGCAGCGCTTGAGGGCGGCGTCGCGGCGCTCGCCTTTGCCTCGGGCGCAGCGGCCGTGACGACAGCGCTGCAGGGACTCGTTCATGCGGGGCAGCACATCGTCGCTGAGACGACGATCTACGGCGGCACCTACAATCTTCTTGCGCACACCTTCCCTGATTTCGGCATTGAGACGACGTTTGTCGATCCGGCGGGCGGCGCGGCGGCCTTCGAGGCGGCAATTCGGGAAAACACGCAGGTCATCTACATCGAGTCCATCGGCAATCCGAACGCGAACCTCGTCGACATCGAGGCGGTCGCCGCCGTCGCGCACAAGCACGGCATTCCGCTCGTCGTCGATTCGACGTTTGCGACGCCGTATCAGCTGCGTCCCATCGAGCACGGCGCGGACATCGTCGTCCATTCGGCGACGAAGTTCATCGGCGGTCACGGCACGACGCTCGGCGGCATCGTCGTCGATAGCGGCAAGTTCGACTGGACGGCATCGGGGCGCTTCCCGTGGCTCGTCGAGCCGAACGCGAGCTACCATGGCCTTTCCTTTGCGAAGGACGTCGGCGCCGCCGCTTTCGCCGTTTATTTGCGTGCGCTCCTTCTGCGTGACACGGGCGCGACGATCTCGCCGTTCAATGCGTTCCTCCTGCTGCAGGGCGTTGAGACGCTTTCCTTGCGCGTTGAGCGCCATGTGGAGAACGCCTTGAAGGTTGTCGATTATCTCGCGAAACATCCTCAGGTCGAGAAGGTCAACCATCCCTCGCTCGCCTCGCATCCCGATCATGCGCTCTACGAACGCTACTTCCCGCAGGGCGGAATCTCCATCTTCACCTTCGAGGTCAAGGGCGGCGGCAAGGCGGCGCAGAAGTTCATCGATCATCTCAAGGTATTCAGCCTGCTCGCCAATGTTGCCGACGTGAAGTCGCTCGTCATCCATCCGGCAAGCACGACGCACTCCCAGATGAATGAGGCGGAATTGAAAAAGAGCGGCATCGCGCCCGGCACGATCCGCCTTTCCATCGGTACGGAGCATATTGACGACATTCTCTACGATTTGGAGCAGGCATTCAAGGCACTCTGATGAAAAGGAAATACGGCAGGGGCTTTTGCGAAGCCTCTGCCGTATTTTTTTGCAGTGCGTTTTCAACGCTGCAGCGCTCTGACCTTGGCGATCATGGCGTCACGCTTCTTCCTCTCTTCGCGCGCGCGCGCGACTGCCCGCGCCTTAAAGGCGGCGAGTTCCTCTTCATCCACCATCTCTACAGCGCCTTCCGTGCGGCGGCACGCGATGTAGAGGAGCGTGATCGTCAGCGCCGTCGCCGTGATCGCGATGAAGGAATGCGGATATCCCGTCGCTTCGACGAAGCGCGGCCCCAAGATCCAGAGGACGGCAACGGGCAGCCATGCGGCGAGCATCGTGAAGGCGAAGCCCAGCACGAACGTGTTCTTCATCTTCCCTGAGGAAAGCACGCGGATGGAATAGCCGAAATGGTGTAGCACCGCCATTACGACGTACTGACCGACGAAAAAACCGATGATCGATATGACGACCCAAGCGGCCTGTGGTATCTCTCCCATGACAAAAGCCTCCCTGCATTATCTAATCGTCTTTCATTATACCATAAGAATTGGATTTTCCCAAGAGCAGGAAGAGGGAAAATATGAGCAAGGAGAAAAGGCATTATATATTTCTAAAGTATATTGAAAAAACTATTGAACAATAAAAGTTTTATCAGTATAATGAAAAAAGGTGATAAAGTATGATTGTTCGTAAACTATACTTAGATCGACTGCTCGCGTTTGTGCGCCAACCCATCATCAAGGTGATCACAGGCATGAGGCGCACGGGAAAATCCACGTTGCTCACCATGCTGGCGGAGCAGTTGCTGCAGGATGGCGTGCGTCAAGAGCAAGTGATCCGCATGAATTTCGAGTCCATGATGTTTGATGACGTTCACGATTATCGGCAGCTTTATCGGCGGGTGCAGGAAGAAATCGGTACACAGAAGCAGGTGTATTTGCTGCTCGATGAAGTGCAGCAGGTAGAGCACTGGGAAAAGGCGATCAATTCGCTTTTTGTCGAGGGCGTCGCCGACATTTACATCACGGGGTCGAACGCGAAGCTGCTCTCTTCGGAAATGTCTACGCTTCTCGCGGGACGATATGTGGAGATTCAGATGCTGCCGCTGTCCTTTCGCGAGTATATGGATTTCCTGCCCGCGGGTGAAAAGGATCGGGACGCTGCTTTCGCGCAGTACCTGCGCTACGGCGGCTTGCCCGCGATTCCCGGGCTGCCGCAGCAGGATGAGACGATCGAACTCTTTTTGTCGGGGATTTATCATACGGTCTTGCTGAAAGACGTCGTGGAAAGGAGTGCTGTGCGCGATCCGGCGCTCCTTTCGCACATGCTTCGTTTTCTCGCGGACAATATCGGCAGTCCCGTTTCGAGCAGTCGCATCAGCGGTTATCTGACGAGCCATGGAAGGAAGGCCAGCACATATACCATCGACAATTATCTGCACACATTGGAGAGTGCGTTCATCTTTTATCGTGCGCCGCGTTATGACATCAAGGGAAAGCTGTATTTGAAGACGCAGGAGAAATATTATATCGTCGACAACGGCATCCGCAACGCTTTGCTGGGCTTTCGCGACGGCGATTACGGGCATATTTTGGAGAACATCGTCTATTTGGAACTTCTGCGGCGCGGTTATACGGTCGGCGTCGGCAGGATCGGGCGGATGGAGGTGGATTTCGTGGCGCAGCGCACCGATCGCAAGCAATATTTCCAAGTGGCTGCCACGGCGTTGGAAGAAGCGACGCGAGAGCGCGAACTGCGTGCCCTTGCCGCGATTCCCGATCAGTACGAGAAGACGCTTCTGACGATGGACAAGTCGTACATCAAGGATTTCAACGGAATCCGCAATGTGAATATTCTTGATTTTCTCTTGGATGATTTATGATATAATCAAAGGAGTTTGCAGGCAGGTTCCTACTATACGGAGGGAGGCATTTACAATGAAATTTGCGATGTTCGGCGCGGGCGGCACGGGCGGGGTGCTCGGCGGCTATCTCGCGCTCGCGGGGCACGATGTGACGTTGATTGCACGCGGCAGGCACTTGGAGGCTCTTCAGAAGGACGGTCTGACGATCGAGTCGGCGCACCGAGGCACGCTCCATATCAAGAACGTGAAGGCGCAGACGGCGGAGGCTTACGATGAAACGCCCGATGTGCTCTTCGTCTGCTGCAAGTACTACGCGCTTCCCGACGCCATCGCGTTCGCGAAGCGTGCAGCAGGCCCCGATACGCTCATCATCCCGATCTTGAACGTCTTCGGCACGGGCGAGGTCATGCAGAGGGAGTTGCCAGGGCTGACCGTGCTCGACGGCTGCATCTACATCTTCGGCAATCTGAAGGCGCCGGGCGTATTGGAACAGCCGCAGAAGATTCTGCGCGTGATCTTCGGCTTCCGTCCCGATCAGGACAAGCGTTTGGAGGAGAAGGCGAAGGCACTCGAAAAGCTTCTGCAGGATGCCGACATTCGCGGGCACTACAGCCTCGACATCCGCCGCGACGCGCTGACGAAGTTCGGCTTCGTCTCGCCGATGGGCGCGGCAGGGCTTTATCACGATGCGACGAGCGAGGCGTTTCAGAAGGAAGGCGCGGTGCGCGACACGTATCTCGGCCTGATCCGTGAGGTCGAGTCGCTCGGCAAGGCGATGGGGATTGTCTTCGAGAAAGACCTCGTGGCGACGGGCATCGCCTTCATCGATGCGTTCGAGCCAGGACTCAAGACGAGCATGCAGCGCGATGTGGAAAAGGGCGGGCTTTCCGAGTTCGACGGACTCGTGAACCGCATCGTCGCTCTCGGTGAACGTTATCATGTGCCCGTGCCGCTCTACAAGAAGATCAGCGACTGGGGCAAGTCGAAGGGCATCAAATGAAATGGGGCGGGAAATCATGAAAATCATCGTGGCGATTGATTCTTTCAAGGGAAGTCTTTCCTCTCTTACGGCGGGCGAGACGGCGGCGCAGGCGGCACGCGAGGTGTTCCCCGAAGCCGAGGTGGAGGTCTTTCCGCTGGCGGATGGCGGCGAGGGCACGGTCGATGCGCTTGTCGAGGGACTTTCAGGCGAGATCGTGCATCTCGCCGTCACGGGTCCTTTGGAAAAGCCCGTCGAGAGCCGCTTCGGCTTCCTGCCCGAGTTGCATACGGCGGTCATCGAAATGGCGGATGCGGCAGGATTGCCGCTCGTGCCCGAAGGCGAGCGCGATCCGCGCCGCACGACGACGTACGGACTCGGCGAACTCATGCTCGCCGCCATCGATCGCGGCTGCCGTGACTTCATCATCGGCATCGGCGGCAGTGCGACGAACGACTGCGGACTCGGCATGCTCACGGCGCTCGGCGCACGCTTTTTCGATGCGGCGGGAAAGACTGTGGGAAGGACGGGCGGCGATGTCGCCGCCGTGCGGCGCATCGACCTTGCGGGGCTTCATCCTGCGCTCAAGGAGTGCCGCATCCACGTCGCCTGCGACGTGACGAATCCGCTCTATGGCCCCTTGGGCTGCTCGCATGTCTACGGTCCGCAGAAGGGGGCGACGCCTGAGATCGTCGAGGAAATGGATGCGGCGATCCGGGCTTTCGCCGGATTGGCGGAAAGGGAACTTGGCATCGAGGGTGCACAGGTGCCCGGCGCGGGAGCGGCAGGCGGTCTTGGTTTTGCTTTTCACTCGTTTCTCAAGGCGGAGTTGAAGCCCGGTATCACGCTCGTGCTCGACGCTCTGGGCATAGAGAAGGCGCTTGCGGACGCAGACATCCTCCTGACGGGAGAGGGGCGCATGGATCGGCAGACCGCGATGGGAAAAGCGCCGGTCGGCGTCGCCAAGCTCGCCAAGATGAAGAGTCCGAAACTCAAGGCGATTGCGCTGTGCGGCTGCGCCCTGCCCGATGCCGAGGCGGTGAACGAAGAAGGCATTGACGCCTACTTCCCGATTCTCCACCTGCCGATGACGGTCGCAGAAGCGATGGAGGAAGAAACGGCGTGCCGCAATCTCAGGCAGACCGTGCGGCAGGCGCTTCTGCTCTATCGGGCGGCGCAAGGATAGCAAAGCCTGTCGGATATAAAAGAAAAGCCGCTGCGCGAGGCGCAGCGGCGAAGATTCTGGTGCTCATGGAGGGACTCGAACCCCCGACTTCCACCATGTGAGGGTGACACTCTAACCAACTGAGTTACATGAGCAGTATTGGGTTGAACATAAGATGTATTATACACGATTTTTCGTCCTTTGACTAGCCCTGAAAAGCAAAAAAAATCGTTGTTATACACATTTTTTTGTGGATAAAAGAGGCGACTCTGTGGATAAACCTTGAAATGCGCTCAACCATTCGCTGGTTATCCACAGGGATTTGGGGGATTTTGTGGAGAATGTGCAAATTGGTCGTTTTTGCCTAAATGAAAACCAATGTGGGAGATATGTCTGGAGTTGTGAGATGCAAGAGACGGAGGTGAGGCGTGATGGGAAGTTTGGAGAAGAAGGTCGAGCTTTTTTGCGAGGTCTTTCCCAAACTCAGCGACTTTGAGAAGGAGGATTGGGAAGAAAATTTTCTCGTGGAATTTACGCACGATTCGACCTCCATCGAGGGAAACACCCTGACCTTGATTGAAACGAAGATGATTCTTGCCGACAAGATTGTTCCGACGGAAACGACACTGCGCGAATTGGATGAAGTGCGCGGCCACGCAGAAGCGTGGCAGTTTGTCAAGGATTGCGTGAAGCGGCACGTTCCTCTGACGGAAGGCATCATCAAGGACATTCATGAAAGAGTCGTTCCCGCGCGGGGCATCGGCGGCATTTATCGCAATATTCCCGTGTATATCCGCGGTGCGCGTCATGTGCCGCCGAATCCGCGCAAGGTGTGGGAGGCGATGAAGGATTTCGCCTATCGCATGGAGCATGACGATTTTGCCGATCCGCTCGAAAAGGTGGCATGGCTTCATGCGGAGTTTGTCAGGATTCATCCGTTTCAAGATGGAAATGGGCGGACGGCGCGCCTTCTTATGAACTATCATTTACTGGCGCAGGGTTTTCCACCGACTTCCATCAAGTTGAAGAACCGAGGCGCGTATTTCGCTGCTTTGGAAGAGTATTCCGTGGGCGGGCGTCTTACGTCGTTCTTGCAGTTGCTGCAGCAGAATATGGAGAGGGAATTGGATGCGTTCTTTGCGATGTATTCCCTACACATGGACGTGCCGGAGTTGCAGAGGAGGAAGCCGGAACTTGCGGCTTTGGCGATGTCCTATAGAGAACAGGAGACTGCGAAGTCTTGACGGAACGGCTTTCCGGAAGAAGTGTAAACTACACGCACAAACGTCCACCTTGTGGACATTGTGCGCCGCCCTTAATGA
>ERZ773003.448-NODE-448-length-30558-cov-4.388322_pt1 | contig 30558 bp, 29 predicted proteins | sample MGYA00580668_ERZ773003 | MGnify/ENA primary metagenome ERZ773003 (study PRJEB29015, sample SAMEA2738002) | human oral metagenome | biome: human oral; feature: human-associated habitat; material: dental | place: China | collected 2126 ...
CGCGTTCGTTGTCCGAAAATCTTAACAAAAAATTCTCGTAAATTTCTCTTCCGCTTAGCATCGCACTCCTTTTTGCAGTTTAGCAAAGATTTGTCCGCTTGAGCCTTTTAATCGGCTTCTTGGCTATTGTATTTCGCACTCTCGATCTCAGCAAATGTTAATTTCGCTAAAGGATTGATAAGCTTAGCGATACAATATTTATTATCGCATGTAATCACGCTTTGGCGCTTATCTACTTTTATTGCATTAGAGCAATTCGGCACATTACATAGCCTTCGCCCAAATCAACGCCAATCGGAAAATTTAACCCTCTCTGCTCTTTCAAAAATCTAAAAAATTCCTCTTTAGAAATTTTGATATTAGAAAATGATCGAAAAATTTCTTCTGCCTTTTGCCTTATCTCGCCTTCTTTAAAAAATACGTTAGGAGCCTTTTTAAAATCTTCATCAAACTCAGAAAATCTACCCGCCATCATATCCAATTCTTTTAATGCCTGCTCTTCCGCTTTATTGGTTGCACAATATTGCGATTCCAGATCATACATCTTATAAAATTCATCGCAAAACAGCTCTATATCACACCAATCGGATAGAAATCCAGCTATTAAATAATACAATTCTTCACTTTGCTGCATATTTCGCCTCATTTTAAATTTTATCGCCATTTTTATTATTTACGCCTTTTAGAATTTCATGCAATAGCTCGTTTTCGGTTGCATTTTTCTCATCTAATATTGATACGCCCATAGTCGTTGGAGTAATCTTGGATAAAAATAGATTTACAAGCTCTGTTTTTTCATCGATTCCGTATGACAATGTAACGATATCCAATAAATCGTGCCGCTCTATAAAACTATCAAAGATATCTTCTAATCGCGACGCTTTCTCTGCGTAGAAGAATATCCACTTTACGCCTATAAGAAAATCCGTTGTGATATTACTAAAGATATCTATCTTATCCATAAAGTGCGATCCGATAAGCAAATATATATCCGAGCCGTTTTTGGACAAAGAGCCAAGCTCGTAAATAGAACCGATATTTTTATAATTTAGCATTTTATTCCTCGTCGCGCCGATTTTGCACCCTCTTTAGCCACTCTTTTTCAAATTTAAAATATTTCTCAAGCTTTTTATTCTTTTCTATTTGATCAGATTTTTCTATATCGGCATAATCTTGCAGCTCGCCTCCGCACTTAGGGCAAATACTCCTATCTTTAACGTCCGAGAAATTATAAAATTTAAGACACCCTTTGCAGCGCATAAATTTAGGATAATACTTTACGCTTTTTTCAGGGCGAAATGCGAGATACGCAAAGAAAGCGCACGCTGCAAAGCATACAATTCCTATGATGATACGCAGATACGCGCTTTCAAATTTTACCGATGCCATAAAGCCAGGCTTTATATCGACTTTTCCCAATAAAGCGGCCACCAGTCCCCATGCGAAAAAAGCAAAAAAGCCGATTAACGCAAAAATTCTATTTAGCATTTTTATATATTCCTCTATAACAAATCAAAATTTCATCGCTTTTTAAATTTACGCTTTTTGGGCTTCGGGGGTTTAACGCCTTGATGAGGAGCGTTTCTTCGCCAGTAGTCGCCGTCATTATACTCCGTAAGCTTTTTGCCGCAGTCCGGGCAAATTTGATCGGTATCTTTGACGTCCTCGTACATGTAAAATTTAAAGCAGTCCTTGCACCACATATATTGTGGATATCTTTTTATGCTCTTTTCAGAGCGGAAGGCAAAATAAAAGCCAGAAATACCTATTACTATAAATGCGATTGCGGGCAATATCCATAAACTACCCGCATCATCAAATTTAATATATTTCTCGCCTATTCTTACATGTTTATGTACCGTAAAATTTATAAGATATAAGAAGCACATTATGCCTGTCAAAAAAGCGGCAATTCTATCTAGCATTGCGTTGCTCCTTTTCGTTATGATCTGCTTCATTCATAGCGTTTTGCGCCATACCGTCCGATCCTTAAATTTGACTTTTATGAGAGATAAATTCTATTCTTGATCGTTTTAAATTTCTCATATAACAAATCTAGAATATTGCAAAATCAACGTATAATCTTCGCTATAAAATTTTACCCTATTTTTTCTATTGTAAATACTCATGCTTAGCAGATATTTGGCGAAATTTATGTAATCCTTCGTACTAGGGAAATAAAATGTAACGCTTTGGTAGAATGTTTTAAAATCCAGCTCAAATTTATACCTGTCCATATCGTCCGCTATATAGCACTCCGCTTCGTCTATTTTAATAAATTCCTCTATATCTATGCATAGTTGAGCGCTATTTTTTGCAAATCGCGCTCCGTTCACTGTATCATAAGGGAAAAGCTCTAGATATGAGACCCTTTCATTATACGAGAATGTTAAAATGTTTTTTGCGAAATAATACATAGCCAAATTCGTAGTAAAACCCAATACCACAAGCTTTTTGTTTTCTAGAATTTTAATATCTAATTTATGATATTCATGTCCCATAAGTTCCTCATCGATAGTTAGAGGATCGTCTTTTATATAAATTTTATTCGGCAGCACTGATTTATTCTCCTTTTGCGCACTATGCCGCTATTCGTCGAGCGCCGTCAAGTATGATCCCAATCCCTTTGATTGCGGAGCATAATAACTTTTTCCATCTACATTGAAGCTGTTCGTGTTCATATTTTCTCCAATATAAGTTCCGCCGAGCCCTCCTCAAGCGAATTATACTCATCCAGATGTATATGCGAATGTTTTGGCACGGAATCTTGCGCTAAAGTAAGCAAATGCCTGGCAAGAGATATAAGCCCGCTTTTATTTGCCCTTATAGTAACTTCGTTTTCGAGAGCATTGACGGAGATCGCGAAGTCCTTTTCCCATTGTAGCTGCAGTTCCTTTTCTGCGCAATAGTCTAATGTTTTTATAACATACTGTCCCATATAGCGCCGATACTCCTTTCTAAATTTAATCGGTTGCCGATAAAATTTATCTCATTGATCGGTTAATCGATCTCATAGTATTTTGGAAAAATTATATCTAAAATAAAAATGAAAGGGGTCGGAATAACTAAATTTAAGACAGGTGCTGTGCGCGAAAATGAAGCGGTTAAAATTTAAACAACTCAAGTCCTGATTAAAACTTAAAGATAGCTTAAATGGTGGTCCCGATTGGACTCGAACCAACGACTTCCACCATGTCAAGGTGACACTCTACCAACTGAGTTACGGGGCCAAAAAAGAAACGGCAGTATATCAAAAAAATCTCTCAATAGCAAGCAAATTTTAATTTTTCGTAAAATTCCGCCGAAATTTTATACAAGACTCCGCCGCGACGTAAAACGCCGTCGAAATTTTGCGCGAAATTTCACCATCTTACCCTCGCCGGAATTCTGCAGGAGATTTCATCGCGACGTAAAATTCTGGCTAAATTCTGCGTAGGGTTTAGTCGCTACGATGGAATTTCGCGTGAAATTTCATCCGCATTCGCGCGGCGCGCCTTATTCGTCGCATTCCGTCTCGCCCGCCTTACTCTACATTTGTCTTGTTTTGCTACCTTGTTTTATTTCGTCCGCCTTGCTTTACCGTGTCATATTTCGCCCGCTTGCCTCGCTCTGCCTTGCGCCCGGCTAAGACGTCCAAATTTTTTCATTCAGCCTTAGAATTTTTACGATTTGCAGCATCGCGTCCAGATCCGCTTTAATATCCTTTGCGATGCGAGCATTGAGTATCGGCTGATCCAAGCTCGGCTCGAAACTATCGGCGCCGCGGGCTATCGCGATATAAATTTTATTTTGTTGAAACTCAGCGAGATATCCGATTTTACGAGCTGTTTAAGTGATAAAATTTTCTCCATCAGCGCGGGCGTCAGGACATACATAGCCGCCACCGTATCGCTTGCGTAAACCGAAAAGTTTGCATTGAAGTCCGCGTTATCTATCGGGATTTTGCGGCTGCTCCATAGCTTGCGCGGTAGTGCAGACGGCGGCAAATCTATGCCTGTGGGTCCCGCCGCGCCCGAAAAAACAAAAACATCGGAGCCAATTTTTTTATTAAAATTTGCCACAAAAAAAGGTCCCTCGAAAAATGTAGTGTAACTCTTTTTAAAAAACGATGAAGTTCCACTGCCGGTCTCCTTTTCCAGCCTTATGTCGCAAAACATAAAATCCACTCCGTCCGCGCTTGCGTAAACCAGATCGTCCGCGCGAAATCTATCAAATCCGTCAAATATCTCGCTTGCCCTTACCTCTTTTTCCTGAAAAAGCGCGCCCATTTTATACGAAAAGCCCAGGCTCTCGATATAAGGCTTGAGATAAAGCTCTTTGTAGCGCATCACAAACCGCTCGGTTTTGCGCTCGAAAATCCACTCGTAAAATTTGTCCCGCATGCCGATTATTGCTAAAATAGACATGACCAAAAAAGATAAGCTTTCTATGCCGAGATCGAGCTTGGGAAAATTGCGAAAGATGATTATCAATGCTAGCGCAAGCATCGGACCAAATACCGCAAACGCTACGAGATAACTTAAAATTTTCCAAAGCTTGCGACTTTTCTTAAGCTGCTTGCGCTGCTTTTCTAAATCTATTACGGTTTTAATATCCACGCTTAACCTTTAATTATTAAATTTAATGGCGCAAACTCGCGGCACAGCATAAATTTACGCCAGATATGGCGCGATTTTGGTACGTTCCGCTTGGATCTCGCTAAAATTTACAGCTCCTTGCGCGAACCGCACGTTCCGTTTGTTCGCCATACCTTACCTCGTTTTGCCCCGCCTGCCTTGCTTCGCCTCGTCTCGTTTCATCTACTCGCCTTGCCTCGCTCCGCCTTGCGCCCGTTAAGACGTCCAAATTTTTTCATTCAACTTTAGAATTTTTACGATTTGCAGCATCGCGTCCAGATCGATTTGTATCTTGCTCGCGAGCTTATCACCGCGTATCGGCTTACTTAGATCGGGCTCGAAGCTATCGTATCCGCGGGGGATTTTTATATAAATTTTGCTTTTTCTGAAACTAAGCGCGATCTCTGATTTCACAAGCGTTTTTAAAAATAAAATTTTCTCCATCAGCACGGGCGTGAGTACATACGCTGCGGCGACCGCGTCTTTTGTATATACCGCAAAAGATCTATTAAATTTCGCGTTATCCATATTGCAAAATTTTGCACCGCTTTCCAAGACGCTGTGCGGTAGCTTTATTTGTCTTGGAAGAATAAAAACGTCGGATCTGATCTTTTTATGAAAATCGGCTGCGAAAAAAAGGCCTTGAAATATCTCCGTTTCCTTCTTTTCATAAATCAAAGTGAAAAAGCTATCATCTATAGTCTCTTTAGACATCCAAATATCGCAGAAGCTAAAATCCACGCCGTCTATGTTTCCATATATCAAATCATCTCCGCCGGAATTTGCATATTGATTAAAAAGCCCGCTTTGCAGGATATCTTGCTCTTGAGTTACGGCGCCGAATCTGTTGTATTTGTATCCTAGACTTTCGACGTAGGGTGCTATGTAGAGGGCTTTGTATTGCAGCGCGAATTCTCGCGTTTTGACTTTGTAGGTTTTTTCGTAAAATAGCTTATAAGTAAAATATAGCGCTATGCCCAGACCAAATAAAAGATACGGCATCCCCAAAGGCGTACCCTCTTCGCTAGCCATATACCTCATTAGGAAAACCGCAGGGATAAATATCGCGCAGGCTTTAAGCAGGCTTATTATTTTCCATTTTATGCGGCTTTGCAGCAGCTTGCGGCGCTCTTTTTCCAAATTTACGATAGTTTGTACGTCTAACAATTTTTGATCCTAAATTTTACCACTTGCGGCAAGATAGCCTAAATTTAACATTTAAATTTAAGCAGGCAAAGCTAGGCTTAAAGCTCCCCGTTAAATTTCAGCAGTTCGTTTGCATACGCTCGCACGCTCGCGTCCACCGCCGCAAGCGCGTCCACATCCGTCACGCTAGGCGAGTTAAATTTCTCCGCGCACTTTAGCACGACGCGCGCAATGTCGGTGAAGCGGCAGCGCTGCTGCAAAAACGCATTTACGCCCGCTTCGTTTGCGGCGTTGATGACGACACCGAGATCAGGGTTTGCTAGCAGCGCGTCTTTGAGGGTAAAGATTTGAAATTTCATCTCGTCGATCGGCTTAAGCTCTATCGGTCGCAGAGTGCACAGATCCACGGGTGCGGTGATCTGCTCCCGTACGTCGCCGCTAAACATCGCGTGCGCGATGGCTAGGCGCATATCGGCCCTGCTAATGTGCGCCGTCGTAGAGCCGTCCGCAAATTCGACTAGCGCGTGGATCTGCGAGGTGCGCTCGATAAGTGCATCGATCTTACGCGTGCCGTAGAGCCAAAACGCCTCGATCACCTCAAAGAGTTTATTCGCCATCGTGGCGCTGTCGATCGTGATCTTTGCGCCCATCTTCCAGTTGGGGTGTTTGAGGGCGTTTTGCGGCGTGAGCGAGCCCAGCTGCGTTAACGGCACGTCGTAAAACGCGCCGCCGCTAGCCGTGATGATTAGGCGAGAAACGGGGATTTTGGCATTGCTAAGTAGAAATTTCAGCCCGAAATGCTCGCTGTCGATCGGGAAAATTTTATCCGTTTGCAGAAATTTCCCGCCGACGACCAGGCTTTCTTTGTTGGCTAGACAGAGCCTTTTGCCGAGCTCTTGGATCTTTAAGCTGGGCATCATACCCGCAAAGCCTACAAGAGCGTTTACCACGGTCGTGCTTTTGCACTCCGCAAGCATCTGCAAAATTCCATCCGCGCCGCAAAATACGCGCTCGTGATCTACCTCGCTTTTTTGCTGCGCGTCCGCGATACAGACGAGACGAGGATGAAATTTTGCGATCTGTTCGTTTAAAAGCTTGATATTACGCCCGCAGCTAAGCGCTTCGATCATACTGCCGCTGCGCGCGGCTACGTCTAGGGTGTTTGTACCGATAGAGCCCGTGGAGCCTAAAACTACCATGAATAGACTATCGCCATCGCGATCGCGCCAAACATATAGCCGTCGATGCGGTCTAAGATCCCGCCGTGCCCCGGAAAGAGCGCGCCGCTGTCTTTAAGACCCGCCGCGCGTTTTAGGTAGCTCTCAAACAGATCGCCAAACACGCCAAAAATTGCTATGATGATGGTTTTTCCTAAAATTTCAAGCGGCGGCATATTGGTAAAGATGCGCGCATAAATGAGGCTAACGATAAGCGCGAGTGCAAGACCGCCTAGCACGCCTTCTACGGTTTTATTCGGCGAGCTAGCGCTTAGCGGAGTTTTGCCAAAGGCTCTACCGATAAAATATGCGCCACTATCGCTAGCTACGATAATAAAGATCAGCCAAACGAAGTGAAAAACTTCCCCGAAATCATCATAAGCCGCCCACATAAAAAATATCGGCGCAACGGGATAGATAAAAGGAAGCGTGATCTTTAGGCTAGGGCCCTTGGTAAAGGCTACGACAGAGGCGACGCATAGGATCATCAGGATGCTAACTTTTAGCGCTGAGACGAAAGGCTCATCGGTCTGCGTAAATGGTAGCAATGCAAAAAATGCGATCGCCAGCGCGAGCCACTTTTTGCTAGTTTCCTCCAGACCCCATAATTTGAGGCTTTCAAAAAACGCCAGCACGAGTATCAGCGCAAATACGGCGAAATTTAGCCACCTAGCGTTTATGAGAATTAGAGCCAAAAATACGGCGAGTAAAATGCTTGCCGTGATTATTCTTTGCTTCATAGAATTTCCTTGGAATTTATTTTGAGCAATTATATCGCAAGCTCGCTTATTACGGCTTTAAAACGCTGATTGTTTTAAAATTTACGTAGTTTACGAAAGCACCTTCGTTGATTTTGACATTTTGACGTTTGGTGTAATCGACGAGATATTTTCCGCTGCCGCTTGCACTGAAGCTCACGCAAATTTTAGCGGCGAATTCGATCACCTCTTCGCTTAGACTTTGTTTATTTGTCTTTACGATGACGTGTGCGCTTGGAATGTCCTTAAGATGAAACCAATAGTCGGATTTGGAGCTATTTTTTAGTAAGAACTCATTGCCTTTTTCGTTTTTCCCGACGCTGATTTTAAAATCTCCTAGATAAAAGTTCGCTACGTATTCGCTATTTTTTTCCTTGCTTTTTTGCCTAGTTTGCGTGCGCTTAGGCATTAGAATTTCGATCTCGTGTGCGTCCTGTGCGGTGATAATGAGCGATTTTAAATTCTCGTAAAACGCGAGTTTCTCCTTTAAATTTTGCTCTTCGATATGTATATTAGCAGCCTTTTGGCGCATACGCTTTGCCTCGGAGTAAAGCTCACCCAAAGTGGCGCTTGCAGGCTTTTGTAGCTTAAATTCTATCGCTTCGGCGTCTCCTTTTTGCAGCGTAAATTCTCGCGCGCTGGTTGGAATTTTATAGATATTTTCTTTTAGCAAGGCAGCTTTTGCACTTAAAAGCTTGGCGCTTCGCAGTAGTTCGGCGCTGCTTTGCAAAGAGCCTAAAGCCTCACGCACCGAGTCTAGCTTTTTATTTAGCACCGTGATTTTTGCGGATTTGAGCGAGTTTAAGCGATCCGCATTTAGCGCGTTAAATTCCGCGCGAAAAAATGCTTTAAAATCCGAAATTTTTGGCACGGGGGCTTCTTTAATATTTGCAGGCGGCAGATGGCGGAGTTTTCTTCCTACCTTAATCTGTCTAAATTCCGTCTCGAAGTGCCGCAGTGCCTCTAAAATCACATCGTTTTCATCGGTGATTATTACGTTGGTAAATCGCCCGGTAAATTCGAAGTAGATATTTGAGCTTTGGGTTTTGTAGCTTGCGTTTTGGCTTACGCTAAGGCATAGAATTCTATTATTTTCTGGCACACTAACGGAGGTAATGCGCGATTTTACGAAGCGCTTGGCAAGTAGCACATCAAAGGGCGCCGCGTAAACCTTACCTTCGGTAAAAGCGTCATTTTCGTGGATATTGCAGCCTGATTTATTCATATCAAAAAACAGCGTCTCATTGCCGTCAAAGCAAACTTTAAAAAGGTTATCTCCTACGCGTTTAATGTGCGAAAGGAAGCGTTTGGCGCGTAGATACTCGCAAATTTGAATTAAGTTTTGGTACTTCATACGCGCTAAAATTTCTCTTTATGGATTTTGCTTAAATTTAGCTTCTGCAGATCGTGCAGGCTCGGGCGCTGCTGCGGCACGCCGAGAGCCAGTATCGCTTCTGCTTTGAAATTTGGCGGAAAGCCCAGCGCCTCGCGCAAAAACTCCTCGCAGCTGCGTCCGTCCGCGGCGGCACGCAGCCTTACCTGTACCCAGCAGCTGCCAAGATTTAGCGCGCTTGCGGCAAGGTGCATGTAGCCTAGCGCTACCGAGCAGTCCTCAATCCAGACGTCCTGCTTCTGCTCATCTGCGATCACGACGATTGCGGCCGCGGCCTGTTTTAGCATATTCGCTCCGCTTTCGCGGCATGCGCTTAGCTGCTCAAGCATCTGTTTGTCGCGCACGAGGATGAACTCCCACGGGCGGCGTGCATGCCCCGACGGCGCAAGCAGACCCGCTTTTAAAATTTTATCCAGCGCCTCATTCTCAAGCGGCGCATCCGTATATTTTCTGACGCTTCTGCGGTTTGCAAAAATATCTAAAATTTCCATCGTCTCGCTCCTTGCGGCTCAATTATACATAAAATTGCAAAAATTTATGATTTTTTAGCTAAAATCGCGCAAATTTAACCGATATGAAGGAGATTTTATGAAGCAGACGATCACGGAGAAAATTTTTAGCGAGCACGTAGGTGAGGCGGTTTTTGCGGGACAGATCATCGAAAGCGCCATCGATATGGTCATCGGCAACGACATCACGACGCCGATTTCGATCAAGCAGTTTGAGCTTAGCGGTGCGAAAAAGCTCGCCAACCCGGACGGCTTTACGATCGTGATGGATCACTACATCCCTACGAAGGATATTTTAAGCGCAAACCAAGCTAAAATTTCGCGCGAGTTTGCTTACAAGCACGATTTGAAAAATTATTTCGACGAAAAGGATATGGGTATCGAGCACGCGCTGATGCCTGAAAAAGGGCTCGTAGTACCCGGCGACGTCATCATCGGCGCGGATAGCCACACCTGTACCCACGGCGCGCTGGGGGCATTTGCGACCGGTATGGGCAGCACCGATCTAGCTTTCGCGATGATAACGGGCAAGAATTGGTTTAAAGTACCTCCTACGATCAAAGTGATCTTTCGCGGCAAGCCCGCGCCGCACATCTACGGCAAGGATCTAATTTTAGAGGTGATCCGCCTCATCGGCGTGGACGGCGCACGCTATAAGGCTTTGGAGTTCTGCGGCGACGCGCTTAAGCATCTGGATATGGATAGTAGATTTTCGCTTTGCAATATGGCGATCGAAGCGGGCGGCAAGAGCGGTATCGTCGCGGTCGATGAGATCACGAAGGAATTTTTGGCAGATAAAAATTTGCGCGCTGAGCCGAAATTTCACTACTCCGACGAGGGCGCGAACTATGAGCAAATTTTGCAGATCGACGTTAGCAAGCTTGATCCGGTGATTGCGTATCCGTTTCTGCCTAGCAACGGCAAGAGCGTGCGCGAGGCGGTGCGCGATGATATCGCCGTCGATCAGGTCTTTATCGGCAGCTGCACCAACGGCAGGCTCTCCGATCTGCGGATCGCCGCGCAAATTTTAAAAGGTCGCAAGGTCGCGCGCAAAACCCGCCTCATCATCACGCCTGCGACGCAAAAAATCGCTCTGGCAGCGCAAAAAGAGGGGCTGTGGGATATTTTCGTCGAAGCGGGCGCAGTCGTGAGCAACCCGACCTGCGGCGCGTGCTTGGGCGGATATATGGGGATTTTGGGCGTGGGCGAGCGCTGCGTAAGCACGACTAATCGAAATTTCGTCGGTCGCATGGGCGATCGCAGCAGCGAAGTATATCTGGCAAACTCCGCCGTCGCCGCAGCTAGCGCCGTCGCAGGCAAGATCGCCGACCCGAGGGATTTGTAAGTTTAGAAAGCCGCCTTTTATTTTAATCCGCTTGCGTCGTAAATTTTAAGGGATAAAATACAAAATTCGATAGCGTCGTAAAGCTTGGCGAGTATAAAAAAATGGTGAGGACGGCTGGCTTTGTTGTTGAAATTTTGCGGCGAAATTTCACCTCGCCATCTACAAAATTTCTCCATTATAAATTCCGCTTTCACCCACCGCGAGGCTTTGTTATTAAAACCTTGCGGATTTTAAATGCCACTATCGGTGCAATCACGTAAATTTTGAAATTCTACTTGGCAGGGTTTTACTTTAACAAGTGCCTTAGAGTAAAATTTATGCTTAAAAAATGCCGACGTGCAGAGTTTAAATTTAGGTTTCCGCTTCGCTCGGCTTGTTTGCGTAATAAGTAAAATTTCAAATAGATATCCCATTGGCGCTTACATTGATAAGTACCAAGCGTTCGCCTAGGTTAAATTTTAAAATTTAAAGCCGAAAGCCTGCGCGCAAATCTAACAAAACCACCGCAAATTTACTCAAATTTACGGCAGCTTCTTTAAAATTTAAGGCGCATCACGCCTCCAAAATCGCTCCGTTGCTAGCGTTCGTGACCAACTTACGATACATTCTCAGCCAGCGATACGGCAGCGGTTTTTCAATCGGCTTAAATTTAGCCCTTCGCGCGGCGATCTCCTCCTCGCTTAGGCGCACGTTGATCGCGTATGTATCCACATCGATGTCGATGATGTCGCCATCTTGTAGCAGCCCGATCATGCCGCCCTCGGCAGCTTCGGGGCTCACGTGCCCGACGCTTAGCCCTCTCGTAGCGCCGCTAAATCTGCCGTCCGTGATCAGCGCGACGTCCGCGCCCAGACCTCGCCCCATGATTAGGCTCGTCGGGCTTAGCATCTCCTGCATGCCGGGACCTCCGCGCGGCCCTTCGTAGCGGATAACGACCACGTCGCCTTTGTTTACCTTGCCGCTTGAGATACCTTCTATCGCTTCGTCTTGGCTGTTAAAGCACACGGCCTTGCCGCTAAATTTGCGCTCGCCGATGATGCCCGCGGTCTTGATGACGCAGCCCTGCTCGGCTAAATTTCCAAACAAAATCGCCAGTCCGCCAACGTCCGAATAGGCGTTTTCGACCTTATGGATGACCTCTTCGTCTTTTATGGCGCTAGCGCCCACGCGCTCGCCTAGGCTCTCGCCCGTGACCGTCGGCGCGCCTAGGTCTAGCAGCCCGTTGTCGCGGCGCGAAATTTCGTTTATCACGGCGCTTAGCCCGCCCGCGCGGTCGATATCCTCCATGTGCACGTTTGGCAGGCTAGGGCTGATCTTGGCGATGTGGGCGATCTTGCGGCTAATGTCGTTTAGGCTTGCGATCTGCAAATTTACTCCCGCTTCGCGCGCGATAGCCAGGATGTGCAGCACGGTGTTGCTGCTGCCGCCCATCGCCATATCGACGACTAGGGCGTTTTGGATCGATTTTTCATTCACGATGTTGCGGATTTTGTATTTTTCATCGAGCGCTATCTCGCAGATACGGCGTCCCGCTTCCTTGATGAGCTCCTCGCGCTCAGGAGTAAGCGCGGGTACCGTGCCGTTGCCTTTTAGCGCGATACCCATCGCTTCGCACAGCGTATTCATCGAGTTTGCCGTAAACATCCCCGAGCAGCTGCCGCCGCTTGGACAGGCATTGCACTCGATATCTTTTAGTTCCTCGGCGCTGATCTCTTTGGTTTCAAATTTTCCGACCGCCTCAAACGCCGTGGATAGGTCGATCGGCTCGCCCTTTTTGGTGTAGCCCTTTTTCATCGGGCCGCCGCTGACGAATACCGTCGGCACGTTCACGCGAAGCGCGCCCATAAGCATGCCCGGCACGATTTTATCGCAGTTTGGCATGCACACGAGAGCATCTAAGGCGTGCGCGTTCATCACCGTTTCGATCGAGTTTGCGATCAGCTCGCGGCTAGGCAGGCTATAAAGCATCCCAGCGTGTCCCATCGCGATGCCGTCGTCCACGCCGATGCAGTTAAACTCAAACGGCACGCAGCCGTTTTTGCGAATCTCGTCTTTTAAAATTTCGGAGTATTTGTTGAGAAAAAAATGCCCCGGGATGATCTCGATGAAGCTGTTTGCCACGCCAATGAAGGGCTTTTCAAAGTCCTCGTCCTTTAGTCCGGTCGCTCTTAGCAAGCTTCTGTGCGGCGCACGCGTATAGCCCTTTTTGATGATGTCGCTTCTCATTTTTTGTCCTTGGATTGAAATTTTCTCCATTTTAGCATAAAATTTTACCGCTGCAGGGCGTTTTAAATTTTAGCGCATTAAAATTTAAAGTGGGACTATTGAGCTTAATCAAACCGAATCACTCCCGTTTTTGATATAATTGCACATCGATTATCAAAATCTTGCCGTTTGGCAGGAATAAAAAGGGGAAAAGATGCAAAGAAGAAATTTCTTAAAACTAACGTCTGCGTTGGCGGCTAGCGGGCTTGCTAGCCCTCTTTTTGCAAAGGAGACTTTTACTATTTACGGCGCGCCCGCGATGCCTAGCCTCATCATCGGCGTTGCGTGCATGCAGGGGCAGATCGGCAAAAAATACGACGCGAAGCTCGAGCTTTGGCGCGATCCAGATCAGCTGCGCGCAGGCGTGGCAAACGGCGAATACAAGGTCATGATGAGCCCTAGCAACGTGGGGGTGAACCTCGCAAATCAGGGGCGCAAGATCGGCATGGTAAATATCCTCACCGAGGGGCTAAATTTCGTGATGAGCAAGGGCGAGAAGATAACGGAATTTGCTCAGCTGAAGGGCAAAAAGATCGTCATGCCTTTTAAAAACGATATGCTAGACATCATCGTGCGAGCCATAGCGAAAAAGCAGGGCATTAGCGGGCTAAACATCGACTACACCGCCAGCCCCGCAGAGAGCGCGCAGCTGTTTTTGGCCAAAGACTACGACGTCACGATCACGGTCGAGCCACTAGCAAGCGCTATGATCTTAAAGGGCAAAGTATCAGGCATCGCCGTGCAGCGAGGGGCAAATTTAAGCGATATGTGGGCGCAGGCGTTTTCGGTAAAGCCTATAATCCCGCAAGCGGGCATCATCGCAGATACCGATTTTTACGCCGCGAAAAAGGCGGATTTTGAAATTTTAAATGCCGATTTAGCGGACGCGCTTGCGTGGATCAAAGCGAACAAACAAAGCGCTGCAGCAATCGGGACGAATTTCTTTCCCGCGCCGCCGCCTGCGATATTTATGAGCATCGATACGTCGAATTTATGCGTCAAAAAGCCTAGCGAGATCAAGGGCGAGCTTTTGAAATTTTATGAAATTTTGATGGAATTTAATCCTAAGCTCATCGGCGGCGCGATGCCTAAGGACGAGTTTTTTCTATGCTAAAAATCGATAAAATTCGCAAAGCTCAAAACCCCGCGTTTTACGTCATAGACTATCTGTGGGGCGGCTTTGCGAGCCTAGGGGCGGTGTGCTTTTTCATAGCCGTCTGGCAGGTAGCGAGCGAGGCTTACGGGCCGCTTATTCTGCCCGAACCCGCGGCTGTTTTTTCTAAGGCGTGCGAAATTTTAAAAAATTTCGCCGCAAACGATCTAGCCCTGTCGCTTAAGCGCGCGCTTGCAGGCACCTTCCTCGCGCTTTTTGCGGGGATTTGCAGCGGGCTCGCGGCGGGGTATTTCAAAAGCCTGCGAGCCTTTTTAAACCCGCTAATTACCGTGCTTCTTTCGACGCCGCCCATCGTTTGGATCGTGCTTGCGATATTTTGGTTTCATTTCGGCGATACAAGCGTGCTTTTTACCGTCGTTATCGTCGTCGCGCCGATGACCTTTGCGTCCGCGGCGCAGGCGATGGCTAGCGTAAGCGCCGAATACACCGAGCTTTTCGACAGCTACAAAAGCTCAATTTTAAAAAAACTGCGCTACCTCTACGCGCCGCATCTAATCGAGCGGCTGCTCCCTGCGATCTACGTCGCGGTCAGCAACGGCGCGAAGGTGCTTGTGATGGCGGAGCTTTTAGGCGCGAACGACGGCATCGGCGCAAAGATCGCCGAAGCGCGCGTCAATATCGACACGGTCGAGGTCATGGCGTATGTGTGCCTAGTGATAGCCTTTACGGCGCTTTTTGATTATCTCGTGACCAAGCCGCTTCAAATTTTACTGATGCCGTGGAGCAGATGATGCTAAAAATTTCAAATCTGCGCTACGAAATTCTGCGCGACGTTATAATTTCAGATTTTTCTTTGCAGTTGCGCGCGGGCGAAGTAAAGACGCTTTTTGGCCCGAGCGGCTGCGGCAAGACTTCGCTTTTGCGGCTGGTCTGCGGGCTGGAGGATAAAAAAAGCGGGCAGATCGAAAACGGCTTTAAAAAAATCAGCTTTTTGTTTCAAGAAAACCGCCTGCTACCTAACCTCACGGCGCTTAAAAATATCGAAATTTTTAGCCCCGTGGGCGTGAGCGAAATTTACGCCCTCGCCGCAAAGATCGGGCTAAGCCCGAGCGATCTGAATAAATTCCCGCGCGAGCTAAGCGGCGGCATGCAAAAGCGCACGGCGTTTTTGCGCACGATCCTTAGCGGCTGCGATCTGGCGCTGCTTGATGAGCCGTTTGTAGGTCTGGATCGCGATCTGCGCGGCGTGCTGATCGAAATTTTAGTCTCAAAGATCGAGCGCGAGGGGCTTGCCTGCCTTTTGGTGACCCACGACCGCTTCGAAGCCGCACGCCTAAGCCACGAGATCATCGAGCTCGAGCCCAAAGGGATGGGGCTTAGGCGCATCGTGAGCCTAGATGAGCCGCTAAGCGCGCGCGACGAGCGATACGAAGAGCGCGTGGTAAGCGAACAGTTTAGGGGGGTGAGCTATTATGAATAGAAATTTTATCTTTAATGCGCGCAAACAGGGAGGCTCCGCACGAAATTTAAACTTACGTTGCGGCTCAGACGCGAGCAAGCGAAGCTTTGGCGCGTATCGCGATCCGGGCGCGTACGGACACGGGCATTTGCCGGGCGCTAGATGCGACGATCTCGGCGCACGCATAGATGGGCTTTTTCGGGGCATCGGGCGCTACGATCTGGATGCGCGCAGGCGCGAGCTTTTGCGGGGTTCTGGATGTATCGATGTCGGCGCGGGCAGACACAGCCTCACACAGGATGCAGGGCACCGCGGTTTTATCACACCGAAATACGAACTGCACAGCCGTGCGAACTGCGATTATAGCGTGAGCGTGCTCCTGAACGGCGCAGTGTGCTGCGGTTTTACCGCGCGAAATTTAGCGCAATTTAGCAACGATACATACTGCGGCTCTAGCGCGAGTACTTACTTGCGGTATAGCTCTAGCGTGAGCGCTTGCTTACGGCGCGTTGGCGCGAACCGAGATGTCCACTCACGCCGCGACCCTAGCAGGAGTGTCAGCTTGCGACGCAGCTCTAGCACGAACGGCCGTTTGCAATCTAGTATGAGCGGACGCTCGCAGCGCAATTTCAATGCAGGCATTTGCTTGCGTCGCGTTGGCACGAAGCAGAGCGTTCATTTGTACTTCAAATTTGGCGCGAACCGAGACACCTTTCTACGTTGCGGTTTTGATACATGCGGATTTAGCGCGAAGTGTAGCACTCAAAAAACTATTTTGGGTGCCTGCCACTCGCTGTTTTGCGATGCAAGTGGGCTAGGTAGCGAGCAAAATCCCACTCTAGGCACCTTTTGTGCGGTGCAGAATTTTTTGAATTTACATGTCGCGCGCGATTTTAAGAATTTTAGCCCCGTAAATTTGAAGAAATTTAACCTCGCCGCCTCGCAATTTGTAAATTTAAAAAAGCAAATCCGCGCCGGCGAAGGTGCCAAGAAGAGCGCCGGTCCGTACAATTTGACGAGTTTTGGGCGCGAGACCCGCACGCCGGGCAGACTGGGCCCTGAAAATAAAATTCCCGCGCCGCGTAGATTTTACTTTGAGAGTGCGGTTGGTGCGCCGTGCGGACCCGGCCTCGGATACAGAAATTGCGAATTTGCGCAAAATTCTAAAGTTTGTGCCTCGGATTTTACACAAAATTTTAAAAATTTTGACCGGGGCTTGGAAGCCGAGCCCGTGCAAAATTGTAAAATTTCCGCTTTAAATTTTATACAAAATTTTTGGAATTCCGCTCGCGGTAGGGAAGTTGGGTCTATGCAAGGCTTCGGAAATTCGGGCCGAAATTTTGAGCCGAAATTCCCGCAGAGCGCTAAGAATTTCAAGCAAAATTTCGAGCAAAATCTCTCACAGAGTGCCAAAAATTCCGATCGCAATTCGGAGGCAGAGCCCGTGCGAGGCTTTAAAAATCAAAATTCCGCTCAGGTTTTTTTACAAAGTATCAAGAATTTTGATCAAAATTCTTTGTCGAGCTTTCCGCAAAACGGTAAAATCTACGAGCAAAATTCTACTCAGGGTTTTTCGCAAAGTGGCAGAAGTGCCGAGCCAAATTCCAAACCGAGTTTCTCGCAGAACATTAAAAATTCCGAACGGAATTTCCCGCTAAGCTTCTTGCAAGGCATCAAAAATTCCGATCAAAGTCAAAATTCCAAACCCGCCTCCGCGCAAAGCTTTAAAAATCAAAATTTCGCGTGGGATTTCTCACAAAACGGCGGAAGCACCGAGCCGAATTCTGTTCAGAACTTCTCGCAAAGCGCTAAAAATTCTGATCGAAATTTTAAGACCAATTCCACGCAAGACCGAACCGAGCCCGTTTCGCCGCAGGAGCTCAAAAATCCCGAGTCGTGCCCGGCGCAGCGGCAAGAGCTAGGTTTTTACGCGCCTAAATTTAAAGACGAGCGCGCTAGGAATTTTTTCTCTCATCCGATGCGCGCCTTCGTTCTTTGCGCCTGCTTTTTTGCGGCGCTGGGCGCGCTTAGCTTTTTAGCGCCGGACGCGCTGGCGATCGATTACGTCGCCGCTCATAAATTTTATTTTCTGTTTTTGGCGCCCTCGTGCATCTACGCGGCGTTTTTGCTTACCGCGCTGCCCGATTGGACGAATTTCGAGGGCTCGCTAAAGCCCGTCTCGCTTGCTTTTGCCGCCTGCCTGATCGCGGCTTTTATCGCAAGCTTTTTAAATTTACGGCTCGCGGCGGCGATTGTGGGGCTGTTTTGGGCGGTATTTTTCATCTTTGCGGCGCGGCTTTTGTGGCTGGATAAAAACTCGAATAATTTTAGCATCCTGGCGGTCTTAGCGGCGTTTTGCGCCTGCTCTGCGGCCTACGGCGCAAGCGGAGATGAGAAATTTTTGCTTAGCTTCGTGCATATCAACGTCGCGGCAATCGCCGTCGTAAGCTACCGCATAAGCGTCGTCATCGGTAACGAAGCGTTAAGAGAGGGCGGGCTGAAGGACGCTGTTTTTATTCCAAATTTTATCTACAAAAATTTAGCCGCTTTCCTCGCCTTTGCTTTGGCGCTCGCGACGCCATTTTTAAGTGAGGCGACGTGCGGGTTTGTCGCGCTTGGCATCGGGTTTTTGTTTTTGGCAAAACTTCGCGAGCTGCACTACGTCGAAATTCTAAGCCGCCACTATATGGCGTTTTACTACGCGCTGCAGGCTGCGTGCGCGGCGGGATACCTGTGGCTGGGCGCGACACTGATCCGCGGAGGATACGCTGCCGCGCCGCTGCACGTCATCGCGATCTGCTATATCTACGGAGCTATACTTTTCGTAGGAATGATCGCCGGCCAGCGCCACAGCGGAATTTCGCCGCTAAATTTTCCGCGCCTAAGCCGCGCGGCGCTCGTTTTGGCTCTGCTCGCGGGAGGTTTAAGAGCTGTTTTTGCTGGCGAGAGCTTTGTTTTATACGTGATGATCCCCGCGACGCTTTTTATCGCCGCGGTCGCGCTATATCTGATAAACTTCATTCCGATCTTTCTGAAAAATCCTTTCAGCGCGGATCCGGATTGATGCTCATCAAAGCGGGCTTGCCAAATTTTAGCTACAATCGATCAAATTTCATTTCAAGGAGAGCTTATGCAACACATCAAAAATATCGACGCCGCTAAGGCCGTAGAGCTTGCTTCGCTAGTCGAAGTATCCCCTCATAAGGTGATTTCGCGCACTCTCGCGCAAAATCCAGCGCTGAATATGACGCTTTTTGCCTTCGACGGCGGCGAGGAGATCAGCTCGCACAAATCCGACGGCGACGCGTTCGTTTACGTGCTTGAGGGCGAGGGCGATTTCACGATCGACGGGCAGAAGCACCGCGTAAAAGCGGGGCAAAGCATCGTCATGCCTGCGGGCTTGCCGCACGCGATCTCCGCGCCGGTGCCGTTTAAGTGGTTTTTAGTGGTGGTTTTTTAACCTCTAAGCTTAAGGGCGGGTCAAATTTTAAAATTTAAGCCCGCCCGCCGTTTCATAAAATTTTATCCGAAATTTCATTCTTAGGATCGCCTTGTTTGTTCCCGCCTGCTCCCGCTCGCCCTCGCAAAATTTTAAAATTTAGAAACGTTTAAATTTTACTTTTACAGCGCCCAAAAATTTCGTCTGTTTTGCAAACCGTGCGGGAGCTGAAAATAACACATCGCGTTTGCGCGCCGCGCGGAGCCCCGAAATCGCACGCTTGAGCTCGCATCGCAAGTCAAATCCATAGCTCGCGCGTTAAATTTTGAAGTCGCGCCTAGCATGCAAATGCGCGCCAAGCTAGTCGAGCAGATAGGCGCTGTAATAGGGCAATGCGTCGAGCGTGCAATACATATCGGGCGAGTAGAGCAGATGGACGCTGTAGTAGGGCAAACCCGCCGAGTGCGCAATGTGCGCCGAGTTAATAGATCGAGAGTTAAATTTAAAGGCCGTGCCCGGCGCGAAATGCACGCCAGACCGGTCTAAATTTTAAAATTTAGCTCTCGCTCGGGCTTAGCTCCTTGATGATGAGCTCAGGCGTGATCGTGCCGCGGAAGTTGTTTTTGCTAATCGTAAAGATCGCGTCGACCCGCTCGCCCGCGCGCGGCAAAAAGTCGTAGTTGAAAAACAGCGCCTCGACGCTGCCTCCGTTTTTGTCAAGCGCCATTTTGATATGCTTACCCTCCTTGCCGATCTCCCTGATATTGCGGGCGCGCGCGCCTTTGATGCAAAAGAGCGGGCGAGGATTTTTCTGCCCGTACGGCTCGTAAAATTCTAAAATTTCAAGCAGCTCGAAGTCTATCTGCGACGCGTCCAGCTCGCCCAGCAGATCGTCTTGCGCGCTAAAATCGCTCAGATCCTTAGGCGTTATGCGCTCATTTACGCGCCGCTTAAACTCCTGAAGTAGCGCAGGATCGATCCCCACGCCCGCAGCGCCCTTGTGCCCGCCGAAGGTAGTTAAAATTTCGCTTTGCGAGGAGATCAGCTCTAAAATGTCGAATTTGCCGATGCTGCGCGCGCTTCCTTTGGCCCGAGAGTCGCTTACGCTAAAGACGATCGCGGGCTTTTTGTAGGTCTTGCTTAGGCGGCTTGCGACGATGCCGATGATCCCTTCGTGCCACTGCGGACCCCACACGACGATGACGTTGTCGCTCGGATCGACGCTTTTTACGATCTCGTCGTAGAGGCTTTTCTCCTCCTCTTTGCGCGAGTTGTTGATCGAATTTATCGTCTCTAGGTAGTGGTTTGCCTCTCTGATATTTTTGGCGCATAGGAAGTTATACGACATCGTCGCATCGTCCATCCGCCCCGTGCAGTTGATTAGCGGCGCGATCGTGTAGCTGATATCGTCGAATTCGAAGTGCTTTTTAAAATAGTGCTCCTTAATCGCCTTGAAGCAGGCGCGGTTTGAGTTATTTAGCCGCTTGATACCGAAGCGCAAAAGCGCGCGGTTCATGTCGCGCAGCTCCATCATATCGGCGATTATGGCGATGATGAGGATATCCATCGAGCTTGCCATATCGTAGTTCACGCCGAGGGTTTCTTTTAGCGCGCCTACGAGATACCACGCTACCTGCGCGCCGCAAATTTCGATATTTGGGAAGGTGCAATCGGGCTGCTTCGGATTTATTATCGCATAAGCTCGCGGCAGCACGGGCGGGGGCATGTGATGATCGGTGATGATGAGATCGATCCCCTTTTGGGCGCAAATTTCGGCAGCTTTCGTCGCGGAGGTGCCGTTATCTACGGTAATGATGAGATCCACATCCTCAAGCTCTTCAATAATCTCGCTGTTTAGCCCGTATCCGTCGGTGAAGCGGTTCGGGATCTTGATAACGTACTCCGCGCCTATTTGATTGAAAAAATCGCTCATTATGACGGTGCTTACGATACCGTCGACGTCGTAATCGCCGACTACGGCTATGCGCTGGTTTTCTTCGATGGCAGTTTTTATGCGCAAAGCCGCCTTATAGGTATCTTTCAGATCGCAGGGTAAGGGAATTTCAGAAATTTTAGTATGCCGATCGTTCGCAAATCTCGATTTTAGAATTTCCCTTATCTCATTTTTACCTAGCATTTTTTATAGATGCTTCGATAAAGCCCAAAATAGCGGGATTTGGGCGCACTAGACGACTGGTAAATTCCGGGTGAAACTGCACGCCCAGAAAAAACGGATGGTTTTTTAGCTCGACCGCTTCGATAAGCCCGTCGCTCTCGCCGCAGACGATAAGACCGTGCTTTTCAAACTCGGCGCGGTACTTCGGATTGGCTTCGTAGCGGTGGCGGTGGCGCTCGCGGATGGTCTTTTGCTCGCCGTAAATTTTACCCAAAAGCGAGCCTTTTTTGACGTCGCAGTCATAGCCGCCCAGCCGCATAGTGCCGCCCATAGGGGATTTGTGCGTGCGAATCTGCTTTTTGCCGCTTGCGTCGATAAAGCTATCGATGAGGTAGATCACCGGATCTTCGGTCTGCGGGTCAAATTCCGAGGAGTTGGCATTTTTTAGTTTTAAGACATTGCGCGCAAACTCCACCATCGCAAGCTGCATCCCCAGGCAGATGCCCAAAAACGGCACCTTATGCACCCGCGCGTAGTTTATGGCTAAAATTTTACCCTCTACTCCGCGCGAACCGAAGCCGCCCGCGACCAAAATTCCGTTTACGTCGCGGAAAATTTCATCCACATTGCTCGCTTCAATTTTTTCGCTGTCGATCCATTTTAAGCTTATCCGCGTATCAAGCGTCGCGCCCGCGTGGATGATCCCTTCGGTGAGGGATTTGTAGCTTTCTTTCAGATCGATATATTTGCCGACGAAGGCGATCGTAGTTTCGTTCGTAGGCACAATGACGCGCTTAACGAGGCTGTCCCAGTTGCTCATATCGACTTCGAGCTTGTTTAAGCTTAGAGTCTCCGCGATCGGCGTTAAAATATCCTGCTTCAAAAACGCAAGCGGGATCTGATAGATACTCGCGCTATCGGGGCTTTCAATGACGCAGTTTTTATCCACTCCGCAGCTTAGCGCGATCTTGTCTTTAAGCGCGCGATTTAGCGGCATTTCGGAGCGGCAGATTATCATATCGGGGCTGATACCGATGCGGCGCAGCTCGCCTACGCTGTGCTGCGTGGGCTTGGTCTTAAGCTCGCCCGCTACCTTGATGAAAGGCACGAGCGTGAGGTGGATATTCATCGTATTTACCCTACCCAGCTCCACTCTCATTGCGCGGATCGCCTCTAAAAACGGTAGCCCCTCGATGTCGCCCACGGTGCCGCCGATCTCGACGATCAGCACGTCGTTGCCCTCGCCCGCCTTTTTTATGCGGCGCACGATCTCGCCTACGATGTGAGGGATTACCTGGATCGTCTTACCCAGATAATCACCCCTGCGCTCCTTTTCGATGACGGAGCTGTAGACTTTGCCCGTGGTGAAGTTGTTATCTTGGCTTAAATTTTCATCCAAGAACCGCTCGTAGTGCCCCAAATCCAGATCGGTCTCCGCGCCGTCGTCGGTGACGAAAACCTCTCCGTGCTCCAGCGGGCTCATGGTGCCGGGATCGACGTTGATATAAGGATCCGCCTTTAGGATGCGCACTTTAAGCCCCGCATGCTTTAAAAGCGTCGCGATCGACGCCGCCGCAATACCCTTACCCAGCGAGCTCAGCACTCCGCCGGTGACGAAAATATATTTCGTTTGTTTTGCCATAAGTTTTCCTAAATTTTGATATTAATGTTGCGATTATAACTTCTTTTAGGTTAAAGCACACTAAGCTAGAATTTGAAAATTTTAGAAATTTACGGCAAAATACGCACCCAAATAAATTTTAAATTTAAAGGAGAGATGATGAAAAAGATCATCGCGGCTTTAGTGCTCATCGTAGCGCTTATAGTGGGCGTTTTTGTAGCGACAAAGGACGCTAAAACGGGCGTAGCTAAAAGTGTAAACGATAGCATAACCAAAACGGTTGACAGTGCGGTCGGCAAGAGTGCCAGCGCGGCGATTGAGCAGCAGATTGCGGAATTTATCGCTAGAAACGAAATTTTCGAGACTAAGAGCGCTAAATTTTATCCCGGAGATAGCAACTCAAGCGGCTTTATCGAAGGCGTAGTAAAAAAAGAGAAACTGCAAAAAAGCCTTGCTGAAGGCTTTAGCAAGCTAAAGGAAAAAGCAGGCGCGCAAGATAGCAACGATACGGACGAGCCAGATCCTGCTAAAATTTTCCCGGAGGATTTTGCTTTTCGCTATGACTACACTATTAAGCATAGCGTAAAAAACGCTGCGGATGGATTTGAGAGCGACGGAATTTTAACGATTAAGACGCCATATTACGCAGAGCCTTGCAAGAAGCTGTTTAAGACTGACGCGCCGCTTAGCACGCATCTAAACTACGGACCTACAGAGGTTAAATTTAGCGCAAAGCTAGCCGATATAAATGTGCTCGAAGATGGCGGAATAGGACGTCTTGCAGGCCTTAGCCTAAACGGCACGAGCGATATGAGCGGCAAAACGATAAAAGCCTTGGGTTTTCAAATCGGTGAAATTTTTATAGATGACGGCAAGGATTCGGGTCTTGATATAAAGGATCTTATCTATGAGGCAAACTTTAAAAATGGCATCCAAGATCTAGACGATAATATAACTAAGCTCTTTTTGAATGACATAGATTTTGCAGGCAGCACAAAAGAGCTCGTCGTAACTGTAGATAAACAGCGCTTCGTCGTAGTTACGGATATGAGCACGGAAGGTAGCTACCGCGTAAAAGATGGAATTTTAAATTTCAACGAAAGCGATAAAGCCCAAAGCCTAAAAATCGCTGACGTGCTAGTGCGAAACATCCATTTAGGCGTCGATACCAGCTTTAGCGCCGCACTTTTCGAAAAATATCTGTCTGTTATCTCAAATCCACAAGAAGGCGAAAAATTAGCGGAAAATAAAGAGCTTTTTATGAAGCTGCTAAAAGATGATATGAAAATCAACGTGAATGATTTTTCGTTTGAAAATAGCCTCGGTAAGAAATTTGCTTTTAACGCAAGCGCGCTAGTAGGCGGCTACATCGACGAGACGCAGCTTTTTAAGCGTATGAGCTTGGACGGCAAAGCTACGATAAATACGACCATCACGGACTTCCTATCGCCTTATGACAGCTTGCGCGATTTTGCGCCTATGGCGGAAGTTTACGGCTCGCAGTTTCTTAAGCCTGATGGAGATGGGGTTAAGATGGAGTTTAGCTTCGATAAGGCAAGCAACTCTATGATCTTAAACGGAAAGCCTATCCCGCTACCGCACAATTAAATTTTTAAGCTTTGCGAGCAAATTTTAAATCCGCTTGCAAAGCTCTTTTTATTTCTTGCTTTTTTGGCGCAGAATTTTGTAAAGCTCCACGTAAATTTTTACCTGCAAAATTTCGTGGCGGCGCCATAAAATTTCGCTCAAATTTTACCGTATCGTTTCTGCATGCCTTGCTAAATTTTAAAACTTACAAGCCAAAATCTCATACTTACAATGACAGATAGACTTAAGCAAATTTGGCTATAATGCGCGCTTTTGCAGCGCAGCTAGCGTAAATTTAAAAGACGGCGGATTATGAGCGGCATTTATTACGCCGCCTCTTTTGACGACGTATTTTATATTGGGAAACTAACGCTAAATTTGCATTTTTAAATTTCAAGGAACGATATGAAAGTAATCAAACGAAACGGCAGAACCGAGGAACTTGACGTAAGCAAGATCAAAAAATACACGAGCGAGGCGGTAAAGGGGCTGGAAAACGTAAGCCTTAGCGAGCTTGAGGTGGACGCAAAGATCCAGTTTCGTGATATGATCACCACGGAGGAGATCCAACAAACCCTCATCAAAACCGCAGTCGAGAAGATCGACGTGGACCGCCCGAACTGGACCTTCGTCGCCGCGCGGTTATTTTTATACGATCTGTATCACAAGGTAACGGGCTTTAGCGGCTACAACAGCCTAAAAGATTACTTCGCTCGCGGCGAGGCGGCGGGTCGCATAATGCTCGGGCTTAAGGAAAAATACGATCTAGAGGATCTAAATTCTTATCTGCAGCCGCAGCGCGATTTGCAGTTTAACTACCTAGGCATCAAGACGCTTTACGATCGCTATCTCATCAAGGATAAAAGCGGCGCGCCGATCGAGCTTCCGCAGCAGATGTTTATGGCGATCGCGATGTTCCTCGCGCAAAACGAGCTTGACTGCCAGAGCTGGGCGAAAAAATTTTACGATCTCATATCTAAATTTGAAGTCATGCTGGCTACTCCGACGCTTTCAAACGCCCGCACGACGCGACATCAGCTAAGCAGCTGCTACGTGGGCTCCACGCCTGATAATATCGAAGGAATTTTCGATAGTTACAAGGAGATGGCGCTTCTGAGCAAATTCGGCGGCGGTATCGGCTGGGACTGGTGCAAGGTGCGCGCGATGGGCGGCAGCATCGACGGACATAAAAACGCCGCGGGCGGTATCATCCCATTTTTAAAGATCACGAACGACATCGCCGTCGCCGTCGATCAGCTGGGCACGCGCAAGGGCGCTATCGCCGTGTATATCGAGCCGTGGCATATGGACGTGAGCGACTTCCTCGATCTGCGCAAAAACTCAGGCGAGGAGAGGCGCCGCGCGCATGAAATTTTCCCCGCGCTGTGGATAAACGATCTGTTTATGAAAAGGCTTCAAAACGGCGGCAAATGGACGCTCTTCGATCCTGCAGAAGTAAGCGATCTGAGCGATCTATATGGCGCGGAATTTGAAGCGCGCTACGAGCAGTACGAGGCCGACGATAAAATTTCAAAATCCACTATCCTGGCAAAGGAGCTTTGGAAGAAAATTTTAACGAGCTATTTTGAGACCGGAATGCCCTTTTTATGCTTCAAAGATAACGCCAACCGCATCAATCCAAACGCGCATCAAGGCCTGATTCGAAGCTCAAATTTATGCACCGAGATCTTTCAAAACACGGCGCCGAACCACTACAAAATCAAGGTCGTTTTCGCTGACGGCAGCGAGAGGCTGTTTGAGGAAAACGAAGAGGTAAGAACCGACGCAGACATCGTAAAAAAGGCGAAAAAGATCACGGCGTTAGACACGCTGGGCGGCAAAGAAATTTTTATCGTAGAGAAAGGCTGCGACGAGGGCGCGACGGCGGTTTGTAACCTCGCAAGCGTAAATTTAAGCAAAATCAATAGCCGCGAGGATATAGCTCGCGTGATGCCGATCGCCGTGCGAATGCTCGACAACGTCATCGATCTAAATTTTTACCCGCACGCCAAGGTCAAACACACCAATCTAAAAACCCGCGCGATAGGGCTCGGCGTGATGGGCGAAGCGCAAATGCTTGCCGAGCGCGGCGTGAAGTGGGGTAGCTACGAGCACTTCGAGCTGATTGATAGGATAATGGAAAACGTGAGCTTTAACGCGATCAAGGCAAGTTCAAATTTAGCCGTAGAAAAGGGCAGATACCCCGATTTCGCGGGCTCGAAGTGGAGCGAAGGAATTTTCCCGGTCGATTTAGCGAACGAAAACGCCAAAGCGCTCGTTAAGCGCGGCGGACTCTTTGAGCAGAGTAGCTGCGACTGGGACGGACTGCGCGAGAAAGTAAAGCGCGACGGCATGCGAAACGGCTACCTGATGGCGATCGCGCCGACATCGAGCATCAGCATACTCGTAGGCACCACGCAGACGATCGAGCCGGTGTATAAGCGTAAATGGTTCGAGCACAACCTAAGCGGCATGATCCCGGTCGTCGTGCCGAATTTAAGCCCGAAAACGTGGCAGGCGTACGTACCTGCGTACGAGCTCGATCAACGCCTACTCGTAAAGGCGGGCGCCATCCGCCAAAAATGGATCGACCAAGGTCAGAGCCTAAATATCTTCATGAGCCTGGATAAGGCAAGCGGCGGCTATTTGAGTGAAATTTACACGCTTGCGTGGCAGCTCGGGTTAAAATCGACCTACTACCTGCGCTCCGAAAGCCCAGATAGCGAGAAGCTAAACAACGTCGCGGACCGCTCGATCGAGTGCGAGGGGTGTCAGTAAAATACGGCGGCGCTATGGTTGAATATAAAATTTGAAAAATTTTGAAATTTTTAAGAGCCGCTATAAAATTTTTGTAAAATTTAAGCGGCTCAGGTCGATAGCAAAGCGAAATTGCTTATTAAAGAATTCCTTGCCTTTCGAAGTAGTTTGATTTAATAACGGACGAGCAAAAAAGCGCAGCCTTCGCAAGAACCAAATTGTTTCAACGGCGCTCGCTCAAATTTAAAGCGTAGATTATTCTACCTGTCCGAGCTTTTTAAGATAGGCAAAAATTTTAGCGATCTCGATCATTTTATTTAGGCTTTCGAGCAGTTTTGCGCTTTGCGAGCTCGGCGCGGATTTGAAAATTTCGCTATTTTCAACGCCGATTACGAGGCTGTTTTCACCCAGATAAAGCTCAGTTTTGCCGAACAAATTTACGGTGATCGTCTGCATGTTTTCTAAAATTTTTTTGTTTTGCAAAAATGCGGCAGCAGCGGGATTGTTGAGATATACGTCAAACGACGCGCTTAGATGCGGGCTGTCTTTAAGCAGCTTAAGATCCGACGCGCCGAAGATAAACTCTCCGCGCGGTACGACTAAAATTTTGCTATCGAAAGTCTCGCTAAAATCGAATTTTGCAAAAAGCCCGTCGAAAATCGCCGTATCATCCTTTTTTTTGAGATGCAGAATTTTATCCAGCTCAAATACCCGATTTTCTCTGTTTTTATCGAAATCGCGACTTAGGCAGATGTCGCCGATTTTTATGCCAAATTCGGGCGTCTTGCCCACTATAGCGTGCTTGCAAGTGCATAGATTTGCCTCTTTACGGAGCGGATTTTTGTAAATTTCATCGAGTAAAAACGCGCCGAAAGGCTGAAAGGTAAGGCGCAGCTCCTTTGCGATCCAAAGCAAAAATTCGTTTTTAAAAGCCTCTTCACTGAGCGCTTCAAATTTACGCGAAATACGCACGGCTAGGTATTTGTAAGCAGGATAAGCAAGAGCTAGCAGTACCAATAAAAACAGGAACGAGAAATCTCCGAAATCCTTGCGCATAGCAATAAACAGCGCCAGTACTACCACTGCTACACCGCCGCGCGCCTTCCAAAGCGCCACATTGCGTGCTCCATCTAGTTTTTGCTTTTTTAATTCGTAAGAAACAAGGCTCATCGCTATCCCCGTGAGTGAAATTTGACGCTCATTATAGCGAAAAATGGGATTAAATCAAGCCATATGATAAGCGCGTTGCTATTTATAAGGCGGGTTTTTTCATAATAGCTCAAAAGCATATAAATCGCCGCCTTTTTCTCTGCATTTTACAATATCGCCGTATTTGAATTCTAAAATTTCATCCAGTTCGGATTCAAAATTCGTCGTATCGGTAATTTTAAAAATATATTGCGCGATTTGAACAGCCTTTACCGGGCGCCATACATCGATATCTTCGTTTAAAATTTTTATAAAAATTTCTTTATCGATCGCGCTTGCCGTATTAAACCTTTCTGCCCGGTTATCTAAAATTCTTTCTGCCTAGCCACAATTTAAGATATTTTAATACGGGTCTTAAATAATCATTAGTAGCATTGGCTTTAAAGGTGCTTACGTCTGATTCGATCAAATACCAGCTATATCCGTCATCCTTTAAAATATTCATTTTGCGATGTTTGGCCTCAGCGTTTGCGTCCGATATCTCTATATCCAGTACTTTATTTGCGATATTCATCTGCACCGATAGGTTGGAGCTTAGATCATATATGAAACGGTTAAGATCTTTGATAATATGCGTATTATATACGTCATCGATCATTTCGGCTCTTTTCTTCCTAAAAATTTCCTCTTCTATTGGGTCTCCATCAATAAGCTTTCCATAATGATCTTCATCGGCTACGAGCTCTTCGTAAGATGCGGTAAAACATCTAAAATATTCCCCGTACATCCCAAATTTCCAATTCGTAGGCACCGTTTCATCGATTACTTGAAAATATTCGCTATTAAATCGATTGTAATCTATATCGTCTTCAAACGGTAATATGCAATAATAAATCCGCCCCTCTTCATATTGGATACCATGAACAAAATAGGTTCTATTTAATCTCAGATGCTCATGCCTATCTTCTTTTATACATTTTACAATCATTTTTAATCATCCTTAAATTTGAAATCGTCTACGGCTTCTATGATGGGCTACTCGTCTTTATCGCCTATTATACTATTTCTAACAAGTTCTGTAAAAAATTCTTTGTTTTTGGATTTGTTGATTGCCTCTTTTATAGCATTAAAGGATAATTTTAAATTCTTTAAATTGCCGTCTATAATGCAAAAACCGTTTTTCTCACACAATGATATTACGCCCCTTAATACTGCTTCATACTCGGATCTAAAATCGATACGAAACGTAACGGACTCTATTATATTATTAGCATCAAAAAGTACCTCTAAGCGGTTGCCGTTTTCGCTTCCATATAGATCCATTTCGTTAGACTAAGATTTTTCGGGCTTTAATAGGTGCGAAAATTTCAGAAAATATCTCTTTTTGATCTTTGCCTTTTTCCAATACTTATCGTCTTCAAAGAGCTTTATATTGCCATATTGCCGGTCGTATTGCAGATCGTAGGTATCGCTTTTAGGCAGAATAAAAAACTCACATTGCCAAATTGCCATATCCTCTTTCCTCAAATATTTTCATTATAAAATTTTAAAAGTAATACACATAGCAGCCTCGGTCATCGTATATATCAAATAAAATCGAAAATTTCTCTTTATTGTTTACGGCTAACTGAACTCTAATGTTCAAAGAGGGTTCTTTTGCCAGCTCAAAATTAAAATGGCGCAGCAGTATGGATCTCAAAAAATTTGGCTCAAGCGTCTTTTCTTTTATAAAAATAACGCCCGCTCTGGCGCCGTTTTTATAAGGCTTAGCTTTTGTGTATTGCCCCTTCATATTTTTAAGAAGATATTCTTCTATTTTCTCATCTCTTTCCCAAAAAAGAATTTTATAAACTACGCTATCTAAGTGGCTTGCTTTTGAAATTAAAAACATAACTAGCCTTATTTTAGCCTCGACATCGATATTTTCAAAATCTATTCTCGATCTGGCTACGCCTCTTTTATTTCTACTTATTTTTCTAAATTCTATATCGAAATTAGTTGGGTCTATAATACTTTTTATCATTGCCGTCGCCTTTTAAAAACCTTTCGCTGCGTGATACTATACAA
>ERZ773003.454-NODE-454-length-30381-cov-28.322561_pt1 | contig 30381 bp, 26 predicted proteins | sample MGYA00580668_ERZ773003 | MGnify/ENA primary metagenome ERZ773003 (study PRJEB29015, sample SAMEA2738002) | human oral metagenome | biome: human oral; feature: human-associated habitat; material: dental | place: China | collected 2126 ...
TAACCAACAACACCAGTGATACGATTGATGCCGGCGACGGCAATAATAAGATCACGGTTAACGGCGGCGATCACAATCAGATTACCACTGGCAGTAATGACGATGATATCACTGTCAGCAGCAGCAGCCATCACAATACGATCAACGCTGGTGCTGGCACTAACAACCTCACGATTGCTGGTTATCACAACGATGTCGTGTCTGGCACTGGTGATGACCATATCACGGTTTCCGGCAGCGACAATACAATCTCTTCTGGTAATGGAGCTGACAGCATCACGGTTTCTGGCAACCATAATACAATCGATGCCGGAGATGGTGACGACCGCATCACAATTACTGGAAACCGCAATACAGTTGATGCTGGCATCGGTGATAATGGCGTAACTGTGACCACTGGCGGTCAAAATAGTATCGTAGCTAGCATCGGCAATGATACCGTCTCGTTGAACAGCAGCACGAGCGATACGGTCAATGCCGGTGCTGGCAATAACAGCATCATAGCCAGTGGTGGTGGTCACCATAGCATCATAGCTGCCGGCAACAATGACAGTATCTCGTTAACCAACAACACCAGTGATACGATTGATGCCGGCGACGGCAATAATAAGATCACCGTTGATGGCGGTGATCACAATAAGATTACCACCGGCAGTAATGACGATGATATCACTGTCAGCAGCGGCAGCCATCACAATACCATCAATGCGGGGAACGGCAATAACAACCTCACGATTGCTGGTTATCATAATGATGTCGTGTCCGGCACTGGTGATGACCATATCACGGTTTCTGGCAGCGACAACACGGTCAACGCTGGTGATGGTGCTAATGTGCTCACGGTCAGCGGCGGCAGCAATAGTATCGTGTCTGGCAGCGGTGCTGATGTCATCACGGTTTCTGGAACGGACAATACGGTTCACGCTGGAGACGGCAATGACAACATCACGATTTCCGGTACGGACAACCATATCTACGGCGAAGCCGGCAATGATAACATCGTCCAGACAATAAATGGCAATAATTACATCGATGGCGGTTCGGGTGCTGATCATATTACAGTTCCAAACGGCAATCATTGGTTAGTTGACGGCAACGACGATAATGACACGATCACAGTTGGAAGCAACAACTGGTCTATCTATGGCGGCGGAGGCAACGATAGTATTGTCGGCAGCGATGATAACTATATCCATGGCGGCTATGGCGGCTATATCGCCAGCACCCTTCAGGGTCATCCCATTCCCGCTGACTACACAGATATCGGCTATACAGGACCCACACTCCACACGGCAGATGGACCAGACACCATCCAGGTGAATGACCGCAATCATGTCTGGGGCAACGATGGTGCGGATAAGATTACCGCAAGGAACAATAACACCATCTACGGCGGTACCGGCGCGCATGACGCGCATGACCATACGGGCAGCGATGGCGCAGATACCATTCAGGCACAGAGCGGCAACTGGATCTCTGGCGGTGACGGCAAGGACAGCATTGTCGCGCAAAGGTACAATTACATTGAAGGTAATGACGACAAGGACAAAATCCTTGTCGACGATTACAATATAGTCAAAGGCGGCGGTGATCAAGACTCTATCGTTGCCAGCGAATACAATACGGTTTATGGCGGCGGATGGGGCAGCAATGCCGATAATGATCGTGGCGGCGAATATCAAAGTAACGATCCAGATAAAGCCGATGTTATCCGCGCGGATATTGGCAACAGGGTTTATGCCGGCGCCGGTGCGGACACTGTATTTATCAATTACGCTAACCTCGCCTTTGGCGGTGAGGGCAACGACACCATTCTCGCCCTTGACAACAACTCAATCGGCGGCGGTGATGGGGCCGACTGCATCAAGGCCGGCGAACATGCCTACATCGATGCAGGCCCGAATGATGACAATGTCATAGCAGGCTTCAACAGCAGCATCTGGGGCGGCGGCGGAAAGGATACGATCCTTGCTACCGACATCAGCTACATCGATGGCGGCGATGACAACGACAGCATCGTAGGCACGGATAACAGCACCATCAAGGGCGGCTACGGTGCTGACAGCATCAAGGCGACAAATGATAACCTCATTTACGGCGACTACGATGAAAATCACTCGGATGGTGGCTGGTTCGACACAGTACATGCCGCGCTTCAAGATTTGAAACGCCACAACAAAGGCAAGGCTGATAAGGATACCATCGAAGCGCTTGACCGCAATACCATTTACGGCGGCTACGGCAATGACAGCATCGTTGCGATTGACCGCAACATCGTCTCCGGCGGTCATGATAACGATAGTCTCAACCTCCAGTCGTACAACACGATTTCCGGCGGTGCGGATAACGATACAATCCTGGCATCGGATCACAATCTCATCTACGGCGATAATCTGCGAAACGGCATCGACCCAGGCGCAGGCGATGACAGCATCGTCGCCCGTACGGACAATACCATCTACGGCGGTGCGGGTAAAGACACCATCATCGCGGACGATCAAGCAAAGATCGACGGCGGCGCAGGCGCGGACAGCATCTCCTACGGCAGGAACAGCTCCATTGTGGCAGGCGAAGGCGACGACACCGTTGTTTCCCATTTCCCGGGGCTTCCCATTGCGCCGAATGGCTCGGCAGGCTCCACGATCTGGGGCGGCACAGGTGCCGTAGACAGCGCGGGCCGTCCGGTCTACGCTTTGGACAGTCATGGCAACCCCATCGATCCCAAAGCGCCCGGCGCAACGGACATTCACGGTCACAATGTCTTTACAGGCGACGACGTCCCCGTCACCATCATGGACTTCAAGTTCGGCAACGACGTCATCCACTTCGGAAAAGCTTTTGAGGCGAGCGCCGTCACGGCCTTTGGCTACGGCAATTCGACCATCGTCCCGGCGAAGGAGTATCAGCTCTACACGGCGGGCACTGACCGCATCAATGTCGCGGCAACCATCTCCGATGCAGCCAAAATCGACATGCAGAACGAGTTGGGCAAATTCGTCATCTTCGGTTACCCGAACGGCACGCTGAAGGGCGGCTTCGCCAACACCCTCATCGGCGGCAGGAACAACGATACCATCTACGCCGGCGAAGGCGACTACGTCTACGGTGGTCTTGGCGACGACACCATCAATCTCCACGGTTATAACGGCTGGCGCGATCATGTCGGTCTGACTGAGGAAGGCGGTACGGACAGTGTCACCAGCTTCCAGCAGGGCTGGGATGAAGGCGACGATGCCATCTGGTACAATGTGCCGATTAAGAAAGAGCTCACCAATGCAAAGGGAGAGGTAACCGACGTTCGCATTACCAATACGGACGCAGAGGCAGATCTCAACGACACCAACGTCCGCATCAGGGGCAACAAGACCATCCTCACACAGGGGCGCGGCAAACTCATCTTGAATGGCGTCACCCACGGCGAAATCCTCGTAGAGGACGGCAAAGGTGTTCATAAGGCAGCTCTGCTCGGCGATGGCTACTTCAACGACTCGACGCGCGGCGGTGAAATCTTCATTGGGCGCAAAGAGTACAGCGATAAGGTCAGCTTCGAAAAGAACAACCGCGATCTCGTCGCCGACCTCGGCATGACCAACCGCTTTAAGGAAAGAAGTGCAAAGTACTACAGCATCGAGCAGGTCATCGGCGGTGCCGGCAACAATACGCTCGTCGGTGCGAAAAATGTCCGCAATACCTTGGAGGGCGGCATCGGTACTTCCTCCCTTTGGGGCGGCGGCGCGTCGGCAGACCTCTTGGTCTCCGGTACAGGTTCTGCCACCGACCACTACACGACTTTCTTCTACGGCGCCGGCGATGGCAGCGATACCATCGAAGGCTTCCGCACGACTGACCGCACCGAAGCTCACTTCAAGCGGGATATTCTCGACATTCACAGCGGTGACGTGGCTTCTGTGCGCAAGGATGGTACCAGCATTGTAGTCAACATGACGGGGCTCAGCGATAAGCTCACCATCCGCAATGCGGCAAGCGGTCTCTTTGACCAGCTCATCGAGGTCGATGTCATGGGCAGGAAGGGCGCAGCGAAAGTCACCGGCGCGTATGAAATCGTCACATATGATCCACACGCCCAGTACTACTTCTCGAACTCCAAAGCCGGCGGCACCGTCAACAACTTTGGAGATAACTCACGGATCTACCTTGACGGCCGTACCGGTGACTATTACCAAGGCTTTTCCAATATCGACGTCGAATGCGGCAACCGCCTAGAGCTTGCGGGCAATGCGGCGAACAACCGCATCATCTACCGGGGTACCGGCACGGCTTCCCTCTACGGCAGCTTGGGTGATGATACCCTCACCGGCAGCAAGGACGGCATGAACCGCTTCTTCTTCGGCCGGAGCGACGGCAATGACATCATCACGAAATCGACAGCAAGTGACAAGGTCATGCTCTACGACGTCGCACTTGAAGACGTCACGAGCGCTGTGGAGCGGAACGGCAGTATGCAGATTGCATTGAAGTCCGGCGCGCATCTGACCATCCAAAACTTCGATGAAAACGCCGTCCACGACTTCAAGCTCGCGACCGGCGACACATGGGTCTACAACCATACTGCAGGTGGCGGCGGCTTCTGGAGCCCGAAGGGTAACTACCCCGCACAGCGGTAAGCGAGTGAAACGAAAAAGATACTAGTAAAAAGGGGGGAATTTCCCCCTGCATAGCAAGAATCCCTCGAAAGTTAAACTTTCGAGGGATTCTTTTTCATGGACGTTATTTCTTTATCGCTCCCGCCTTTTTCGCTGCCATGCGGGCAAGAAATTTCGCCTTCAAATCCAGCTTGTGCTCCATCGCGCGAACAAAGGCCTTTGCATTTGCTACATCTTTTTCATCCGGGTGCTCAGCGGCGAGGCGCCAACGCTCCTGTGCAGCTGGGCCAGTGTGGGGATCTTTGGGATCCTTCAGCTCGGGGCGCTGCTTCATCGCGGGGTTGATCTTGCCGCGGCAGGCAAAAGTTCCAAGAACTTCATTGCCGCTTCCCAGCATGTAACCAGCGCGGGCAAAGGCAGTGACAGCATGTTCGCTCTCCGGCGCTGTACCGTGCGTCTGAAAAAAACATACCCTTGTGCCATGGATTTTGGGAAGATAGGCTTCCATCTGCGGATCGGGCTGACCGCGGCGAATCCAGTAACCGGCTGCTACGACATCGTAGCCAGAAACGTCTTCCGGCGCATCTTTCACAGAAAAGATATCTGCGCCGGATTCCTCTGCGATCGCCTCTGCGATCTTCTTGGTATTTCCCGTTATCGATGAATAGATGACAGCCCATCTCGTCTTTGCCATTTGACGCTTCCTTCCTGCGGTACACGCCGCCCCTCAGATATATTACTTCCTAAGCATTATAGCATCGCGCCCTTGCTATCTTGGATAACGAATGTTACAATAATGAACACGGTTCATTTTTCGCCTTTGCATAGGCAAAGACGCTCGATGTCGTTCCTATTTTCTACCCACTACGATTGGAGGAAAAGTTTTCATGAATGACCTCATCGCATCTCCTACTTCCGCCTTTGCGCTTTCCGGCGTCTTCGCCCTCATTCTGGGCGGACTCTCCATGCAGCGCGTGAAACTTACCACACGACGACTGCTTCACATCGCACTTCTACTTGCGCTCACCATAATCCTGCATCAAATTCGGCTGTTCCACATGCCACAGGGCGGCAGCGTAACGCTTGGTGCAATGGTGCCGCTGCTTCTTCTCTCCTACCGATACGGCGCAAGTGTCGGAGCGCTGGCAGGCTTTCTGTACGGCTTTATCAATCTCTTGCAGGATCCCTTCATCCTGCATCCTGTTCAGGTACTCTTTGATTATCCGCTTCCCTATATGGCGATGGGCATCGCCGGCGCTTTTCCGCGCCACCTCGTCCTCGGAACAGCAGCAGCATTTTCCCTGCGCTTTCTCTGTCACTTCATTTCGGGGCTGGTCTTTTTCGGCTCGTATGCACCAGAAGGCATGAATCCCGCGTATTATGCGCTGACGTTTAACGCAAGCTACCTCATTCCCGAGTTCCTAATCGCATGCCTCGTCTTAAAATTTCTTCCCATTCGGCGGCTGATGGCAGCGATGAAGGATGACGACAGGCGATAATATCAAAAAAGAAAGGCGGCGCGTCTATGCCGGCAAAGGCGACACAGTTACCTTCGCAAAATTTCTCACTGGGAACAACGATAATCCTAGCAGCCGGGCACCTGCTGAATGATTTCTACTATAATTTCCTTCCCATCCTGCTGCCCATCATCATGCCAAAGCTCGGCTTATCGCTGACGATGAGCGGCTTGCTCATCATGGTGTATGCCATCACGAGCAACTTACTGCAGCCATTTTTCGGCTTTCTCTTCGACCGATGGAATCTTGGAAAATTCCTGCTTCTTCCCGTCATCCCCTTCGGCGCCGTCTGCATGACGATGATTCATTGGGTGGACAGTCAAACGATGCTCTTTCTTATCATCGCACTTGTCGGGCTTTCGGTCTCCTCCTACCATCCCCTCGGCTCTTCCATTGTCGCACACACGACACCGGGAGAAAAGCTGGGAAGTGTTATGAGTTATTATATTGCGGGCGGAAATGCAGGCTATGCTCTCGCACCGTTCGTCGTCGTTCTCTTTCTTGCCGTCTATCCAACGACCATGCTGCCCTGGCTGACAATTCCTGCCTTCCTCTTTGCCCTTCTCTGCGCAAAAAAGAAACTGCACAGAATCCCGACACAGGTTCTGACACAGCGAGCGGCACGCATCGACGAGATTCTAAAGAATAAGAACGCTGTCGTGCTGACACTTTCCATGGCCTTTCGCTGTATTCCGCACGTCTCGACGACGACATTTCTCCCCCTGCTTCTCGTAACAGCAGGGTATTCCTCCATTATGAGCGGCACGATGCTGACGCTTTTCCTCGTGGGCTGTACGGTAGGCGGACTCATCGGCGGTTATCTCGGCGACAGGTTCTCCCATAAAGCAGTCGTCGTTTCCTCGCTTTTCCTTGGCATTTTCCCAACGGCCTATTTCTTCTTTCACGCAGGGACAGAGCTGCTTTCCTGCATCGCCCTCTTTTTTGCTGGTGCCTTTATTCTCGCACCACAGCCCAGTTCCCTTGTCTGGGCACAAAAAGCAATGCCCGGCGCAGAGGCGGTTGCCAGCGGCCTGATGATGGGGTTTTCCTTTGGACTTGCCAGCTTGGGTGCAGCAGCAATCGCTGCCCTGGGCGACCACATCGGCCTTGGTCCCGCACTTCTCATCTCAGTGATCAGCCTTCCGATCGGAGGCATTGCCGCACTCGTCACCCCTTATCCCAAGAAATGAATCTATTTAATAATAATTATCGTAAAAAAATAGTTTTTATAAAATAATACGTAAACAGAAGATACACAGAGCTATATAGAGATAAACGCATATATTCCTTTTAAAAGCTTATTTTTCACTGTTCACAAAATGAAAACTTCATCGTATAATACAGCCATACCAAGTGATGAGCGCGGCAATGAGCAGAACGCCGACGCCGCTTGATAAAAGATTGTTTATTATATCTTAGGAGGGTTTTCATATGAAAAAGTTTGTTTGCACCGTTTGCGGTTATGTTTATGAAGGCAACGAAGCGCCGGCAGAATGCCCGATCTGCCATGCACCAAAAGACAAGTTTGTCGAACAGACGGGTGAGCTTCAGTTCGCAGATGAGCATCATGTCGGTACGGCACAGGGCGTCGACCCGCGCGTCATCGAAGGTCTTCGCCAGAACTTCACGGGCGAGTGCTCCGAAGTCGGCATGTACCTTGCGATGAGCCGTCAGGCAGACCGCGAAGGCTTCCCGGAAGTCGCTGAAGCTTACAAGCGCATTGCCTTTGAAGAGGCAGAGCATGCGGCAAAGTTCGCAGAGCTCCTCGGCGAAGTCGTTACGAACAGCACAAAGAAGAACCTTCAGATGCGTGTTGATGCCGAACACGGCGCATGTGCAGGCAAGAAAGAGCTCGCAACGCTCGCAAAGAAGCTCAACCTCGATGCTATCCATGACACGGTTCATGAGATGTGCAAGGACGAAGCTCGCCATGGCCGCGCATTCAAGGGGCTTCTCGACCGCTACTTCAAGTAAGATCTCCTTATAGGGCTTTTTACAGATAAAGAGCCTCAAACCACATTTTCTTCTTTATCCCACATCCTCATCCCATATCCTTTCTTAAAAAGAGCACGCTTCCCTTGCGTGCTCTTTTGCATTTTCCTAATGTATAAAATCAGTCTTCAATAATAGTTTCCAGTGCAATCTTCATCATGTCTTGGAAACTCGTCTGACGTTCTTCCGCCGTACAGCCCTCACCGGTGAGGAGATGGTCGCTGACCGTGAAGAGAGCGAGCGCCCGAACGTGGGCTTCAGCAGCTAGGGTGTAAAGCCCTGCAGCTTCCATTTCGACACCGAGAATGCCGTACTTGGTAAGGCGCGGATTGTCGATGTCCTTGTCATAGAAACGATCGACGCTGATGACATTGCCGACTTTGACGGGAAGATTTAGTTTTCGTGCACTCGCTACAGCTTTTTCAAGTAAGCTGTAGTCTGCGATAGGACAGAAATTGATGTTGTTGAAGATATTGCGAATGAGGCTGGAGTCTGTCGATGCCGCCTGTGCGATGAGGACATCGCGAAGCTTTACATCTTTATGCATAGCACCGCAAGTGCCGACACGGATAAGCTTCTTGCAGCCAAACGCATGGATGAGCTCGTGAACATAGATGCTGATGGAAGGGATGCCCATGCCCGTACCCTGGACAGAGACGGGAACTCCTTTATATGTGCCGGTGTAGCCTAGAATATTGCGGATGGAGGTGTACTCCTTCGCATTGTCTAAGAAATTTTCAGCAATGAATTTTGCACGCAAGGGGTCGCCTGGCAAGAGGATACGCTCTGCGATTTCTCCTTTTTCTGCGGCAATGTGCGGTGTACTCATAAACAATTCTCCTTTTGATCGTCGATTTGTAGCATATGCAGCGAGTATTTTGATTACATCACGCAGCATACATACACGGTAGGCATTTTTATCTTATCATAAAATAGAAAATTTGTCTTTCTGCCTCATATTGACTTCTCCTCTTAAGTCTGAATCTGATGTCTAATCTTCCCTGCTGTCGATAAATGTCAGATATTGCTCGTATTTCCTGAGCATCATGTTCTTGGCATACTGCGCCATATAGTCGTAGTCAGGCTTACCTGTATCAGTAACAGGCAACATGATATGTTCTCGCTTGATACTGTCTTTGTTTCCCATATGCCCATAATTGTATTTTGAGCATGTTTGTTGAATCACGCGTGCCATAAACTCGCCGCTGAATAGGTTCAATCCATTATCCCGTAATATGAGAATTGATGAACCAGCACCACCACGGCCTAAAAAGTCCATAGGCTGATAAAACGAGCTTCCATCTACAGGACTTACTGTGATGCAGTTCCCGCTATCAAGCTTTTCTTCAACCTTCATCTTGCAGCATTTCATCACGCCGTTGTTCATTGCACCAGATGCAACAAACGGTATGTCTCCGACTTCGTAATCATCTTTATTTCTAGCACTTGGCCTGCTGACTTTGAATAAATCGCCTAGCCGAAATTGGCTCCATTTCTTTTCATCAAGAGCCGGAATCTCCTTGTGTTCCAATTGGGAGAGCTTCCCCGTGAAATACTCGCGGTTTTGCATGACCATCGAGAACTCGAACGTCAGGTAGTCGCCGATGAACTTCTCAAAGTCGGCATCCGTTGGAATCTCATCGTTGAAGTAGTAGAAGCTGTGCAGCCACTCATCATCAGGCTCAACAGTTGACTCGACGCAGAACTTAGACGGCGTCTCGGTGCGCCTGAACCATACATCCAGCAGGTGCTGGCGCTTGTCCTTGGCAGAGTCCCCTTCGATAAGCCCCACGTGCGCCCTCGTCTCGTAGCCGTCGTCCCTGAAGTCGATGAACTTGCAGATCTTATCCTTTGGATGCGGTTCATGCGCCGTGAACACGGCAATAACCGGGTTCACGCCCACACCGTAAAACGTTTCCGTGTTGCACGTGATAACACCCTCAAGTGTGTGGTGCTTCATAATGCTTTCTTTGAAAGCCCGCTCTACCTTTGACTTTCCCGTCATGGATGACTGAGGCACGATAACCGCAGCCCTCGCATCCACCGTCAGCGAATCCAACATGTGCTCGATGAACGAAAGCTCGTACTGGCTAGGGTCTGCCTTCGTACCCTGCGAGTACGGAGGGTTCATCAAGCCGACCGTCGCACCCTTCATCTGCACCTGAGCAGAGGATTCTTGACCAAAAAGTCGCTGCATTCAAGGTTACTGTTGCCATCACGACGCAGAATCATGTTCGCGGCAGCCCACTGCAAACATATTACTCTGAAGCTCAAAGCCGTGAAGCTGCTTCTTCTTGATGCTCTTTCTCTGCTGTTCACTATCTGCCATGGAAAGCATCTTATGCATCGCAGCAATCAAAAATCCTGCTGTCCCACACGTCGGGTCTAAAACCACGTCGTCCGGCTGAATGTCCACCAAATCGCACATAAGGTCGGTGATATGACGAGGCGTAAGGATAATCCCCAGCGTCTGCCCATCACCCGCCTGAATAGCTCATGAATTCGCCATAGAAACGACCGATGAAATCCTCGGACGTCTTTTGATACTTGATGTTCTTGAACACGTGCTCGTACAAAAACTCCGTGTAGTACTTTAGCGGCGTCTTCCCCAACGTCTCGTTAATTTCATTCAAGCGGAAGCTCGTCTACAAGATAGCAAACTCAGAAAGTAGTTTATCTTTCTTTACGTCCGGCCCCACATTGGAGCGTGTCAGGCGCGTCTTGATTGCGTTCATCAACTTGTCACCATCGCGGTTGCCTGCAACCTGGTCTCCTGTCAGCGAATCGACGCTGAACCCGCCAAACTCGATTTCATCGAGTGCGAGCAAGATTCCCACCACCACAAGCGGCTTGTCTTGGTCTTTCAACGTTCCATAGGTACGTAAATACTCGTGAAGTTCAGCAACGTCCTTGAGAATCTGTTCCGTCGTCTTTTCAACATCGGTAGCCTCTTCCAGAACATACCTTGTATAGTACTCGTTAATGTTATTCGGCGAGAACCAGATGAACGATTCAATATCCGGCAACTGCTTATAGCTCTCACGGTCATCGACCCATAACGGTGTAATCTTATGGTGCTTCTCGTCACCAGAAACACCAACGGCGAACACCTTCTTGAAGCTGCTGTTCTGTGCAATATGTTTTCCATAAAAGTAAGCACCATTGACAGCATAATCGGTCACGGACTTGACATTCGTGTCAATCACACCCTTATCGGTTAAGCTGACATGCCTATCAAGTGCTGCCTTATCCTCGATAACGAGGACAAAATCGCCAATGACAGCGACATACTCGGGATAACCCGCCTTGCCTATCCCTCGCTTCGACGCCGTTCTTAAAGCATCGTCAATTTCTTTCTTGTTGCTACCCTGCGCGTCAAACTTGATTCCGCACTCATCGAGTTGCTTTGCGACCCAAAGGTCAGTCTTTACTTCCTTCTTTGCCATTACTGCTCAGCCTCCTCTAAACAGAAAGAATAAATATGCTTCAGTGCGATAACCACTCGCAAACTATTTAATTCCATTTAATCTTTGAGATAGAATACCAAGTCCATAGGGTCTGCTTTATACAAGGCAAAGATTCTCCGGAGTATAGAAATTTTCACTGCTGTGCTTGTATTCTGTTCGATATACAGATTTTCATCGATCTTCAGTGCACTGCTCAAATCAGATTTGTTGTTTCTGACATATACAGCAAGGACCGTGTCTTCTTTCTTTTTGTAGGCAAGTGAGATAAGTACAGACTTATCCTTTTGATAGAAAAATTTGACAAGATCTTCAAACATATCCGTCCAATTTTTTACGGTCTGTTCTATCGTTAAATAGCTGTATCTAGCGATCTCTCTGTCAGTAAGATCGAACGTCTCATCGTCTAACGTACGGGAATCATATGCCTTTCGTGATGGTGTAAAATTTGTTATCGGATATTTCCAAATTTCCATCGCCAATTCCAGCATTTCATCATTGCGTTCTTTAAGCTCCGCCAATCCCCACGTCTGCTTTGCAGCGATTTTCTGATTCATCCGCAAACCACTGCTTTTATAGCCACCTTCTTTCGTATCACGTTTTTCAACAAAAGTTTTGTTTCCCAAACTGCGATTATAGCCCGTTAAGGTAAGATTTGCTAAGCGGTGAAGCCATGTTTCATGAATTTCTTCAGCATCTTCTCCCAAGCTATCACACCAAGCCAACGTTAATTTCTGTGGCATAATATGCTCAATGGTATAAATGCCTTCATCAAGATATTTATAAATATCTTTAGTTTCAACAGTTCCATAGTTTTCTAAACGTTCAAACAAATATACCTTATAATTACCACGCATCCAATATACTTGCTTTTCAGCAAGAGATACTTTAAATTCATTGTCATCAGGGAATCGATGGTTCCATTTTTTTGAAAGCAATATATATATAAACTTTGAAACATAATCATCTGCTTTATGATTATAGCAACGGATTTCATTATTTAAATTCAAAAAAATCTTATTCAAGGCATTGGTAGGTACCTCGCAAATATTTCTTCTGAATAAATAATTCTCAGTGATTAAAAATATTTTCAACACATCGTCTGTGCTTAACTCTTTCTCCTGATGCAATTTGAATACTTCCATAAAGAACGGACGAGTAACGACAATCCCCAGACGCATTAAACGATACAAACAAGCATCTAATTTCTTCTCCTTTAATCCACTCTTACACGTAAGGAGTTTCTCAAAGAATCTTGCATATCGGAGAAGATCTGTAAGCAAGGCGTCGATGGGAAGAGATACAGCATAATTCTTAAACGCTTTATAAATCCTCCCTCTTGCCGGTATAGTCTTTTGTCTTATACTCAAATAATCTCTGATAAAATCACTGACATTACTATCCGTACACTTTTCAATTTTCTCCCAATATGTATCGTAATACTTCGTCTGTACCTGAGCAGGAAGCCCCATTAGGATATAGTTTCTGATTTTATCACCCTCTGAAAGAGCCAGCCCAGTCGCATTTAAGCTTTCAAAAATAATCTGTGCGTTATCGCCTTTGTCTAATGTGATGCTGATGATTTCCAGTTTACCAATAGCAGCATATAAATCTTCTACTGCAACCTCTTCTTTTACCACCATATCATAAAAGAACTGATAATTGATGGTCAGGTTGGAGCTGCAGTCATAATCTTTCTCGTCACCAAACAGTTTTATCAGCGCTTCTCTGTCACTCTTAGCTGGACGAAGTTTAATCTTGTCACCCGAATTCGCCCAAGGTGATATAAGAAAGCGCTGACTGATCTGTTCATCCAGCTTATCTTCGACTGGCTTTACTTTCCCCTGTGCAATAAGATTGCGAATCGCTAACAGCAATAAAGAGACCGTCGTTAATCTCTGTTGACCGTCAATAATGTGATATTCAATTTTGTTTCCATTCGGAACAACAGCAGAAACGATGCTGCCAAAGAAATGACTTTCTCTGCCATCCTTGACGATCTTCTTTAAGTCGTCGTATAACTGGCGGCAGTTCTCATATCGCCAATCGTACTTTCTCTGATATACCGGTATCACAAAACGTTTGTCAGCACCTTCCATGAATACCGTCATCCTAGTTTCTGAACCCTTCACAAGCTTTCCTCCTTAAGCGTCCTTAGTAAATTCAGGAAATTTTTTCTAGCAGCGCTACCGTCTCCACATGATTGGTCTGACTGAATAGATCGACGGGTTGGATCTTCTGCGGGGCATAGCCAAGTTGATGTAAAAGCTTCATATCTCTCGCCAGTGTAGCAGGGTTGCAGGAAACGTACACGATGCGCTTCGGATTCATATGCACAAAGGTCTTCAGCACTTCTTCCGTACAACCGGCGCGGGGCGGGTCAACGACGACGACATCGGGGCGAACACCCTGCCGATACAGCCGCGGCATAACGGCGCTAGCATCGCCCACGATGAATTCAGCATTCTTTACACTGTTATCTCTCGCATTCTTCTTTGCATCTTCAATGGCGGGGCGAACGATTTCGATACCGATGGCTCTATGTGCCTTCTGTGCGAGAAAAAGTGTGATGGTGCCCGTGCCGCAGTAGGCATCGATGACCGTCTCCTCCCCCTTTAGATTCGCGTATTCAAGAGCTTTTCCATAGAGGACAGCGGCTTGCTCACTGTTGACTTGGAAGAAGGAGCGCGGTGAGATATGAAACTTCAGGCGGCCGATGCGGTCGATGATGGTCGGACTGCCCCAAAGCAGGCGCGTCTCACGCCCCATGATGACATTGCTGCGGTAGGTCTGGATATTCTGCTGAATACTGACGACGTTCGGCAGGCGCTGGCGAAGGAAGTTTACAAGCGCACGCTCCCGTGGAAGTTCTTTCGTCGCAGTGACGAGAACGAGCATCATCTTTCCGCCCTCACCGACGCGGCCGATGACATGGCGCAGGACGCCGCGATGCTTGTCTTCATCATAGACGGGAATCCGCAGCTCTTTGACCGCCGCGCGCATGACAGCGGCGATTTCATTATTTCCCTCTTTTTGTATGTAGCAGTTTAGGGTATCGATAATGCGGTGGCTGCCGCGCGCAAAGCAGCCAATGAGAACCCTGCCGTACACAAAACCGACAGGAAACTGCATCTTGTTGCGATAGTTCCAAGGATGCACTGCGCCGAGTGTCGGCAGGACTTCAGTGCTCTTTGGAAAACCGCCGATGCGCGTCACAGCGTCATAGACCTGCCGGCGTTTCTCGCGCAGCTGTGCCTCATAACTAAGATGCTGAATCTGACAGCCGCCGCAATCTTCATAAACAGGGCATTTCGGTGAAACGCGGTCAGAACTTTTCGAAAGGAGTTTGACAAGCACGCCGGCCGCATACGTCTTTTTGACTTCCATGATGCGCACGTTTGCCGTTTCCCCCGGCAGTACGCCGCGGACAAAGATGGTAAAGCCATCCAGCCGCCCCACGCCCTCGCCGCTCGTACCTAGTGCGTGGATGTTGAGTTCATAATTTTTCCCTTTTTCTACGGGGACTTTATTTTGCATAACGATATCCTTTTTGTTTTCCACTTTATACAAACAGCAAAAAACCTTCCTCCTAGGGAAGGTTTTTTCTTTCATTCCTTGTCTTCTTCAACGGCTTCACGCCATGTACTCTTATCGAAGACGCCCTGCGCCATATCGCTTGTCGCTCGCTCGACAGCCGTGAAGTTGGCCTGAACGCCCTTTTTCGTATTCTTATACTTAACAGCGTTTTTCTCGTCGATGCCAATGGCCGAGGCTTCTTTTCCCGCTTCGACATTCGCGCCGAGGTAGATGAATTCCCAGCCTTCTTCGCGCTTGGCAGAGATCAATTTTCTCAATGCCTCTTGTGAAAATTCTTTGCTGGAATCTTCCTCACCGTCGGTGATGATGACAAAGAGGACTTTTGCACCCTTTTTCCTTGCAGCAATTGCAGGATATTGTTCGGCTTTTAAGATGGTTTGACCGACAGCGTCATAGAGTGCCGTCGAACCGCCCGCCATGTATTCCTTTTGCGTGAGTGCCGGAAGCACCTTGATATCTGCCTGGTCATGAAGCGTCTGAATCGTATTGTCAAAGAGGACGGTCGTGACATAGACGGGGATCTCCAATGTCTTTTCCTTCTCGACCATGCCATTATAGCCGCCGATCGTATCGGACTCCAAACCGTACATCGAGCCGCTCTTATCGAGGACAAGGATGAGATTCACGCGCTTTGCCGCTTCCCGCTTATCGTTTTTACTCCGTGCAGCGACATCGCTTACCGATGTTTGATTCATCTGCACGGCGGCGTCTTTGGCAGGCTGTCCCTTTGCATTCGCAAGCGGCAGGGAAATGACCGTAACTGCCAAGACAGCAAGAATGAATAAGAGTTTTTTGAGTCGCATAGCAATCCCTCCCAATCAGAGATTTTTCAAAAGCTCCTGCACGTTTTCAATATACGTTTCACGCGTAAAGTGGAAGACTTCGCCGGTCTTACGAACCTTGACTTCAATGTCACCTTCTTCGACGGCTTTCGGACCGACGGTGATGCGAATGGGGTAGCCGATGAGATCACAGTCCTTAAATTTGACGCCGGCACGCTCGCGGCGATCGTCTAACAGCGTGTCAAGTTTCACCTTCCTGCACTCTGCATAGATCTCTTCAGCACAGGCGAGCTGCGCATCCTTCTTCGCATTGACAGCGACGACGACGACTTCAAACGGCGCAATGGCACGCGGCCAGCAGATGCCGTCTTTATCGTTGTTCTGTTCGATAGCAGCAGCCATCGTGCGCCCGACGCCGATGCCATAGCAGCCCATGAGGAGTGGATGTTCCTTACCGTTTTCGTCGAGAAATTTTGCCCCCATAGCTTCGCTGTATTTTGTGCCGAGGGTGAAGACCTGCCCTGCCTCGATGCCGCGCGTCATCGTGAGCGGCGCGCCGCAGTGCGGACATGGATCCCCTTCTTTGACAAGGCGGATGTCGGTGACGATAAGCCCCTCGTTTGTAAAGTCGCGCGCCGGGTTAACGCCTTTATAATGTACGTCCTTCTCATTTGCCCCCGCAACGGCGTTGTACATTTTCATGACCGTTGCATCGACGATAATATGCGTGCCCTTCTTGATGCCGATCGGACTCATAAAGCCTGCGCAGCCGCCCGCCGCTGCAATCGCCGCATCCTCTGCCATGCGAAGTTCCTGCGCACCCGGAACAGCATTTTGCACCTTGACTTCATTGACTTCGTGATCACCGCGAACAAAGGCGAGGATAAGCTCGTCCTTATCTGTCTGATAGGCGACCGCCTTGATCGTCTTTTCGATGGGAACACGCAAAAAGTCAACCAGTGCTTCAATGGTCGAAGTGTTCGGTGTCGCCACCTTTTCCAGCGGCTGCCTTTCCTCTGCCGCCGCTTCGATGACCGCAAGCTCTGTTTTTTCGTCGCTTGCTGTATAATCGCACTTGGTGCAGATGGCAATACTCGATTCGCCGTTATCCGCCAGTACGGTGAATTCATGTGAACGTGCGCCGCCGATAGCACCGTTATCAGCTTCGACAGGGCGGAACTTCAGCCCGCAGCGCGTGAAGACATTGGTATACGCATCGTACATCTTTTGATAGGATGCATTCATACCTTCCTCATCTTTGTCAAACGAGTAAAGATCTTTCATGATGAATTCACGGCTGCGCATCAGGCCGAAGCGCGGGCGACGTTCATCACGGAACTTATCCTGAATTTGATAGAGCATCAGCGGAAGCTGTTTGTAAGAGCGAACTTCATCGCGAACGAGTGCCGTCATCATCTCCTCGTGCGTCGGGCCGAGGCAGAAGTCGCGCCCGTGACGATCCTTCATGCGCATCATCTCTTCGCCGTACGCACTCCAGCGGCCGCTTTCCTCCCAGAGTTCCGATGGCTGTAAAATCGGCATCATGATTTCCTGACCGCCGGCAGCATCCATCTCTTCGCGGATGATGTTCTCAATCTTTCGGATCGTACGCCATGCGAGCGGCAGGAAAGTATATATCCCACCGGCCGACTTGCGGATAAACCCCGCACGATACATGAACTGGTGGCTCACGATTTCAGCCTCCGCCGGCGTGTTGCGAAGAGTCGGTGCGTAAAGATTACTTGCTCTCATTCTGTTTGCGTTCCTCCAGTACCTTGTCGATTTCTTTGAAAAGCTCTTCTACGAGCGATGCTTCCGGGACTTTGCGAATGATTTCACCCTTGCGGAAGACGAGTCCCTCGCCCTTGCCGCCCGCGATGCCGACATCTGCGCCGCGCGCCTCACCAGGACCGTTGACGACGCAGCCCATGACGGCAACCTCGATGGGATCTTCCATCCCCTTTAAGCGTTCCTCGACGCGCGCCGCAATCGCAGGAAGGTCGATGGACGTGCGCCCACACGTCGGACAAGCCACCAGTGACGGACCGTATTCCTTCAGCCCGAGCGACTTCAAAATCTCATTCGCCACGCGAACTTCAACCGTCGGGTCCCCCGTCAGCGAGACACGGATCGTATCACCGATGCCCTCTGCCAGCAGCGCGCCGATGCCGACGGCAGACTTGACGATGCCCGTGCCCGGCGTTCCTGCTTCCGTAATGCCAAGGTGAAGCGGGTACGCGGTGCGCTCGCTCATCCGGCGATAGGCCGCAAGAGTCAGCGGCACGTCGTGCGCCTTCAGTGAGATCTTCATATCGTAGAAATCAAGCTCCTCCAAGATGCGTACATGCTCCATGGCAGATTCAACCAGCGCTTCTGCCGTGACACCACCATACTTTTCAAGGAGTTTATGGTCGAGCGAGCCCGCATTGACGCCGATGCGTATCGGAATGCCTGCCCCCTTTGCCGCACGAACGACCTCCGCTACACGCGCATGGCTGCTGATATTACCGGGGTTTAAACGCAGTGCATCGATGCCCTGCGCGATCGCTTCAAGCGCGAGCTTGTAGTCAAAGTGAATGTCAGCGACAAGCGGCACCGGGGAAGCCTTGATGATATTTCCGAGATTCTTTGCCGCCGCCATATCCGGCACAGCGACGCGGACAATCTCGCAGCCCGCGGCTTTCAGCGCACGAATCTGCGCAAGCGTCGCCTCGGTGTCCGTTGTCTTTGTATTCGTCATCGACTGGACGGAAACGGGCGCACCGCCGCCGACCGCCACATTTCCAATGTGAATCTGCCTTGTCTTCCTGCGCTCAAACACACGCGTTCCTTCTTTCCATTTAATCGTCCGCACGAGAAACGTCAGCCGCCCAAGAAAACGCGGACGACATCATTCTTTGTCGCTAGGATCATCAAGAGCAGGAGAAAGGCAACACCTACGTACTGCAAATACGCAAGCGAACGCGTTCCAAGCGGTTCACCGCGTACAGCTTCCACAAAGAGCACCACGACACGGCCGCCGTCCAGCGCGGGGATCGGAATTAAATTTACAATACCGAGATTGAGACTCAAAAATGCCATAAAATTCAACAGCGGGATGAGACCGCGCTCTGCGACCTGCCCTGCCATCTGTGCGACGCCGATAGGACCTGCGAGATCCTGTCCCGAAAGTTCCAGCAAAACGCGGTAGAGATTGTCGAGCATTCTGTGAATGATATGCCCGGTCTGCTGAACGGCAAGCCCTGCCGCCTCTACCAGGCCGGGATGCTTTGTCACAGTCTCACTCGTGACACCGATCAGCATGCGCTTTTCTTCCGCATTGTAACGCGGCGTCATCGTCGCCGTCAGCTGCTCGCCGCCGCGTGCGATATCCAGCGTCACAGGACTGCCACTCGCAGCTGCAACCAAGCGAGTGAATTCCGTCCAACTCGTCACTTTTCTGCCGTCAACCGCAAGGACACGATCGCCTGCGAGAAGCCCCGCCTCTGCCGCCGGCTGTCCTTCCATGACCTTGCCGAAGACTGGTTCTGGAGAAACTGTCGTTACGCCGACCGTCGCATAAATACCAAAGAAGATGACGATGGGAAGAATGAGATTCATCGCTGCGCCCGCCAGCATGACGATCATGCGCGAGAGAATCGGACGTTCGCAGAAGCCACGGACACCGGCATCATTTTCTTCGGGAAGCATCCCTGCGATACTATTATAGCCGCCGAGCGGGATACAGCGAAGGGAGTAGAGCGTCTCGCCGAACACCATAGAAGCGAGTACGGGGCCGAATCCAATCGAGAACTCATCGACGCGCATGCCCGTCATCTTCGCCGTGACGAAGTGCCCGAGTTCATGCACGAGGACGAGGATGCCCAAAACAAAGATTGCTGCTGCAAGCGTCAGTACCATGTATACCTTCCCTCATGTTTTTGCCTTCAATGTACTTGTACGAGTCCTTGCTTTTCACGCAAGTTCCCGCAAGACCTTCCCTGCAAAACCACGCGCCCAGCGGTCTTCTGCAAAGAGAAGCTCCATTGTCGGATTCCCCTTCACTTCGCGCACCTGACGCGTCTTATCAATGATGTCATAAATATCGGTAAAGTGAATCGCATCTTGTAAAAATGCCGCAACAGCAACCTCGTTTGCCGCGTTGAAAATGCACGGCGCCGTTCCACCAGCACGCCCTGCTTCAAAAGCAAACTTCAAGCCAAGGAAGGTCTCTGTATCCGGCTGTTCGAAGTGAAGGTCCTGCAATTTCCAAAAATCGAGTCTTGGGAAGGGCGAAGGTTCACGATGCGGATACGTCAGCGCGTACTGAATCGGCAGGCGCATATCGCTCGGTCCCAGCTGCGCCATAACTGCACCATCGACAAACTCCACCATCGAATGAACGATGCTCTCCGGATGCACGACAACCTGAATCTGGTCGTAGCTCACGCCGTAAAGCCACTTTGCTTCAATGACCTCAAGCCCTTTGTTGGCAAGGCTCGCTGAATCCACCGTGATCTTTGCGCCCATGTTCCAAGTCGGATGCTTTAAAACCTGCGCCTTCGTCGCATGCCGAAGCTCGTTCCGCTTTTTGCCGCGGAAGGGTCCGCCCGAACAGGTGAGGAGCAGTTTTTCAATCGTATCAAGGCGCTCTCCCTGCAGGCACTCGAAAAAAGCACAGTGCTCACTGTCTACGGGAAGAATTTTAACTCCTGCTGCACTTGCTTCACGCGTTACGATTTCGCCTGCCACGACGAGCGTTTCCTTATTGGCAAGTGCAATATCCTTCTTCGCATGGATCGCTTTCATCGTCGGTTCAAGCCCGGCAAAGCCCATCATCGCCGTGACGACAAGCGCCGCATCGCCGTATGCCGCAGCATCGATAAAAGCCTGACGCCCGCCCGCGAGCTTTGTCTTCCCATGATAGCGTGTCTTTAGCCGCCGATATGCCGCTTCATCCGCAAGGACGGCAAGCGCAGGGTGAAATTCTTCCATCTGCTGTTCGAGAAGTACATCATTGCTGTTTGCGGCAAGCACGGTTATCTGAAAGAGTTCTTTATGTGTGCGCACGACGTCGAGCGTCTGCGTGCCGATGGATCCCGTCGAACCTAAGACGATGATCTTCTTCATGTCTCCCTCGCTTTTCGTGGTAGGTATGTTATCCTGCAAAAAAGACACTATTTTGCAGCGAGCCCAGAAAACAGGACGAAATAGTAAAGGACAGGCGCTGTAAGCAGGCAGCTGTCAAAACGATCCCAAATGCCGCCATGCCCTGGGATGATATTCCCCGAATCCTTGATATGCGTCTCACGCTTCGCTACCGACTCCACAAGATCGCCCAGTGTTGCAACGACTGCGAGCAGAAGGCCGAGAAGTGCCATCTCAATAAGCGGAAAACCAAAGAGATAGCCAAGCACCGTGCCGACGACCGTCGAGGCGACGAGCGAACCAAGGAATCCCTCCATGGTCTTATTGGGGCTGATGTAGGAAGCAAGCTTGTGCTTTCCACATGCCGAACCCACAAAATACGCGAACGTATCACTCGCCCAGGTGCATAGAAAGAGAGTCCATATCATCGCACAGCCAAAAGAGAATTCCATAAACGGCGTCGCAAGAATCTTATCGGGGTAGAGATTGCGGAGCAGCATCATGTAGAGGAAGGGCAGCGAAACATAGAGCACACCCGCCACGGAAAGTGCCGCGTCCAGAAAGTGTACGATGCGCCGCAAAAGTACCGGCATGATCAGCATGAGAAAGATAATACCCGTGATGATGGCAGCAAGATGCTCCATCACATGAAAAAATCCCGTCAGCCAAACAGCGACAATCGAGAGACAGCCAAGGATGAACATCGGATCCTTGCCGATGTTTTGGAACGCCCTCGTGTACTCGAAATACGTGAGAAGCGAAAGCAAGAGCGCAAAGCCCGCAAAGACTACGCCGCCCGTCTGAATGATGAAGGCAGCGGCAACAATGCCGACGACCCCCGTGATAATACGCGTAACCATGGATCTTCCTTTCTATTGTACATCCCTATCTATATCATGATAAGCCGCCGAAGCGGCGATCACGTCCTTCGAAAGACAAGATGGCATCGACAAAGTCCTCCGGCATAAAATCCGGCCAGCTCTTCTTTGTAAAATAGAACTCTGCATAGGCGGTCTGCCATAGGAGAAAGTTCGAGATGCGCTGGTCTCCGCTCGTCCGAATGAGGAGATCGACAGGGCGCGACCCCGCTGTATCAAGACTGTTTTCAAGCGTTGCCTCATCGATGTCCTCCGGCAGAAGCTCACCCGCTTTCACGCGCCGAGCAAGCTGCTGCGCCGCGCGAAGGAGCTCGTCTTTTCCGCCGTAATTGATGGCGACATTGAAGGTAATGCCGGTATTATCCTGCATGAGCGCTTCCGCATCCCGCATCTCCTGCTGAAGGGATGTGGGAAGCCCTTCATAGCGGCCGAGGAAGTGAAGGCGGACACTTTGCTCGTGCATCTCCCTCAGTTCCTTGATCAAGTATTCGGAAAAAAGCTTCATCAAGAAGTCAACTTCCATGCGTGGCCGCTTCCAGTTCTCCGTCGAAAAGGCATAGACAGTCAAGGCTTCAAGCCCAAGTCCAATTGCTGTCTTCAAGATATTTTTGAGCACCTTGACGCCCGCCCTATGCCCCGCCGTTCGGAGCATGCCCTTCCCCTTTGCCCAACGACCGTTTCCATCCATGATGATAGCAACGTGACGCGGAAGTTTCTCCCAATCGATACCGGAAAAAAGCGGTGAATCCTTTTTCGGAATATCGAACGATGCCGCCCCTTTTCCACCAAATACTTTCTTCCACATAAGGATCCTTTCAAGTATCTCGGAGAAAATTATAATGAAGGCAGAATCTGCCGTCTATATCGAAATAGAATGAGAACCCACCAAGTTGCCCGGTGGGTTCTCATCCCTAGGGAAAAAGAAAATCTCCTTTTCCTGCTGCTCTCCTAAGGAATTATTCAGTCCTCCGAAATCGCAGAAACAGGGCAGCCTGCTGCGCAAGAACCGCAGGAAATGCACTTTTCTGCATCGATCTCGTAATGTTCCGAACCCTCGCTGATTGCCTCAACCGGGCAAGACGCAGCACAGGAACCGCAAGAGATGCAATCATCACCAATCTTGTATGCCATAAAGTTTTCACCTCCTAAACTAGATTTTCCTATATATGATCCCCAAAAGCGGGGTTTGGAAGCTGTTTTGCGGCAAGCGTCAAGAGGACACTTGCCTTTTCTTGTTCTCTGACACGGACGACATACAGGCGGCTTTCATCCACTTTGAAAAAGTCACGTGTCGGCCGTGTGATTTCCGTCCGAAAAGAGAGATTCTTCTCTCCAAGCAACGCTTTTGCACGCGCAAAGGGAAGGGCGAGGAGCAGTTTTTCAAGGTCACTATGCAAGATCAGACCTCCATGACCTCTTTTTCCTTCGTCTCCTTCGTCTGATCGACGAGCTTTACATATTTGTCGATGAGCTTCTGCATATCTTCCTGCCCTTTTTTCGACGCATCTTCTGTAATCTCTTTTCCCTTTTCCAGTTTCTTAATGGCCTCATTGCCGTCACGGCGGATATTGCGAAGTGATACCTTTGCCTCCTCCGCCTTCTTTCCGACCTGTTTGACTAGCTCCTGACGGCGCTCCTGCGTCAGTGCAGGAATCGCCAGGCGAATCGCCGTGCCATCGGAGTTCGGCGAAAGACCGAGATCCGATTTCATGATCGCAACTTCGATGTCATGAAGCACCGTCTTTTCCCACGGCTGAATCAAAATCATGCGCGCCTCCGGTACCGAGACCTTTGCGACCTGATTGACCGGTGTCGGCGCTCCATAGTAGTTGACCATGACCTTATCAAGCAGTGCCGGCGTTGCCCGTCCGGCGCGAAGGGAGCCGTACTCATGGCGCAGAGACTCCACCGTCTTTTTCATGCGATCTTCGTGGGAGCTAAGAATTTCTTCGATCATTTAAATACTTCCTCCTACCGTCGTTCCGATTTTCTCGCCAAGTGCGGCGCGCACGATGTTTGTATGCTCGTCGATGTTGAAGACGACGAGCGGAATCTTGTTATCCATGCAGAGACTCGTCGCTGTCGTATCCATAACAGCAAGCCCTTTTTGGATGATTTCGATATAGCTCAGTGCCTCAAACTTCTTTGCATCTGCATTCTTATTCGGATCCTTGTCATAGATGCCGTCTGTCCCCTTCTTTGCCATGAGGATGACATCCGCTTCGATCTCCGCTGCGCGAAGCGCCGCCGTCGTATCCGTTGAGAAATATGGATTGCCCGTACCTGCGCCGAAGATGACGACACGCCCTTTTTCCATATGGCGAATCGCCTTGCGGCGAATGTAGAGCTCGGCAACCTGGCGCATCTCAATGGCTGTCTGCACGCGTGTATCGACATCGAGTTTTTCAAGGGCGTCCTGAAGGGCTAGCGCATTCATCACCGTCGCCATCATCCCCATGTAGTCTGCCGTCGCGCGATCCATTCCCTTTGCCGAGCCGGAAAGCCCGCGCCAGATGTTGCCGCCGCCGACGACAATTGCGACATCGATGCCATGCTCATGCACGGCTTTGATCTGCACGGCAATGTCTTCGACCACTTTGGGATTGATGCCAAAGCCTTGATCCCCTGCGAGTGATTCCCCACTCAGTTTCAAGACAACGCGATTATATTTTCCTGTACTCAAAACGGCTGCCCTCCAACAATCTACTTTACATCATAAACATTCTACTGTCAACTGCTCTCACCTACAAAGGCAAGGGCTGGCAGGCCGCTGCATCCCCGATATCTTCCTGTCCATCTGCACCGTCGGGCGGCTGACCGCGCCTGCATTTGCCTGTTATTGTACCATGTATCTGATAGAAAATCTATCCTTTTTAAGATACTTTGGGCTTCGGCACACCTTTATAAATATTACGGGGGAATGCAATGCGCCTAAGCAAATCCTAATGAAGCAAGCGAAGAAAGTGCACAGTATGCCCGGGCGGACTTCTTTTGTATAGAAAAAGTCCCTGCAGGATGATACCTGTAGGGACTTTTTCTATAGCCTGCAGCCTTTGCCGCAGAACATCGTTATTTTTCGCAGTTGCTTACTTCAGCTGGGCCTGAACTTCTGCTGCAAAATCTTCCTGCTTCTTTTCAATACCTTCGCCGAGCTGGTAGCGCGTGAAAGCCTTGACTGCATTGCTGCCGAGAACATCCAAAATCTTCTTGTCCGGATCCTTGACGAACTCTTGCTCTACGAGGCAGACTTCCTTGTAGAACTTGTTGATACGGCCTTCAACCATCTTGTCGACGATCTTTTCCGGCTTTCCTTCTTCAAGTGCCTGCTTGCGAAGGACTTCCTTTTCATGCTCGATGGCAGAAGCATCGACGCCGGCGCGGTCGATTGCCTGTGGATTTGATGCAGCGATGTGCATAGCCACATCCTTTGCCAGGGCTTCATCGCCACCGGAAAGGTCGACGAGGACACCGATCTTGCCGCCCATGTGAATGTAAGAGCCGATGCGGCCGGCGCTCTCATAGCGGACGAAACGGCGAAGCGAGATCTTCTCGCCGATCGTCGCCGTCGCTTCCGTGACGAGGTCAGAAACCTTCTTGCCGCCGAGGTCGCTAGAAAGAAGCGCATCGAGATCCGCCGGATTTGTCTTTGCAATGTGTGCGAGAATCTTATCGCCGAGTGTGCGGAACTGTTCATTGCCCGCAGCAAAGTCCGTCTCGCAGTTCAGCTCGAGGATGACGCCAACACTTCCGTCGACGCAAGCAAAGACAGCGCCTTCCGCAGCAACGCGTCCGGCTTTCTTCTCTGCCTTTGAAATCCCTTTTTCACGAAGCCAGTCAATGGCCTTTTCCTTATCGCCGTCCGTTGCCGAAAGCGCCTTCTTGCAGTCCATCATGCCAGCACCTGTCGTCTCGCGCAGTTCCTTGACCATTGCAGCCGTAATCTGTGCCATATCTTTCTCCTTATCTCTGCTTTTTTAACGAAAAAGAGGAAGGGACAAGCTCCCTTCCCCCACATAGGTTTCCTTATTCGCCCTTTTCTGTCTCGCTGCCTTCGCCCTGCTGACCTTCCTGGACAGCATCAGCCATCGTGCTCGTAAGAAGGCGAACAGCGCGGATTGCGTCGTCATTGCCCGGAATGACATAGTCGATCTCGTCCGGATCGCAGTTCGTGTCAACAATAGCGACGATGGGGATGTTGAGTTTGCGAGCCTCTGCGACCGCAATGCGCTCCTTGCGCGGATCAACGATGAAGAGTGCGCCCGGGAGCTTCTTCATCTCTTCAATACCACCGAGGTATTTCTGCAGGCGATCCATCTCGTGACGAAGAACCTGAACTTCCTTCTTCGTCAAAACTTCAAACGTGCCGTCTTCTTCCATTCCCTTGAGTTCCTTCAGGCGCGAGACGCGCTTCTGAATCGTCTGGAAGTTCGTCAGCATGCCGCCGAGCCAGCGCTCATTGACATAAAACTGCCCCGAACGCGTCGCTTCCTCGCGAATCGCATCCTGTGCCTGCTTCTTCGTACCGACAAAGAGAAGGCTCTTTCCTGCTGCTGCAACGCTGCGAAGGAAATCATACGCTGCATCGACCTTGCGGACGGTCTTCTGCAGGTCGATGATGTAGATGCCGTTGCGCTCCGTGAAGATGTAACGAGCCATCTTCGGATTCCAACGGCGGGTCTGATGTCCAAAGTGGACACCTGCTTCGAGTAGCTGCTTCATTGAAATGACTGCCATTTCCATGTACCTCCTGTTTTTCTTCCGTGCCCTTCATGCTTTTGCACCACCGCAAACGGCACAGGGCAAAAATCCGAGCACGTGCTTGATAACACTGCGAGAAATTATAGCACAGCTTCTATATCCACGCAAGAAGATTTTACGGACATGTACAAATAATGGATGATAATGAAACCTCTTATTGACATATTGAGGACAATCGTATATAACGTATATCATATCGTTTGAATATTTTAGAAAGGATCGACGAATATGTCAACCATCATTGTAGCAATTCTTGTCATCATTGCGCTTGGCTTCGCACTCCGAGGCGTTCTCAAACACTGGCGCGGCGAAGGTGCCTGCTGCGGCGGCGGCGGTGTCTCTGCTGTCCCACCGAAAAAGGAATTAGAGGGCAGAATCATCGGTGAAAAAGTCATCGGCATCGAGGGCATGACCTGCGGCAATTGCAAAATCCGCGTCGAACAAGCACTCGACAGCATCGAAGGTGCGGTTTCCGAAGTAAACCTACACCACAACCGCGCAACACTCAAGATGACGCGCGAGGTAACCGACGACGAGATTCGCAGTGCCCTGGTTGGCTCCAATTACAAGATCACCAGCATCTCCGCAAAGAGCTTGTAAAAAACAAAGATGGCACGAGAAACAGATGAAAGGGGATCAAGGCTTTTGCCTTGACCCCCTTTCGTCTTTGCACAAGAGAATGACCGCATGCGCCAAGGCTTCCGATCCCGCCCGTCCTGTCTTCATCTTATAGTCAGCATCACAAAGCGCAAGAAAGGCTCTCTTCAAAGTCTCTTCCTTAAATTTTGCTGCTGCTCGCCCGAGACGCCCGGCGATATAGGGATTGAGATTCAAAGGCTTTGCCAGCGCACTGCCGCGAATGCCCTGCTTTTGCAGCAGCAATGCCTGCCAGATCTGGCGCACATGGCGCGTCAAGACCGCTAGGATGACAGTGAAGTGCGTGCCGTCGTGCAGTTCACGCAAGAGAATTGTCATCGCCTTCTTGCTGCTGCGCTCGCTGATGGCATCGGCAAGCGCAAAGATAGAAACCTCGGGAACAGAAGCAAAGATGCTTTCAATTTCCCTCTTTCGAATCATCCGTTCACTCGAAAACAACGCGATTTTATCAAATTCCTTGTCGAGGTAAGAAAGCGAAATGTTCTTCATCATGCTGACTGCCGCAGCAAAGTAGGCTCTTGCGGCAGGCTCCAAAGTCTTGTTTGTCGACTGCAGCTTTTCTCGCAGCCAATCATCAATGTTCCATGCGCGCACGGGAGCAGCCTCCAGAACAAGCCCTGCCTTTGCAATGGCTTTGTACAGCTTTCGCCGCTTGTCTGGCTTTTCCCGCATCTCAAAGATGAGAAAGACGCCTTCTGGCAGCGCGCCAAGTTCTTTTATGAGCCGCTCTTCGCTGGTATCCTTATGCTTCAGTGCATCGTCTGCTTGCTTTCCTTCCTTCAGCAACGCACCAGGAGCGATGACGACGTTGATGGGAGAAAAAAGTGAAGTCGCACGCAGCGTCTCCAGCACTTCCTCTGGATTCGCCGAAGCAGACAGCCGCGTGATGAGATTTGAATCCACACCATCTGGAAAGATGTGCTCGAGGATGCGCTTTCTGGCGCGTTCGATATAGTAAGATTCTTCACCTGCCAACAGATAGAGATGCAGGAGCTTTTCTTTTTCTAGAGCATCCATAAAGGCATGAAATGTCATAAATATCTATCCTAATGCAAAATTTATCCGTTTTATTTTCTGAACTTCTGAGCCGCTCTTGTACCAAGAAAAAGCCTGTGCTTCCGGCATTCGCCGACCGCACAGGCTTTTCATGACTATTTCTTTGCTTGCCATCCTCGCAGAGGGGAGAAATTTTTCTGCGGGCTAACTAAGTGAAACCTCAGACCAATCCCTGCGCCATCATGATTTCGGCAACGCGAACGAATGCCGTAATATTTGCGCCTGCGACGAGATCGTCAGGATCTGCATACTTTTCAGCACTCGCCTTTGCATTCTTATAGATGTTCGCCATGATGCCCTTGAGCTTGCTGTCGACTTCTTCAAACGTCCACGGAAGGCGCTCGGAGTTCTGCGCCATCTCGAGGGCAGATACAGCGACGCCACCGGCATTGGCTGCCTTTGCCGGAGCAAAGAGAACCTTATTATCCTGTAAATACTGAATGGCATCAAGTGTCGAAGGCATATTCGCACCTTCGCCGACTGCCTGCACACCGTTTGCAACAAGCGCCTTTGCACTTTCAAAGTCGAGTTCGCCCTGTGTCGCACACGGCAGAGCAATGTCACCCTTGACTGTCCAGACGCCCTTGCAGCCTTCATGATATTCCGCCTTCGGGCGCGCTTTGACGTATTCGCTGATACGAGCGCGGCGAACCTCTTTGATATCCTTCAACACGGCGAGGTCGATGCCGTCCGGATCATAGATATAGCCGTTCGAATCAGAGCAGGTGATGGGCTTTGCGCCGAATTGCTGTGCCTTTTCAATCGCATACGTCGCGACATTGCCTGCACCAGAGACAACAATGGTCTTGCCCTTCAAATCGATGCCCTTTGCGTCGAGCATATTCTTCACGAAATAGAGAAGACCGTAGCCAGTCGCTTCGGTACGAGCGAGCGAACCCCAATAGTCCACGCGCTTGCCCGTGAGGACGCCTGCATCGTAACGGTCGCGAAGGCGCTTATACTGACCAAAGAGGAAACCGATCTCACGGCCGCCGACGCCGATATCTCCTGCCGGAACGTCGACATTTGGTCCGATGTGGCGCGCAAGCTCGGTCATAAAGCTCTGGCAGAAGTGCATGACTTCGTTATCGCTCTTGCCGTGCGGGTCAAAGTCACTGCCGCCTTTACCGCCGCCGATGGGAAGACCGGTGAGCGCGTTCTTATAGACCTGCTCGAAAGCGAGGAACTTCAAGATGTCCAGCGTGACGGTCGGATGAAAGCGCAGACCGCCCTTGTACGGACCGATGGCAGAGGACATTTGAACGCGGTAGCCGCGGTTGATGTGCGTTACTCCCTGGTCATCCTGCCAAGGAACGCGGAAGGAGATGACGCGCTCCGGCTCGACCATGCGTTCAAGAATCTTGGCATCCTTGTATTCTGGATGCTCTTCGAGGACAGGAACAATTTTCTCAAGAACTTCCGTCGCCGTGTTAAGAAATTCCTTTTCCTGCGGATCGCGCTTTTTGATCAGCGCGAGGGTATCCGCTACATATTGCTTCATGTCTGCCAAAGAAATCGCTTCCTTTCATATCATATCTTCATTAAAAGTATAGCACAAATTGACGTACTCCCCATAACTAAAGCTAGGGGATTCTGAGATGTTAGCGAACCTTGCCATAGAAAACATGGTCTTACGGGTTCTCTCCACAATGGACAACGCCCTGCCCATTTCATGGATCATTCTACCATAGATAGATACTTGATACAAGATAGGCAATGTTGTCCACCTTCAAATGCTTGCGCAAATTCGGCGGACGCGCCGCCTTATATCCCCAGCCCTAGAGAGCGGGGCTTTACGGCGCATTGGGTAAGACTTCTGCCAATAGAAAGTGAGAATGTCTATTGTTTATAAAGCCAACAAAAAAACGGAAGATTGCTCTTCCGTCGTGTTCTCTGGAGGCGACACCCAGAATCGAACTGGGGATAAAGGTTTTGCAGACCTCGGCCTT
>ERZ773003.461-NODE-461-length-29929-cov-9.189462_pt1 | contig 29929 bp, 24 predicted proteins | sample MGYA00580668_ERZ773003 | MGnify/ENA primary metagenome ERZ773003 (study PRJEB29015, sample SAMEA2738002) | human oral metagenome | biome: human oral; feature: human-associated habitat; material: dental | place: China | collected 2126 ...
ACGCATTCTGCGAGCGCGACGTCACCAAAAGGCGCACTCTGCGGTTGAGACGTCACGAAAAAGTGCACTCTAGCTGCAGTGTCCGACCCAAACTGCACCTTTTGGTGAGTCAGCGAACGCGGAGTCATCTCGGCCTACCAAAGGGCGCCCACTGACGGCAGAGCACCGGTCCTTGGCATGCCCGGCGTAGTATGGGACAATGCCACTATGGCAAGCCACGGAGGGACGATGCCACGATGACTGAGCACGAACCCAGCGTCAGGCCAAATGATTCTTACGTCAGAGACGGAGACGCCGCGAGAAAGGCCACAGATCGCACTGCCCAAGGCGGCGGGAAGGTTCACGCCGCACGCAATGTCGGACGGACGAAGCAGTCCCGCGACGAGTCTATGCGCGAGCGCCTTGCCCTTGCCGCTGCGGCATTTGTCGTCGGAGGAGTCGTCGGCTGGCTCTATGAGGTAGGCATCGGCGTACTCGAGCGGGGCTTCTTCGACTGGGAGCACGGTGGGCTCGGTATTCCGTTCCTACAGATCTACGGCATCGGTAGCGCACTCGTCATGCTGCTGCTCGGTCGCGCCGACTCCCCCGTGCGCGCGCATCCACCGCTCTGCTTCGCGGCCATATGCCTGCTCACGGCAACGCTTGAGTATGCCAGCGGTGCGGCCATGCTCTACGGCCTGGGCGTGCAGACCTGGGACTATCGCGTACCGGGCTGGGACTTCATGTGCACGCCTGACGGCCTCTTGTCCCTGCGCGGCATCCTCTCGTTTGGTGTGCTCGGGATCATTCTTGTCTACCCCATCAAGTCGCTGGCGCGCAAGCTACGCGCGCGAACGCCAAGGACCTTCGACACCACCGTATGGTCACTCACGGCGTTCATCATGGCAGTGGCTGTCGTCACCTACGCCGTCAGCGGCACCGGTGCCCTCAAGTAGCATCCCCAGCAGGTGGCCTCGCCACTGATGCCACCGCAACGGCGCACGACAACACCTTCCCTGAAAAGCAGGCTATTTACCTGTAGCGCTCAGACGTTAGGCCGGCATGCCCGTCTGAACTTCGAGCGGAGATAGGTCCGTGGGGTCGATGCCAAGTCTCCCCCCGGTCACCGCACGCCCGCATAGCTCCCGTCCCCGGCAAGTCGCCGTGAGTCTCGAGGGGCTGCCCCACTGTGAAAGCTGAGCGATTATAGCTCGGCGTAACAATGCAATGCTCCGCACCGTATTGATGCCACAATTCTCTTTAGTGGCATTATGATAAGGAAGATTACTTTTAACTCAAACAGCAAGGACATCTCTCAAGATTTGCAGGGATTGAATATGCATATCAGATTTAAAAAAGGGATAAATAGAGGAAATACCTTACTTTTATGCAAGTGGTCAAATGAACAAGGAAAAGAATTCCAAGAACAATGGATGGGTTCTAAGATTTCTTACCCGTTGAGCTATAGCAAGATAATAGAATTGGAGAATATATTCTCAATACTCAATAAGGAAGAATTTATTGGAATAATACAAGAAATACGAATTGATCAAAATAATATACATATAGGCAGATTCGTAATAGATCCTACAAAAACAGGATTGGGCATTGGGACAGAGGCACTGAGAGGGTTTATAGATCTCATTTTTCAGGATGAGAGTATCAAAAGTATTTCTCTAACGGTTTTTGATTTCAATCAAAAAGCAAAGAAAATTTATGAGAAACTTGGGTTTAGAGTTGACAAGGTAATCGAGACCCCAAAGCTGAAGTATATCATGAGAAAGCACAGATAAAGGGGCTGTGGTGGGGATCTTGGATTAAGACTCGCCTGATTGCAGAGCCCGCTGCAAGGAAAGGGACGTGGTCAAAACCCCGGATACTGCGATCACATGAAATGGCGGTTTTGCGGTCATCCACACAAACCCCCGAAGAGCCTGACGATCGTGAGGCCGGGTATTGACGCCATGACACCCGCCGTACGACGCAGGACCTTGTCCTCGTAGAACTACTCGATACGGTGGTGTGAGAGGATGCCGAGCACCCTGTCATCGGTGATGCAGTCCGCGATTCTCTTCTGAACTCGCTCGATCCCCACCGCGCAGTCGTCTGTACAGACAATCTTGCCGGGCGGGGGCAGAGAAAAGGACTCATCCTTCAGCTCCTCGTAGCTCACCTCCGGATAGCACTCAATCACGAGCGCCGTCGTGTCCGCAGCTCGAGCCTCGACTGCGGCCTTGAGCCTCACCCCGACGGACGCCTATCTCTCCACGCCCCTCTCGGCACCGGAAAACTTGAACATCGGTCTCAGTCCATGCATCGTCGTAGCCCCCAAACTTCTTTAGGCGGTCATTCACCTAGCGTCACTATACGAGGGAAAGTTGAGCTTTGGCACAGGCTTTTTGGATACCTTAATTCATGTGTCTTCGCCATGGCTTGGCGTCGCACCCACGTGCGCCTGCAATTTGAATGCCTACAATACCCCCAACCGCAGGCGACCCCATAGCAAAGAAGAACGTGTCTTGGCCGGTTGATACTTGGCGCGACGCGGTTCGGTTGAGAATGGGGGTTTATCATGACTGCCAGTAGCCGTACCAATTCTGCCCACTCCACCCTCTCACGCAGGTCTTTTGTCCTTCTTGCAGGCGCCTTGGGAGCCTTGGGGCTCGCGGGCTGCTCGTCGGCATCACAAGGCACGAGCGAGCAAGAGGCGTCCGTCTCGACGGGAGGCACAGAGGTCCTCGGCACCAACCCCAGCGACATGTCGGCCGTCACCATCGACCGGGCCGCATGGAGCTACGACGCGGAAAACGACGTCTACTACCAGCTAGGCATCCAATACTGCGCGACGCCTGCCGCCACGGACTACGAGTCCATGGGGATCTACGTGCCTGGCGCGTACTTCTCGGCGACAAACAATGGCAACGGCAGCTACACCTGTACGGTCAACGAGTCGGGATCCGTAGGCAACTACAGCGCCACCACCGCACCCATCGTAATCCCGGTGAACACCGCTGGCTACTCCGCTCAGGCCGCCCCGACCTCCTGCAGCTCCAACGGTCTCACGGACTACCTGAGCGCAGGCCTCATCTATGTCTATCCGGGTTGTCGCGGACGCAACAACGGCAAGAACAGCGACGGCAGCAGCTTCGCGGGCGGGGCACCCTGGGGCGTCACCGACCTCAAGGCGGCCGTGCGCTGCCTGCGCTACAATGCGTCGGCCCTGCCTGGCAGGCTCAGTAACATCTTCACCTTTGGGCACTCGGGCGGAGGCGCACAGAGCTCACTCATGGGCGCGACAGGTGACTCAGCGCTCTATGCGCCGTACCTCTCCTCCATAGGGGCCGTCTTCACGGATGACTCCGGCTCCGCCATCAGCGATGCCATAGCGGGTTCCATGTGCTGGTGCCCCATCACCTCGCTTAACGTCGCCAACGAAGCCTACGAGTGGATGATGGGCCAGTTCTCCACCACAGGCACGCGCGCTGACGGTACCTGGACGAAGGCCCTCTCGGACGATATGTGCAGCAAGTTCGCGGACCACATAAACGACCTCAAGCTTCAAGGTACCGATGGCAACACGCTCACCCTCTCTAAGGGCGGCGAGGGCATCTATACCTTTGGAAGCTATTACGACGAGGTCAAGGGAGCCATCGAGACCTCACTCAACAACTTCCTGGCAGACACCACCTTCCCCTATACGCCAAGCTCCAACGTCATGGCGGACGGAGGGTTCGCTGGCGGCGGGACAACTGGCGGGTCCGCGCCTTCCGGCGAGGCCACAAGCGGCTCGGGTAGCGCGCCCTCGGGATCTGGCGGCCCGCCATCAGGCGAGGCCCCGAGCGGCTCGGGTAGTGCCCCATCCGCTGGCACTCCACCTGCCGGGAACTCCTCCTCCAGTGATACCACCACCTACGGGACGGCGGAGGCCTACGTGGCGTCTCTCAACTCGGACGTCACCTGGATCAGCTACGATTCCAGCGCCAACACGGCTTCCGTCACGAGTGTCGGCAGCTTCGTGACCCATTGCAAGTCGGCCTCCAAAGATGTGGGTGCCTTCGATGCACCGAATCGCAGCCAGGCTGAGAACTACCTCTTTGGCAACTCCCAGACTGATGCCCTGCACTTCGACACCACCATGGCGGGGCTGCTCTCGAGCGAGAGAGACCGGTATGCCGCGTACTCCGGCTTCGACGCAAGCTATGTGGACGCCTACGCCGGCGACATGGACAATGTGGATGACCTCGGCACCAAGAGTGCCATTCGCCAGGACATGTACAACCCGATGTACTACGTGGCGCAAACCCTCTCGGGCTACGGCAGCGCGACCGTGGCCCCCCACTGGCGCATCCGTTCGGGCATCGACCAGACGGACACCTCGCTCACAACCGAGCTCAACCTCGCCCTGGCGCTCAAGGCCAACCCCCACGTCGAGGACGTCGACTTCGCGACCGTGTCTGGGGCCAAGGCCACACCACGGCAGAGCGCACGGGCTCTGGTACGGCCAACTTCATCGAATGGGTGAGAGGATGCTGCGCGTAGCGTCCAGAATCCGTGACCCAGCTCTTTCAAGATAGTGCCCCGCAGATTGTGGGGCACTAAGAACTGAGTCTCAACTGGGCAAACGTCACCACGATAGTGCCCCGCAGCGTGCGGGGCACTATGCGTCGGGTCCCCTGCGATGCCGGCTGGCAAGGAGCCGACCGTCCGAGCTGTCCGGACCACCTGAGTGCGAGGGCGACGCCCTATGCCTCGCACCACATGAGAGCGATGCTCCCACAGGGCGTCTCCTTAAAAGTCGACTTCGTCAGGGCTGCTGCCCGAGCCTCCCATAAAGGGCAGCGCATCGATTGCGTCCATGTCTTGGGCGGTGATCTTAAAGCCAAAGACGTCCGCGTTCTCGCGGATGCGCTGCTCATGGGTGGACTTCGGCAGGGGGAGCACATCGTGTTGCAACGCCCAGCGCACGCACAGCTGGGCGGTCGAGACGCCATAGCGCTCGGCAATCTGGACCATGCGCCCGTCCGTCAGCAACTTGCCCCGTCCTAGCGGGCTCCAACCTTCAACCTGCACGCCATTGTGCTGGCAATATGACACGATGTCTGTCTGCATGAAACCGGGATGAAACTCAAGCTGGTCAACCATTGGAGCAACGTCAGCGGTCATCAACGGCTCAAGATGATGCCTCAGGAAGTTCGAGACCCCGATTGACCTGACTCGACCCTCATGGTAGAGCTTCTCGAAGGCGCGCCACGTGTCACGGTTGATCGCCTGCCAGTCATCGAACTGGTGAGCAGCAGCTGGCCAGTGGATGAGGTAAAGATCGAGATAGTCAAGGCCAAAGTCAGAGAGGGTCCTCTCGAAGGCACTCAATGTCCTGTCGTAGCCACGCTCCGTGTTCCAGAGCTTGCTCGTGACGAAGAGCTCTTCTCGCGAGATGCCTGCCTCCCTGATCCCGAGGGCCACCCCCTTGCCCACCGAGCGCTCGTTGCCATAGATAGCCGCGCCATCGATGTGGCGATAGCCCATCTTGATGGCACAGCTCACGGCCTCAACCGCCTCCTCGCCGCTCGCCGTCTGCCACGTGCCGAGTCCGATGCAGGGGATGCCCCTGCCGTTGGAAAGCACAAACGTATCTGCCAGTCGGTTCATCTCTACCTCCGATGTTCGAGCACCCATCCTCCCGAGAAGAGTATAGTCTGCCCCGTTGGTACATGCGAACGTGGTCGCAAGGCCCCCACTGTCCGATTTGCCTGCCGTTTGATCCCTAACGATCTATAGAGGCGTGGGCGTGACCCAGCTCGCAAGATGGACATGCTGATGATAGCAAGGTGATCAAGAACGCTCGGGGCCGAGTGGCAGTGCAACTCACACTGCCAGTCGACGGTGAACGTACCGCACGTCGCGTTCAGGGCCGAGTGGCAGCGCAATCGGCACGCTCGATGCCGAGTGGCAGTGAAGGGATGGGGTCTGGGTACGCTCGGGGCCGAGTGGCAGTGTGATGTTCACTGCCACTCGATGGCGAACGTACCACGCGTCGCGTTCGGGGTCGAGTGGCAGTGCGATCGGTACGATCGATGCCGAGTGGCAGTGAAGGGATGGGGTCTGGGCACGCTCAAGGCCGAGTGGCAGTGTGATGTTCACTGCCACTCGATGGTGAACGTACTACGCATCACGTTCAAGGCCGAGTGGCAGTGCAATCGGTACGTTCGATGCCGAGTGGCAGTGAAGGGATGGGATCTGGGTACGCCCGGGGCCGAGTGGCAGTGCAATTCACACTGCCACTCGCCGGTGAACGTACCACGCGTCGCGTTCAGGGCCGAGTGGCAGTGCGGACTCGCAGGTCCAGCCGTTCAAACATCCGAGAAACTGCTCCAGCCCTTGGGATCTCGACATCGTCACTCCCCAGTCACTCCGTGATCTGCCTCAGGATCTCTGGGTCCTTGATCTTCTGGTCACGAGCGAGCAGCAGGACCTTCGAGAGTACCTCGGCGGTCTTGGGATCCTCATCCGCAAAGGGCAAGAACAGGCGACCGCGCGCCTGAGAGTGTACGGGAAGCATGCAGATCATGCCCGTACCCATCTTGTGCACCACGCCCGATCCCAGGTGGATTGAGTAGTTGCCCAGGGTGCCGTGGACCTTTGCATGCGAGCCGTCCACGTCCACGTTCCTCACCTTCAAAAGATCGAGCAGCTGCCCGAGAATCGCACGGCGCATCTCGATCGTCGAGGAGCTGGTCTCGGGGTCGACGGCGCCCGCGTGGGCGACACTCACCACCAAATCAACATCGCGCATCGTCTCGGAGAACACGATGGGAGCGATCTCCTCGAGCGGCACGGCCTTCCACGTGCCGCGTCTGAAGAAGTTGACCTCCTCGATCACAGGTGGCTCGATGTCAGCGGGAGAGAACCAGTCGGCGTAGGACACCATACATGCCACGAGGTTTTGGTCGTACCAGACCTTCTGCAGGCCAGCCTCGTAGTCAACGGTCCACCCGCGCGACTTGAGCAGGGTGGCGGCCTTCTGCGGCTGGATCTGGTTGCTAGCGTAGCGCCGCGAGATGGTGCGCTCCTGTCGCTCGTCGGCAGTGAGAAGATAGAGCTCACGAAATACCTGCTTGAACGGCTGCACCACCGCGCGCTCGAAGACCTCGCCCATGAGGCGGGACCAGACGCCCTGCTGCTTGAGGTCAAAGGGATGGGCGATGCGCAGGACACCGGCGTCCAGATCCCCGAAGTTCCGTGCCCAGACACTGTGCGTGCCGTCGGTAAGCACGAGCCTCTCCATCATGGCTCCAATAACGGGATTCGCAAGGATGCCAGGAAGCTCATCGGCAGTGAAGCTGCTCTGCTCGACCATCGCCCTCTCCAGGATGGCACGGCCGCGCTTCTGCTGGGCACGCAGATCCTTCACCTGACTCTTGAGACCCACGACATAGGGATCCCTGGCAATGGCCCTGGGCACGCTCCTCAGGAAGCGCTTGCCCTTGCGCACCGCAAGTGAGGAACACCCCGTATCATCGAATGCGATCCAAACCTCATAGTCTTTCACGACATGGGGCTCGAAGCTCTCGCGCATGCCCTCGATCTGGGTGCCTTCCATGCGCCAGACGAGGCGATCGACGTCCGAGAACCCAGCACAGCGCGCCAGATTGGCAAGGGCAGCCTCAACCGCGCGCTTCTCGCTGCTTTTGCGCATCGCCCCGAACCGCACGCTTCCCGCCTCGAAGTGACGGATGAACTGGTAGCGATGGAGTGTCTCCTGCGGGGTACCCTCGTACGGGATGAGCGGATAGCTGCGCAGCTTGTCCTGGTTGCGCTTCTGCTCGATTTCCTCCTCCAGCGCCTTCTCGTCGACCCTTCCCAGTGCCGCATCGACGAACAGCCGCGAGCGTCGATGGAGGCTATTGCCAATCGAGAGGTACTTGGCCGCGCGGTAGAGCACCTTGAAGCGCGCATCTCCCAAACGCTGGTACACGTCCAAAAACCACTCGCGGTCGAACTGGCCGTCATTGAACTGCTGGGGCAAGATGGACGAGTAGCGCGCGACCTCGGTCTCCTTTGCGGCCGAGAAGTCCTCGCTGACATGCGCATGAAAGAACCAGATGCCCGATTTCAGGGCGTCCCAGCCGCTGACCTGCTCCGCGAGCCCGGCCCACTGGGGCGCGAGCATCGTCGCCTGCACGAGGCGCTCATCGCTGATGCCGGCGGATCTCAGCAGCACAGAGAGGCTCGTTGCCGTATCCTCCGGAGCGGGCTGACAGGCCTCGAGCAGGTCGATAAGCATGTCTCGCTTCGAGCAACTGCAGTCTCGGGTAAGCGTGTCGTTGCCTAGCGCCTTGAGCAGATTGCAGAAATGACGTGCCCCGTCATGCTGTACCCGCACGATACGGAAGGCCAGCTTCGAGACGGGCGTTTCCAGCTCCCCGCGCCGCTCCTCAACGTCAACGATGCGCGATATGGCGCGATCGCACAGGTCCTGGACGAAGGGATAGCGCTCTACCATGCGTGCCCGCTCACGACGGGCCTGATTGGTCCTCGGGGCCACATGCTTCCATGCAACAGCGGGAGCAGTGAAGACAAAGCGATAGAAGGCACCCTCGCCGATCATCGACTGCCCCAGGGCACGCGCATAGTCCTCAAGGTCAAGGCCAAACTCGATGTCACATGCGCTCCCGTTTGCCCTCTCCACGCAATACTCCAGCTCGAACCAGCGTCTATACTGCTCGTCTGTGAGCTCCAGCCGACGTATGACCATACGCCAGAACCGCAGCCATCGCGCGTTGATGGGATAGAAGTCCGAGCTGCCATAGTCATAGCACGACATCTGAGAGACCCGTCGCAGACAGTTCTCGAAGGCGCAGCGACCATACATGCGCAGGAAGCTTCGGTACAGGCGCAGGGCCTCCCCCACGAGCTCGTCCTGGTCAACCTCGAAGAGCGAGAGCCACAGGACCTGCTCGGCCTGAAGTGCGCGGCCTTTTCCCAACTGATCTATCTCCCACGGCCAGATCGTCTTGTCGTACGTCTCCCTCAGCGAGAGCATCCGCCCAACGAACTGATAGCGCGTGCTGGGAGGCTCATCGCGATCCAGCGTGGCACTCACGACGCGCAGTACCTGCGCCGCGCCCGTGGTGACAGGAGCGATTGCCTCCCTGAACTCGTCGGCAAAGGGCAGCATGCCAAGGCGTGCGTCCTTATCCGCCGCACATCGTGCCTTGCAGCCCACGGGCAGGGAAACATAGTTGCCAGTCGAGCCAAGTAGCTGCGTCTCGCGTGCGCCGTTCCAGCCCTCGACCTCGTACTCATAGTCCTCGTGTCGCTCGATGATGCCCGCGATACGCAAAAGCGCGTCGGCCGCACCCTCATAGTCGGCGTAGTTTTTGAGCTTGGTGGGTGTGAGCAAGTGGGTGCCGTCTTGGGTGACAAGCTCTCGCGCTGCGCCGACCGGGCCCTTTGCCTTCGGTTCTCCATCAGCAACTGAACCCTCGTCGCCGAACAGCGCCCTGAGCGCACGAGAGAGGAAGCCACTACGTCGAGCGGGGTCGTGGGCATCAAGGCCTTGGGCACCGGGGTCTGGAGCACCGACATCCTGGACACCAGGGGGCACCACAGCCTGCCGCTCACCTGCATACACCTTCTCTGAGCCACCCTGGAAAAGGGGTGCGATCTCGAACAGGTCCACGTAGCGTTCCTCGAAGGGCAGAGCCTCTTCGGGGTCGTACAGGCCATAGCCGTTCTCGGGCGTGTATGCCTCGGTCTCGGACTCTCCGAGGCCAAGGCCATCGAGCAAGACCCTCGTCTGGGCGGGAACGTCGCGGGAGGAAAGCTCGCCGAGCGCGAGGGACAGGGCCTCATCGTCTGCAAACGCGGCGGCATCCGCCGAAACATCCCTCTCCTTGCGCGCCCGCAGCACGAGCTCGATGCCAGCCTGGTTTTGATAGGCGTTGTTGGCCTGTAGCAGCCGCACCGTCACACCCTTAAGCTTATCCCACGACTGCGCAGTGAGGATACCCATGACGCCCTCACGCAGCGATGAGCTCTTCGAGGAGAGTACATTGCCGAGGGCGTCCAAGTCCCGCTCGCCAACCCTCATCCGCGACAGCCGGTCAACAGCCAGCTGGCGCGTGGCGACGGTACGGTCGCCCAGCAGGTCGAGCAGCAGCTGATGGTCGGCAGGAACGGTGTCGGGCGAGAGGAAGGTGTAGACCAAGATCCACCTGAGGTCCACGTTCATCAGGTCAATCATGCCGTAAAGCTCCTGTACGAGCGCGGGGTTCAGATCGTAGAGAGCTACGCTCATCATGCACTTGATGACCCTGTCCACAGAGAGAGTGATGGTAATCTCGGCGTAAGGGCTGTCGGAAAACGTGCGCTTCTTGCGGCCGACTTCTTGGGCGATGCCCTTGAGTTGAAAGAACAGCCGCGCACGCTCGGCGGCATCACTGGGGAGCGCCTCGTCGGGACAGGGGCGCAGGGGCTCAATATGCGCGTCCACGCTTCTGTAGCGGCCACGCAGGGCCTGGTCCAGGACCGCGAGGTTGCTTATGACCCATGCGAGGGTCTCGGGATCGCGCTCGTCCAGATGGCGCATCGCGAGGGACATCCGATACGCGTCGTCCGTTATGTTGCGTATGAAGTACCAGCCCAGGACGCGCCTCACATGCACAGGGTCAGTGACAAGACGCTCTAGCTGGGGCGTGACCAGCGCCAGGTCATCAACGCCTAAGGCCCACAGCCCCAGGTGCACCTCGATGATATTGTCGCTCTCAAGCAGCTGCAGGCAGTATGCCTTGTCGTCGAGGGCACGCAACGCCAGCCCTGCGAAGCGCGCAAGCCGTCTTCCTTTCATCGCGGGCAGGGGCAGCCCACACCAGGTACCAAATGCGCGCAGGGCGGCGCTGAAGCGGAACAGGTCCCTCTCGACGCAATGCGACAGGATGCGCTCCAACGTGCGCCTCGTCCCGCAATCCGCTTGCTCCAGGATGGCCTGACGCACGCCCTCCTGCTCTTGCGCCGCGTCAAGCAGTCTGAGCAGGTCGCCCATCAGTTTCTCGTTGCCGCTGCGGACGATGCCCCGCACCAGGTGATGGTCGAGCGCACTGGCCGCGTTGTCGCCATAGATCGCGTCCTTGATGTAGGCAATCACGTCCGCGTCACCGTTGCGAATGGCGATGGCAATAAGAAACTCGAAGTGCGTGAATATGTCGGAGTAGTCCCTGTATAGCAGCTCGGCCACAGGACGTCCGCAACAGATCGCCCCCACATTGTCCGCGAGAATGAACATGGCGCTGTACGCATACAGCGCAAAGTCCCGTGCGTGGCAACTGCGCCTCAGCCAACCGAAGCCAAAGGCGCCTTCCGCTACAAGGTCGAGAATCTGGCGCAAGAACATGCAGACCTCAGGCCCTACCACCTCGCCAAACGCCCACGCGACGGCGGGCGTCCAGAAGTCGTCCACAGTGTGCACCTCGCACACAGGCCTGCCCAAGGCCTCCTCAAACGCCATGAGAAACTCGTCACGCGCATCATGAACGCCGCCAGGCATCCATAGCCCAGCCAGCGATTCCGGGATCGTGGCAAGACGTCGGTTGCCCAAGACGACAGCTGCGATCGCAGACGCAAGCCCGATCCTTCCGCGAGCAAGCGCGTGCAGGCGCTCGACCTCCTCTGCTGGAATCTCTATCTTTGGGCGACTCGGGCGGCTTCGTGCCATCGTCTTCTCCTCACAGCCATGGTGTGTACGACGCATTCGGAGTGTACGTGCAGGGCGTGCGCCGCAGGGTACGGTGCCTTCGCAGCTCTCACCACATGCTACCAGCCAGGAAGGTGAGACGAATGAAGGTGTACGTGACCCCGTCTTGGGCGGGGACGGGCTCATCGAGGCTGGTGAGCTCATCGTCACCTGCGACCACACGGATGATGCCGTCCTCGAAGCACTGCAAGGCGTTTTCCTCGGCCTTGATGCGGTCCGCCTTCGCCTGCGCATGGATGCGCCCAAAGCCCACCTTGCCCACCTCGGCCATGCGATCGATCTCGTCCTGACTCAGAAGCGCCTTGAGCATCTCACCGGGCTCACGCCGGTTGTACGCGCTAAGCTCCACGTCCACCAGCGCGATGATGAGGTCACGAAGCGTGCGCACGTCATGGGGAAGCTCGTAGGACTTCGGCTCGAGAAAACCGCGCTCGCGCCTGAGTGACTTGACATTTGCAAAGATCTGCATCAGACGACCCCCATCGTGTCCCGCTCCCTGTCAAAAAGGACACCCGCCACGGACGCCTCCCTGACATCCTACCTAATGGTCAAGCTACCACAAGAACGCCATGCTAGACACCAAGGCAGGCAAGTGGAACGACGACCACCCCGTCCTTTCTCCGATAGGCGCACGCCGTCGACGTGAGCACCATGAGAAACGACGGGCGCCCCTCCCTTGTCTGGTCAATCCTCTCTGCAAGCTTCAGCAGGTGCGCCGCCCCCTCATCGATGCGGCTTTGTCCCATCTTGACCTCCACAAGCGCCCAGCGCCCATCATCAAGAACCACCACGGCGTCCGCCTCAAGACCGGTCTTGTCTCGGTAGTGGTAAAGCGACCCTCCAAGCGCAGATGCGTACACTCGCAGATCATGAATGCAGAGGGACTCAAAGAGTAGCCCAAAGGTCTCGAAATCATCCAGAAGCCCTCTGGGTGTGGCAGCCAACACCGCCGCAGCGATGGAGGGGTCGCTAAAGTGCCTCGTGGGACTCGTTCGAACGGCCGTCTTTGACCTAAGACGAGGATTCCATGCAGAAAGGTCATTAAGGACGAATGCCCGAGAGAGGGCATCAACGTACTCAGAGAGAGTTGGCGCACTCGGAGGCTCGCCCTGCATGTCTGCCGCAATAGTGGACAATGATGCCTGTCCCGACACATTCCTGGCATACGACCTCATAATCTGCCTCATCCAGGTACGGTTCCTCCGAATCCCGTCCATCTCGTTGATGTTGGAATCAAGAAGCTCAAGGACGTAGTCCCTTGCCATCCTTCCCGCATCGCCACGACTTTCAGAGACCACCGCCTCCGGCCAACCCCCACGACAGATGATGTGAGCATAGTCATCCACATCCAGACCTGCCACCTGAGCAATATCGAGGGTCCCCTCAAAGAGCGAGAGAAGTGAGACCGCTCCCGTCGACTCACCGGTCTCAAGCAGCGACATCGTAGACATCTCAAGGGGAGCGATCCTACCAACGCCAGTATGGGCCGGTCGAATCTTGGGGGTTGACGAACCAGTGAGAACGTATCCTCCTCTCACCTTCTCGCGGTCCACGGCAAAGCGGACGGCATCCCAAAGCTGTGGAGCCATCTGCCACTCATCAACCAGTCGGGGCTTATCGCCAATGAGAAGCTCCGAGGGCTTTGAGTCAGCCATGGCAAGAAGCGCAGGACTCTTATCAGGATCTTGAAGGTATACCTGACTCCTCGTGTGATGAATTCCGGTCTCCGTCTTGCCGCACCACTTGGGCCCCTTGATATGAACCGCACCTGAACTGCGTAGTGCGTCATCGAGTCGCATGTCTGCTACTCTTGGCAGATATCCATCCGGTTCACAAATGCCAAACGTCATTTCCGTCGCACCTCAATCAAGGGGTGATAGCTAGCCTTTTGATTTGATTCTACCAGTTAGACCATAGGAGCTTTATGGGTTGGACCGTTTCCGCTTTATGGGTTGGACCGTTTCCGCTTTATGGGTTGGACCGTTTCCGCTCACCCCGCACCTCGTTCAAGGGTTGGGCCGTCCCCCTTCGGCCGCGCACAGAAAAGTCCCGCGTGCCTTCACCGCGACACGCGGGACCCATCTGACACATGGCTTGGTGCAGGATTGGGGACACACGCTGCCCCACCACCGAAGAACCTAGCCGGCGACCTTAGCGTACCTCTCGGCAACGGCATTCCAGTCGAGCACCTCGAAGAATGCGTCCACGTAGTCGGCGCGCAGGTTCTTGTACTTCAGGTAGTAGGCATGCTCCCACACATCTATACCGAGGATAGACACCGACTCGCTTCCCTCGCTGAGGGGGTTATCCTGGTTGGGGCTGGAGGAGACGCTCAGGGAACCATCCTTGCCGGAGTTGAGCCATGCCCACCCGGAGCCAAAGCGGCCAAGCGCCGCCTTCTTCAACTGATCCTTCAGGGAGTCCACGTCACCGAAGCCCCTCTCGATGGCCGCCTTCAGCACACCTTCCGGCGCAGGGGCTGGATTTGGCGACATGATGGAGAAGTAGAGGTTATGATTGTAGAATCCGCCACCGTTGTTGCGGATGACCTGGCGAAGGGCTTCGTCCTGTATCGTCCCCAACGAAGCGAGCAGGGCCTCGATAGGTGTGTCAAGGACGCCCGCCTTCTCTGCGGCCTCGTTCAGAACCTTGGTGTATGCCGCATGGTGCTTGGAATAGTGCGTCTCCATCGTCAGCGCGTCGATATGCGGCTCCAGTGCGTCAAAGGAATAGGGCAACTCTATCTGCTTGTACATGATGTGGCTCCTCTGCTACTAGGAATGACTTGCAATAAGTCTACCCACATCTAGGATTCCATTCCCCAGAAACTACGATATGTTAATACGTTCTCGCGCAACGGGGAGGCGCCCCGTAAGGAGGCGCCTCTGTAGGTGGCGCGCCGGCCCGGGGGCGGCGAGATGTGACGTCGAGACCTCACCCCCTCCGGAGCGCCCCGTGGGGGCCAAAGACGTATGCGAGCGCGAACTCGATCCCGAGCGCGACGCCGATCATCCCTCCCGATGACGCATTTAACACGTAGCTCAGCCAGACCCCCACCAAGACAGCCACCGCCGCCACCAATGGGGAGAGCCACAGCATCCTCCAGATGCTGTCAGAGAGCATGCGGGCCGTCGCGCCAGGGGTGACGAGCATGGCAACCGATAGGATGATGCCCACCGCCTGCAGCGACACCACGACGGTCACCGCAAGCGCAACGAGCAAGATCGTCGAGAGCGTCTGGGGAGCGAGTCCTATCGCCTGCGCATGGGTCGAGTCGAAGGCGAGCAGGGCAAGGTCGCGCCTCCGGACGAGGACGACCGCAAGGACCAAGGCGCCCAGGACGATCACCTGCCACATGTCATCCACCGTAACGCCCAAGAGGTTGCCAAACAGGATGTGGGAGAGGTTCACCTGGCTCGGAACCTTGGAGATGAGCACGGTGCCCAAGGAGAACAGGGTCGTGAACACGATGCCCATGGAGGTGTCGGAGCGTATGATGCGATTTTTCCTCACCGCGCCAATGAGGACGACAGCCAGAAGTGCCGACACGAGCGCACCGACAACGTAGGGAAGTCCCAGCAGGTACGAGATAACGACCCCCGGAAGCACCGCGTGCGAGATGGCATCGCCCATGAGCGACCAACCCATGTGGATCACATAGCAGCTGATGACACCACAGACCAAGGCCGTGGCCAAGCCCGTGATCAGGGCACGCTGCATGAAGGCGTGGGAGAGGAGGTCGAAGAGCCCCACCGTCGACATCAGGCCACCATCCCCTGAGCCGTGTGCGCGTCCACGCTGAAGGCCCGCGCGACGTGGTCGGCCCTCAGAACCTCATCGGCCGGTCCCTGGCAGACGACCGTACGGTCGATCAGGACCGCCTGGTCGAACGCCGTAGCAGCCATTCTCAGGTCATGGACGGCAACCAGCACGGTGGTGCCCTCACGGGCAAGCTCCTCCAACAGCGTCATCAGGGTCGCTTCGGAGCGCTTGTCGACACCCGCGAAGGGCTCGTCCAAAAGCATGAAGCGTGCACCCTGCGCGATTCCCCGTGCGACGAACATGCGCTTCGACTGCCCGCCAGAGAGCTCGGAGACCTGCCTGTGGCGGAGGTCGGAAAGTCCCACGCGCTCGAGCGCGGAGGAGACGGCACGACAATCCTCGCCACATGGGTGCCTCATGATGCCCATGTGACCATAACGCCCCATCATGATAACGTCCTCGACGCTCAGCGGAAAGGTGTCATCGATGCTGTCTCGCTGCGAGACGTAACCCACCATATTGTGCCGGAGGGCCTCTCGCACACCCAATCCGTCGTAGGAGATAGTCCCGGACTGGGGGCGGATCAAACCCACGAGCGCCTTGAAGAGGGTGGACTTTCCCGCGCCGTTAGCTCCCACCAGGGCGCTCAGGCTGCCCGGAGAAAGTGACAGGCTCGCATCCTTAAGCGCGCATGAGGCCGCGTGGGGGTATCGCACACTAAGCTTCTTGACTTGGATTCCCGAGGCACTCATCATGATCGCCCCCTCGACAAGCCCTCGACGATGACGCGCGCGTCATGCCTCAGGAGCTCGAGGTAGCTGGGGACGGGGCCGTCAGCATCCGAGAGCGAGTCAACATAGAGCATGTGGTCGGCGTCGGTTGAGAGATTCGTCCCCGTCGCCTCGGCCACTTGCTGCATCGCCTTGGGGTTCACCGTCGACTCGCAGAACACGGTGGGGACCCCGGCAGAGCGAACCTTCTCGATGACGCTTGCCACCTGCTGGGGTGTGCCCTCGTTCTCGGCGTTCACCGGCCAGAGGTAGACCTCGTTGAGCTTTGCGTCACGGCATAGGTACGAGAACGCCCCCTCGCAGGTCACCAGCGTGCGACTACCCTCGGGGAGCTTCGAGAGACCCTCCTCGAGCTCGTCGGCAACCTTCTGGATACGGGCCTTGTAGGCCTCTCCGTTGCTTTTGTACTCGTCAGCGTGGTCAGGGTCGAGCTCGCTGAAGGCCTTCACGATATTGTCTACGTAGATCTGTCCGTTCTTGGGCGACATCCAGGCGTGAGGGTTGGCGTTGCCCTGGTACTCCCCCTCGGCTATCTCCATCGGCTCCACGCCCTTCGAGAGCTCGACGCGCTTGGCGTGGGAGTCGGCGATGAAGCGCTCGAACCAGCGCTCGAGACCGAGGCCGTTGTCAAGCACCAAATCAGCCCCCTCAGCCCGGGTGATGTCATCCGGCGTTGGCTCGTAGTCGTGTATCTCGGCACCGGGCTTGGTGATGGATTGCACGTCTAGGTGGTCACCCGCAACCTGTTGGGCCATGTCCTGGATCACCGTGAAGGTGGTCAGGACAACGGGCTTCTTCTTCCCCGCGTTCTGGGTGGACGGCGCCCCGCCTTGCGAGCATCCCGTCAGCATGCCATAGGCCACGAGGATGCCCGCGAGGATGAGGAGGGTGGGTGCGACAAAAAGTCGCAGCCCACGCCTGGAGGAGGCCTCTCGTCCCATAAGTCCGACCATGTGTGTTCCTACCTTTCCAATCGTCTTCGAGTAAGAGTTATCTAACTAGCCTCCCATACATCATACATGAATCAGTAAGCCATAGCAAACTATTTTGGAGAGATATCACTCACTCAGCTAGAACCAGACACGAGAAGCCCATCAAAAGGACGCGGGGCAACGTAGCCTAGCCAAGCATGGGGCATATAAAGTCGCAGGAAAATACCGCCATAACCTATCGAGCATGGTTTCTCCTGCCGAACAATTCGTGAGAAAGATATGCTCTTCGGGGGTTCGTGTGGGTTGACGCCTCGGCGAATCGCGTCGCAACAGTGTACACAAATGCCCCAAAACGGCGCCGAGAGGCCATTTCCACCGATCCGTGTACACTCCTGCCTCACCGGGGCGGTGACGCAACCACCTACCCACACGAACTCACGAAGCCTCCTATTTCGCTTAATGGCATGACCACAGGGCTAACGGTTAGGCGAAAGCGCAAAAATCAGCCCACTCGCGGCTCCAATCGCCATCGGCCTGCTTTCCAGTGACGGGGGCCAGCTTGGGTACCAGAAGGCCGTCGGGTACGACATGGCGATCACGGAAACCGTGCCGTTGGTTTGACGGTCTTTCTTGGCATTCGCGGCTCTGCGCCCCGCCACGGGGCAAGGCATGCTATCCTAACTTGCATTCTGTGACCAAGAGGCAGCGAGAACGATATGGCGCGGCGTTCGTTCATACGCCATGTGATCCAATACAGCTCGCAGGCAGAAGGGACTCTGATGGCAGCAGAGGAGCGCGACGACGTGGTCGAGTCGTCTGAGGCATCCGAGGGGCAGGTGAATCCTGCGCCAGGAGTCGAGCACGAGGTAGAGGGCACACATGCACCCAAACATGCGGGCGGACCCGCTCCGGAGTCCGAGTCTGTCGCTACTCCCGCACATGCGGCTCCGCTTGATTTCGCGGCTACGCCTGAGGTCGAGGATATTGCCGTGCCCGCGCACGCAGCCCATGCTGCTCATGTCGCGCCCGAGTCCGTGGCGGAGGCAGAACCCGTAGAAGCGCCCGAGTCAGCCAAGCATCGTCCCGCCCATGCTGCGGTACCTGAAACTGGGTCAGACACTAGCGTTGAGTCCGACACTAACGCTGAGTCAGACACCGATGTCGAGCTCGAAGATGCCGCCGTTCCTGTGCCCGCTCATGCTGCGCCCGAGTTTGACGCTACCCCCACGCCCGCTCACGCGGCTCCCGGGCCTGCCGTTGAGGTCACCTTAACGCATACGCCCGCTCACGCCGCGCCTAAGGACACTATTGAAGCGGACCGTGTCGAGGCGGCCGAGGAGCCCACAGCCGAGATGGCCTCCGGGACCGCGTCCGATACCGTGCCCTCGCTCGACTTGGATGCCACGGCAGATTCGGCGGCAGGGGCGGATGCGCCGCATGGCAACGCGGTTTTGCTCCCCATACCGACGGAGGAGCTTCGTAACCAAGGTGGGGACATGTCGACGGACGTGTTCGGAAGATTTGTGGGCGGTGTCGTCCAGCAGCCCCTGAGCGGTGCGGTTGACGCCGGCGACGTTGATGAGAGGGGAAACGGCAGGCATGGACGCAGGGTCATGCGGTCCAAGGTTGTGCCAGGAGAGGGTAAGAGTCGCAGTAAGGCACGTACGCTCATAGTCTTTCTGTTCATGGCGGCAGCCATGATCGCCGTTGGCGCATTCGTGGCCTATGGCGCGGAGCTCTGGGGTGGCAAGGTCGTTCCCGATGTTGTCAACAAGTCACAGAGCCTGGCCACCACGACGCTCACGGAGAAGGGCTTTTCGGTGAGCGTCGTTGAGGAGCGTGTCGATGATGGCGTGGGCAAGGTCATAAGCGTCGATCCCGCCATCGGGAGCCGCCTTGCGGTGGGTAGCCAGGTGACGCTGCATGTGGGTGTGGCTCGCACGATTCCTGACGTGACGGGCATGCCCCTCGATGACGCAAAGGCCGCCCTAGAGGATGTGGGAGCCCAGAACTTCACCCTCACCTATCAGGCCTCAAGCGAGGTTGCGGGCACGGTCATAGCCGTGGAGCCTGCTGCCGGCAGCAACTTTAGCTCGAACGACACCATCACGCTCACCATCGCTCAGTCTCACACCATTCCCTATGTACTTGGTAAGAAGGAGAAGAGCGCGCTTTCGGTCATCGAGGCAGCGGGGCTTAAGGCAAATGTCACGTATGTCAAGTCTGATAAGGACCTCGGTGTCGTCGTCAGCTGCAGCCCCGAGCCGGGTAGCAAAGTGAAGGCGGGCTCAACGGTTGACCTCGAGATATCGTCGTCGTCGCCTGCCGACTACCACCATTTGGTGGATTACTTCTCCTACAATCCCAAGATCATCTCTAACTTCTTGTCTCAGCAGAAGTTCATACTCGAGGGCAACTATATCGACCCGAACAACGCCCTTGAGGCTCTTTACAACTCCGAGCGCAAGGGTACGATCACCTTCAGTCCGCAGCCCTTCTCGCGCTCCTATGATGCGAGCAAGGGTTCTACCGACTCGGAGCTCCTCTCCGAGGGTACCAAATTCAGTGGCATACGTCTTGACATCCCCACGTCCGAACTGCCGTCGGGTGCCAGCTCACTTTCGGACTCTGCGGTGCAGGCCATCATGAACCTTTGCGGATTTACCGGCAAGAAGCAGGTCGTAGACCAGCACTCAGCGAAGCTCCCGCAGTCTGCCCACACCGCCCAACCTGCCCAGCCTACCCAGAGCGCCCCGACCACTCAGCAGCCTACCCAGACCTCGCACCCCACCCAGTCCGGCAGCGCCTCGTTCATCTGCGCCTACGGCGAAATGGATGATTACTACTGGACCGTTCTCATTGCCAGCGAGGGTGGCACGACTCGAGCCACTGCGACGGCTGCCCCAAAGTCGCTCTATAGCAGCCTCGACCTCTCCCAGTATGATGGCAGCCTCTGCAGCTTTGTTGCCTTTTCCGACATCTATGCGAAGTGAGCAGGCCAAGGGATCGCCTGAGCCCATGCGAGCGGATTCGCACGCGGGCCGTGCGGCCACAGGTGGCGAGCTATCGGGCCGGGGCAAGACTGCCGGGCGCGAGGGACGTCTCGCGAGGCGGCAGGCGTCATCTGGCGACCGTGTCACCCCTGCACCTACGCCCACAGTCGCTGTTGAGCGCGAGCACAGGCTAGCGGATGGGTGGGACCCCATCGACGCCCTCGACTCCATCGACGCGTCCTTTCTGCGGGCCGAGAACGAGGACGACGATGGGTACGATCCCTTCTCGGATCGCCCGGCTGCGCCCGAACCACTCTTCGAGAGGGACCCCTGGAAATAGACGTTCTCGCTGCCCCACGAGTGAGGCTTTCGCGTCGAGACGTAAGGCATCACCGGAGCGCATTGTCGGGTGCGTCTCAAGGACCCCGGCTCCCCGCCTCCTTAGTGCCCCGGAATCTGCGGGGTACCTTCCTGTGGACGTTTGCCCAGTTGAGCTCCTTTCCTTAGTGCCCCAGAATCTGCGGGGCACTATCGCGCGAGGGAAGGAGGCAGGTGGCGCTCCATCCCGCCCCGCCCGCAGGTACCCGCCACAGGGGGCATCCTTCTACCGTGCGAGAGGTACCTCTACATGTATCGAGAAGCGTGGCTCCCTGTTAATGGAGAGGGAACCTCCTGCGCTCGCCACACGTCGCCGTATTCCGGCTATGCCCCCTCGCTCACGCACGGCGGCAGGTACCGTACCATCGTTTTCCACAGAGAGACGTGCCGAGCGCGCCGTCTGGTCCATCGAAAGCCAGATGGTGTGCGCCTGCCCATGGTGCAGGGCATTGGTCGAGGCCTCCCGAATCACGCGTACGAAGAGCCCCGCCACTTCATCGTCGGCCGGAAGCGATCCCGTGACGCAGAACCTGACACCCACCAGCTCGAAGGCGGCGATGACGGCAGCGAGCGAGGCCTGGGGATCATCCGCCTCATGGACGCGCAGGTCGTCTAGGATACCCACCAGCAGCGGCTCAAGTGTCGCCACCGTCTCGTCGGGCAACCGGTCGTCCTCAAGACAGCGGTGCAGGATGGAGACACGCTGGCCGATGACGTCATGCACGCGTGAGCGCATGTGCAGGCTCGCCTGTATGCGCGCCACCTCCTGCACGCGTTGAAGTGACTCGGCAAGCTCCGTCCCGGCACGCTCGAGTCCCTTGCCCGTTCGCTCAAGGCGGCGATCAAGCTGGTCGCGTTCGCTTATGTCATAGGCGATGATGCACCTGCCCTTGTGCCTCGTTGAGAGGGGCTCACAGGTGAAGTAGCGCGTCTCGTCTGCGCTAATGCGTATCCTTACCCCACGCTTGGCCCCGTCTGTCGAGCGTGCGCCTCCCGCAGCAAGGCTCACGATCCTCTCCCAAAGGTCTCGAAAGTCTCCCAGGTCGAGCGGGAGGCCAAGCTCCCCCAGACAGGAGCGCATGGCATCGTTCATGAAAAGGACGCGACCATCGTCTCTGGTACAAAGCATGCCTTCGGTTACGACGCCCAACGCCTCTCCCGGCGAGAAGCGCGTAAGACCCAGCTTCCTCAGCCTCAGCAGCTCGCCTGCATCGCCTACCCCCCTGCCAACGAAGTAGGCCACCATAAGGATGAGGGCGAAGGGCCAGAGAGGGCCAAGCTCCTGGGCGACAGGAGGCAGGACCGCAAGTAACACGACCACGTCACACAGGAGTAGAGGACGCCGCAGGAGGGCCACCTGCATACAGGCCACCGCCATGGAGGGCGCGACCGCCCACATCAGTACCATGAGCGGCGCCCGAAGACTAAAGAACTCAAGGACAAAGAGTGGGCCCCCATAGGCACCGCTTACGCAGACCGCAGCCATCACCACAAAGTCTAGGCACAGAAAGACGGCATAGAGCACACCAAGAAGGCGACCACGACGCTCTGACGCCGACGTGGCAAGAAAGGCGGCTCTCATGAGGGCAAAGGTTAGCTGAAGCGTGGCAAGTAGCGTAAGGAGCACGATCATAAACTCCAGCACCACGTGCTTGGGAAACACGAGACCCGAAGCCATGATCATGTTCCCGTCAGGGCAGCTGCGGGCTCGGCCGCAGGCGCTGCTATGAGGACGTTGAGGTGCAGGACGCCCTCATCTTCCTCAAGGCAAAATTGAACGGCACGCACCTCCAGGCGGCGACGCAACTCGTCTCCCAAGGCATAGGGGCAGCTCTGCTCGCTCTTTGTCGTCTCGAGGGCGCAGCGCAACTCCACGAGGTCCGCTTCTTTCTCGGTGACAAAGACCATGAGTGTCGCGTCCTTACGCACGAACGCCGCCGTCAGAACGTCGTACATACAGTCATAGATGGTGTTCACGGTTTGGATGGGTAGCGGACGATCCAAGCCCACCCAGGCAGCGCAGTCAAGCTCCGACGAGCGGGCATCTGCCATGCTCTCATTTATCACAAGTCTCAGGTGCTGCGCATCAAAACTCGTGTCATCCGTTCCCAAAAGCACGAGCGCACCCTTGCGCTTGCAGTATGAGACCAACAACTTGACAAGAAGCAGCTTGCGACGCCGCTCGATACGGGCGGGTTCATCGGATGTGGGGGGCAACGACGCGAGTATCCTCCTGATGGCCTGGACCGTTTCTCTCAGTGAGGCATCGACCTCATCCAGAAGCTCTTCCTCGCATTGCTGGCGATATAGGCTTTCGCGAACGGCATGCGCATGCCTCAGCACGCGGTTGCGCCGCCGCAGTTGGAGCAGCTGTACGGCGAGTCTTTGCCGCCGTTCGTTGAGTTCGCTGATGTCCTCGCTCACGAGCACGTACCCGCCGCTCACGCCAAAGCCTTTATAGAGCCTGTCTTTCTCGCCAGGAGCTTCCAAGGTCACCCGTGCACCGGGATGCATTTCGAAGTGCGTAAGTCGCTCCCGTACGCTGTCGGGCACCGAAGCCGCCGCCTTGGATGCAAAGGCCGTCTCGCCAGAGTGTGTCAGGAGCCTGACGTCGAAGGGCATGGACTCGAAAAGTCGCGTGAGCTTCTTGTGAGCGGGAAAGAGTCCCAGCTGCAAACAACCCTCGATGTTCACGACGCAGCTTATCGTGAACGTGAGCGCAAAGTTGCTGTTGAGGGCAGGGTCAAAACGGAAGTTGTACGAGATGGAGTAGGCAAAGACCAGTAGGGTCATCACGAAGACGAGTGCTACAAGCCGTCTGCGCATGCCCCGGGCATAGACGGCAGTCAGCGTATAGAACGCTCCAAGCACGAGCACGAGCCACGCATAGACGGCACCATAGACCGGACCATAGCTATAGCGAACGTCCCAGAGTGGGTCGAGGGGATCGAACAGGAAGGTGAGCTGATGCAAATCGTTGGTAAGTACGAGCAGGCAGAGGATTGCTCCCGCCACAAGCAGACAGACCTTGAGCCTCCGTACCCAGCTGCGCCGCTCGAGTCCCGTCGTCTTGAGCGCACAGAAGAGCACGAGTAGCGGCACATAAACGATGGTTGGGTAGTAGAGGTACCAGCCGAGGGCAACCGCAGCGTCGCTCTGCGCGGTGTACTTGACGAGGGCGACCAGCTGAAGGAGGGCAAGCATGGCGGCACAGCGCATGAGGTAGCACCTGACCTGTGCATCTGGGCAGCGTTGCCATATCGAGAGCGTCCAGAGCCCCAACAGTGGCACCATCAGTATCATGGGACCGGTGGTACCATAGGCACTCTCGTGCGGGTAGGGCCACACCCGCGTCGTCGAGGGAAGCGCAAGCTCGAGCACAAGGAGCAGCAGGCCGAGGCCTGCTGCCCAAAGGACGCTCTTGCGGGACACTCCTGAACGCATAGTGCCTCCTGGCTTCTTTTTGCCTTGTGGCCTATGGTCTCATGTTCCCATGTCCCGTGATAGGTGCCAGACCGACGAGAGGTCTAGGCAGACAGGTGGGTGGGCCTCACGCCCCACGTCGACCACAAGACACGCTACATGCGGAACGGATAGTGACCCAGCTCCTCGAAGTCACCGTCACTATAGACCTCAATCTCGCCCTCGACGGCCGTAAGGCTGTCGAGGCCACCACCCAGCTCATCTCTCGTGAAATACATGAAGCTGTCCGCATACATACCGCCCTTGATGCTCACGTTTAGGTAGGCAGTAGCCATTTTCCCGTTCACAGAGAAGCTGTCAGTGGCGTCTGTGACGAAGATGGATTTGTCGCTCTTGTTGGTGATGGTAAGACTGTAGCCGGGATCTCCCGTAAAGTCCTCCCCCTTGCTTGTGACAACGATCTTGCACACCTCATCATCGGCAATGGTCACGGGGGTAAGGTCTACCTTGGTGGTGGAGTTCTCGCTACCGCTTCTGCTGGTGGAGGACCCGTTTGCGTTACCTGCCGCCGGTGTCGTGGTACCCGTTGTCGAAGACCCCTTGTTTGTGTTGGATTTCACGAACGTGAGGCTCTTGCTACCTTCTTCGGCGGTTAGCTTGCCGTCAGCAAGCTTCATCTCCATGGTGTCGCCCTCGGCGCTGAACGTCGCCACGTTCTCGCTCTTGACCTCCCAGGTGCCTGACGTCTTATCGTCGTCTATCACGAGGGCGGCCGTACCATCTTCCTTGAGCTCCAAGTAGAAGTCATAGCCCATCTCGCGAACCAATTGGAGGTCCTCGGCAGAGTAGCTACTGTCGCCCTTGGCCTCCTGCAGGTCCCAGGTACCTACGAATTTGGGCTTCCATTGGGCCTTCGTAGCCTCCGAAGGCCCGGTGCCCAGGCAGCCCGAGGCGAAAAGACAGACCGCAACCGCCGCGATCGCAGCGAAAAACGCGGGTATGACCCTTCCCTTTCTCATGATGTCCATTCCCTTCCACTCCTTGGCTCCCTCTTTGGGAGCCTGCTTGACCGGCCGTATCTCGTATGTTCTCTAGGTGAAGCCTCCCATCTGCCCACGTCTTCCTTCGACAGGCCCTCCTGTTGCAGGCCATCTTGCTAGCAGCGTTAAAAGAGAGCCATCTACCTTACATTCACCTTGAGATAATCATCAGCGTTTGCCTGTGGCCATGGAAGCCCCCCATGGCTCATTTGTGGGCGGCCTCTGGGACATCTGGCCCACTGCGCCGTTATGATGGGCGAGGATGGATGATGGGCGAGGACGAGAGTGCGTCACACTCCCCTTAGGCGAGGCACGATGTAGCCCTTGGCCACCGCATTCACAGCAAGTTTCATGATGCTGTCATAGCCGGTCTTCGCTAAGATCTCTGAGATACGACGCTTGACGGTACCTTCCGAGAGGAAGAGCTCTGAGGCAATTTCCCTGCGCGACTTTGCCTCGCAGACCAGACGCAGCACCTCGACCTCGCTGTCGGTAAGATTGAGCGCTGCTGTGGCCAAGCGAGGGCGTGCGGGAAAGGTGGAATACCCCTCCATCGTGGAACGAATCACAGAGAGGAGCTCGGTCGTGGAGACGTTCTTGTACACGAAGCTGTCGGCACCCGCGGCGCGTGTCTGCTGCACGAAGGTAATATCAGGCATGCCTGTCATGATGACGACATAAACCTCCGGGTGCTGATCCTTTATCCGCTTGGCAGCAACTATGCCGCTGGAATCATTCTCGGTACATACGTCCATGAGAACAAGATCGGGATGAATGCGTTCCACGAGATCAGGGGCCTCGGCGGCATCAGCAAGCATTCCCGCAACCTGCATGTCCTCCTGAGCATCGATAGCCATGGCAAGGGACTCGCGCAACATGGCTTGGTCCTCGACTACCATGACCCTCATCGTTACGATGACACCCCCCGCTTCCCGAGCGCATCTGTCCCGCTTCCTGCCTTGTCCGCAGTGTTTTGCAACGTACGGTAATCACCGGTCATGCTCTGACCGGTGTCGCAATCCGTGACACGTTGCTGAGGCAGGCTACGGTGCAACTGCATTTATCCCTATATCTCAATTTTATCTAAGAAGTTCAGCTCCCTGCATCACTGCGCGCACTATTCGGCCAGTGGAGTATTGCTGATTACCCTCCACGAGCAGGCCAAATGTTCTTGGCCGTCCTGCTGCTGTCCTGCTACCGTCCGGCGTCGCCCACCTTTTTGATGACTCTTGAACCGCGCTGTACATGGCCTGGCTGTGCCACTCGGTGGTGGCGAGTGGCGCTAAGACTACGCACTCGGCGTCACCGAGTGGCATGGGAGTCAACATATGCGCAGTTGTCAGGAAAAGTAGTGCCACTCGACGTCACCGGGTGGCGCTAAGACCGTGCACTCGGCGTCACCGAGTGGTACGGCCGAGCCCCGCAAGTCCGGCACCCGTACCGCGCGCCCCTTTCCGAGGCGCCTTGGGAGGGGCGCGCGATGGGCCGAGGTCTGTGGGGCGCTAACGTACAAGCGTTTTGTCCAGGTGGACTCCATCTCTGTGTGCTCCACAAGCTGCGGGACACGGACTTCAGAGGCCCTTGACCGGTTATTGGGCGACTGACGCGATGAGCCTCCAGACGATGAGGAAAGCGATGACCAAAAAGACTATGATCGCGACGAGCGAGAGGGCCGACCGACGGCGCTTCTGCTGCTCTTGGGATACGAAAATGGATCGACGACCCTTGGGGATCTCAAGATAGCGCCCATACTTTCCGCTCTTGACCTGATCTATGCCACTGCGTGCCCTACGGTAGGGCATTCCCGAGAACGCTCCGCCGCGTACATTTCCCCGAATCGAGACGTTCGAGTCGTGCGTGTACTCGCCGATCGAGTTACCGTCTTGCGCTATGTCATCGATGGCATCTTGGGTATGGTGCGGGGCGCGCCGACGGATGAAGCCAGGCTGTACACGAGAGGGAGTGCCTTCGATGTGGAGGGTGTGTCCCGCAGCGGCGCGGGGTGAGGCCGTGACGTGGCCTGTTGCCGTGCTGTGGGTTTCCGACACGGGACGCTCTCCGCCGGAGCGAGGCAAAGGCGCGCTGTGACTTGCCGCGACGCCCTCCCCGCTCATTGCTTCAGATCCGAGCTGTACGTCAGGATCTTCCAGAGCCTCAGATGCGAGAGCCTCGGATGCGCGTGCGTCCGCCTTGGCGATTGCGCTCTGTGCGGGCGGCGTCGGGCGCACTGGTCGCACCCGCTCGGACTCGGCTTGCAGGGGGGCATGGTCCTTTGACGGCGGGGGGGCAGGGGCAGGTTGCGACGCTCGGGCTGCACCCTCGTTCCTATCGTCGTAGTTATTCACGCCCATACCGCACCTCCGGGGCACATGCCATGCCGCCGCGCATGGCACCCGAGCTAGTCTCTGCTCACGCAGCTTATCATAGACCAGCGCAGTCAGGTGCGTGCGGACGCATGGGCACTTTTGCACCATTGGTCTATCAAGTTCGATCTATCCTATATCTGCTATAGTCAGACTTAACTTAGCTAAGCACGCATCAATAAGAAAATCTTTGTCTTATAGGTATAGGACTGTGCCTACGGGGAATATATATGAGCGTACACAAAGGCGCACGCACGAGGCGCCACATACCACAAGGGAGTGATCAGTATGGCAAACATGGTTCCGTACGACAGGTACGAGAGGGCACTGCGTAGGGCATTTGACCCGTTTGACTCGTTCTTCTCCGCACCGCTCTCGGTGCTGAGCAACGAGGGCAGCTTCAAGATGAACGTGGAGGACGCGGGTGACAAGTACGTCGTGACCGCAGAGCTGGCCGGTGTCAACCGTGACGAGATCGACGTGGAGCTCAACGAGGGTCGCCTGTCCATCTCGGTAGACAAGAAGGAGAGCGAGGAGGACAAGGGCAAGAACTACCTGCACAAGGAAACCACGGAGTGGCAGGCGAGCCGTGGGGTCTACCTCAAGGATGCCACGACGTCCGGGCTTACCGCCAAGCTTGATGGTGGTGTGCTCACCGTCAATGTGCCTAAGCAGGAGGAGAAGGCTAGCGTCACGAAGGTCTCCATCGACTAGCGTTAGGTACTGGGGCTTGCTTGAGAGACCGACGGTCGGCTCTGCGGCAGGCATCGCAGTTGGTTCCAAAGAGCTTTCCTTACGAGCGCCCGACAGCCACGTGCTGCCGGGCGCTTTCGTGTCTGGCGCGACGGCACGTGGCAGGCATGCTGGACGGTGCGTGCCAGTGCTGTCGAGTGATATGCGTGTGGGGTGATGCGCGATGGGTGCGTGTCATCCGCGCCAGCTGCTTATGCGACGTCTCTCTGTCGCAGTATTGTCGCTCAGTCATCAAGCGGCGCTAGCATGCGGCATACCTCTCGTGCATTGGATGCTCATCTACAGGAAAACCGCGTGAGCCTAACTTGCCAGCAAGGTGGATCGCCGTACTTCTGCACCTTTCTAACATAGCTCACCCACATATCTTCTACACTGTCATATAGAAAGAGGTTGGCACGGACGTAGGGGCCACTCATCTGGGGCGTCTGCTTGCAACGGTGTCGCTCACGGGAAGTATGGGGGCAAACTGATGATCTTCGATGACAGCACAAAGAAGGCTTGGCTCGTATGGAGGGGGTGGGGGCTCTGATGCTCACGCGTAGGCGGCTCCTCGCCGCGGGCGTCGCCCTGGCGACCGCCACCCTCCCGGGCTGCCTCGGCTACCGCACCGACAGTGAGATAGAGTACGACCTCTCCAGGAGGGTCCTCGCCTGCCTCAACGAGGACGACGCCGACGGCCTGGAGGCCCTGTTCTGCGAGGCCTCCCGTGCCCGGCCGGAGCTCAGGGCCGAGATAGCGCGCGGCATGGGGTTCTTCGAGGGCAGGGTCGACCTCTCCGCCGGCTGGCGCGAGGGCGGCTGGAGCACCGTGTCGGGGGGCGGGCTGGACGTCGAGGGCGGCAGGGTCCTGGGGCGCTCCGTGGACCCCCACGTCACCGGCATCGTCACCGATGCCGGCAGGAGGTACAAGGTCGTTATTTGCTACTGTGACGTGAGCGTTGACCACCCGGACTGGGTAGGCGTCTCGGAGATCGACATCATCGCGACCCGTCCGGATAGACATAACGGCGAGAAGTGCGCCATAGGCCAGTATGTGAAGTAACCGCCGCAACCACGAGGCGCATTCCCACAGAGTCTGCGGTGTCGCGTGAGGCGCGGAAGAGTTCCGCATGCATGCCTGCCATGCTGAGTGAGTCGTTGTGATTTACAAGCGAGAAGGGCAGCTCAGCCAGTGCTCTATATCCGCTGGTTGTCCCGGCGGTGACGACGAGCTCAGCATCCTCGATTCCGTGACTCCGTAGTTACGGAATGCACTTTTTCGCGAGAGCATGATGTCAGAATGCGCCTTTCCTCACCTGGGCAAACGCGGCGTCGCCTCACGGAAAAGCGCATTCTGCACGTCGGGCCTCACGGAAAAGCGCACCCTGCACGTCGGGCCTCACGGAAAGGCGCACTTTGGCCGCGCCCCCGGGGCGCACCTCACCAAAAGACGCATTCTGGCGGTTCCGGAGCTCGCAGAATGCGTCTTTCCGTGACGTCAAACCCCAGAATGCGCTTTTCCGTAGAATGCGCTTTTCCTCACCTGGGCAAACGCGGCGTCGCCTCACGAAAAAGCGCATTCTGGTAGACCACCTCACGGAAAAGCGCACTCTGGCAACCGCTACCTCACGGAAAAGCGCACTCTGGCCCGCGCCCGCAGAGCACACCTCACGGAAAAGCGCATCCTGCATATGACCGCGCACTCGACGTCACCGAGTGGCACAGTCGAGCTTTACAAGCCCGGCGACAGGCCCCGCGCCCTCCCGTTACGTACCCCCGCCCCCC
>ERZ773003.464-NODE-464-length-29855-cov-8.213691_pt1 | contig 29855 bp, 26 predicted proteins | sample MGYA00580668_ERZ773003 | MGnify/ENA primary metagenome ERZ773003 (study PRJEB29015, sample SAMEA2738002) | human oral metagenome | biome: human oral; feature: human-associated habitat; material: dental | place: China | collected 2126 ...
GAAGACAGGCTCTGCGCGAGTGGCGCCGCTGCCAGGTTGGCATCTTCGCCGAGGCATCAACCCACACGAACCCCCGAAGAGCCTCATAAGGCCCCATAATACGGATTAGAAATTATCTTACAGTTCCTTAGGAGATTGACATTACTATGGAAATGATCTCACGCAGCCCGAACAATCATGCTGCAGGTCTCATAGCTAGCGGGCAGGTCGACGCTGCCGAGGAGCATGCCCTCTCGGTCGCGCGCGCGGCGATTGATACCGCGCGCGGCAAGATGACGCACACGGTCAACTCCGCTATGGTCGAGGCTTATTGGACCATCGGCAGGGAGATCGCCGAGACGGTGGGAGACAGGGCCGAATATGGGAGTCACCTCATCACGTACCTCGCGCGCAATCTGATCACCGAATACGGCAAAGGCTTCAGCGAGCCTAACTTGCGTAACATGCGGCAGTTCTACCGTACCTTCCCAATTCGCTACACACTGTCTAGCGAATTGAGCTGGTCCCACTATCAGCGCATCATGCGCGTTGACTCTCCCGCAGCGCGCGAGTTCTACGTTCGCGAAGCGGCCACCGCAAATTGGGGAGTGCGAGAGCTCAAGCGCCAGATCGATACACACCTCTACGAGCGCTTGCTGCGCACCCAGGAGGCCGAGGTCCTAGACGGCGTGGCCGACACAGAGCGGGCCTTGACGGTTCTGCACGACCTAGGCGGCATAAAGGACGCCGAGACCAACACAGCCATGAGCCCGTTCAAGGACCCGTACGTCTTCGAGTTCGCCGACATCCCCAGGAACCAGCACGTGCTCGAGACCGACCTCGAGTCCGTCCTCATCGACAGCCTGGAGGAATTCCTTCTGGAGCTGGGGCGCGGCTTCTCATTCGTAAAACGCCAACGAAGGCTCTCGGACGACGGAGAGAACTGGTGTGTCGATCTCGTCTTCTACAACTACTACCTCAGGCGCTTTGTACTCTTCGACCTTAAGACCGGTAAGCTCGACCCGCGCGACGTGGGTCAGATGGACTTCTACCTGAGCTTCTTCGATGACAAGTACAGGCTGCCAGAAGACGAACCTTCCATCGGCATCCTCCTCTGCTCGGAGAAAGATAAGGTCGTGGCCAAGTACTCCGCACTTGCGCGCAACGAGAACCTGCGAGCGGCTCAGTACTTCACCTACCTCCCCACGGAGGAGGAGCTTGCCAAGGTGCTCAGGCGCAACCGCGCAGAGTTCGAGGAGCGCGTATCGCGGGAGCTGCAGGGGGCGGACGCGAACCTGTCCGTGCTGCCAGATGCCAGACTCGAGGAAGAGTAGGGAGCTAACATGGACTCCAACAGGATCAGTAGCCTCGCGACGCGCTGCGCGCAGAGGCATCGGCACGAACTACGCAGCGCTTGCCGAGGGCAGCAGCAAGAGACTCGAGACGCCACAGCAGGTTCACACCATCGAGGCGGGTGTCCGCAACCACGGGCGAGACGAGGTTGTGGACCGCGCTTCCTACACGTGGTTCAACCACCTCTGCGCCGCAATCGTGCTCGTCGTGCTGTGGGACAGGTATGAGGCGTACTCCGCGAACACAGGGACCACCCGGCGAGCAAAGATAAGAGGCACCCTTATCGCCATAGGCTTGTATTCCATGCTCGTCCTTACGGTGATCGAGTCGATCTCGGTCATTCGAGGACGGGACCCCTTGGAGTCGGAGCTCATCATCGAGCTCAGCGAATGGCTTTCCCTCGTCGAGTTCGCATGCTTTGCCCTCTCTGCTCTGGAATGGGTGCTCGCCTCCGATGATGCGAACCATGAGGACCCCCTGTCCCGGTCGCACAGACCAACACTCTTCTGCATGGGCGCAATCCTGCCGAATGCTCCTGCGAGACACAGGCTTGACAACCTAAATTCAAATTGCATCCCGCCAGATAACAGACAACGACGCCCGCATCTGGGATACTACAGTCAACAAGTTGGCCTTCCTGTAAGGGATTATACGAAGGGATGAGCTCTCATGGGCCGCAAAGCGTTGATTTCCAGCCTTCTCGTGAGTGTTCTCGCCTCGTTCATGGCATGGGCCGTCATCTGGACGCTTCAAGATAGCGCGGAGACGGTCCGTGGGGTTGGCGACGATGCCGTCGCGCTCAGCATCCTCAACGTAGGTACGGGCGAGAAGGCAGATACCACTTCCAACGGTAGCGTGGGACGCCTTGCGGACCTGCTCTCAAGGTACGGGGTGGCCGCCATCATGGATGGTAACGAAGACGGTCACCCCGTCCTGTGGGCGCTGGACTCAGAGGGCATCGTCCCTTGGCTCTCACAGTACGCAGGAAAGCTGGTGCCAAGCGACAGGCCACAGGTCATCCTGTTCAAGGACAGCTACTCGGAGGGCAGATGGGAGGCCGGGCTGCCGCTCACGCTCCTTCCGGAGGGATCCGACGTTATCGACACCATCAACCCGACGCACGACAACAACGGGACCCTGCAGGGCGTCTGCGTGCCGTCGAGGCAAAGTCGGCTCATCCCCGGGACCTACGTGCTTTCCTCCATGCCAAAGGGGCTGCTCGACGAGCTGCGACCCCTGCTGCTCTCAACGGACCTTGAGCTGGGAGGCCTGGAGGAACGGCCGCTGTGGCTCGATTTGGTGAGTAGCCCGATGTTCGTGATAGCCTCCTTTCTGCTCGTCTTTGGGCTCATGTCCACCGGCGTCTTTTGGAGGGTCTCTGCGACGGGCAGGCGCGACGACATCAGGCTCGTCTACCTGGCAGGCGGGACCGCCCGCACGATGGTCAGGAGGAACTTTGTCGGTTGCGTGGCTCCCATCCTGGTCGGCGTGCTTGGAGGCGCAGCAGCATCGGCCGTCCTCACGGGGGCAGTGAGCCAGGCCCCGCCTCCCGAGGGGCTCCTCGAATGCCTCTGCCTCACGACGGGTCTCTCGGCTTTGGTCCTTCTTGTCCTCATGTACCTGGTACTTCGCTGGGCAATAGTAAGCGCGCTAAGGGGATGCGACTGATGGAGGAGGTCACGGGCGGGATGCGGTTGGCGCTGCGCCATTGGCGCGAGCTTGCGGGAACGACCCTCATCTTTGCGCTCGTCTGTTTTGCGTTGTCCTTCATCTTGGGGGATGTCATCGTGGAAGTGGGAGTGTTGAGGGGTGGGGCCACCGTGAGGAGGGAGGGGGCGACCACCTTCGCCTGCTTCTATCCTCCCCTCAGGCCAGTAAGCGACACGAGCCCTCGTCTGCTCGATATGCTTGCAGAGAAGATCGAGGAGGGTAGGGCCTACTCATCGGTAATCGGAAACCTTGAGGCGGACAGCCCGGAGAACTTCGGCGCAAAAACTATCCTGGTGGTTGGCGGAAGGGCTCGGAGCCTGTTTTCCGACCTGGGCCTTACGTCCACCACCCCCGGTGCCTTCCTTGGGGTCAAGGTCGAGCAGACCTCCCCATTCGTGAGGCTAAGGGGCAAGGAGATCCCCGTCGCAGGCAGGCTCAGGGGTGGCGCCGTGTGGTTTGACCCCTCTTCTGCCGGCATGGACCTCGACAGCTGCCAGGTGCTGCAGGTGACACCGGCAGAGTTCTCTGGGCTTGGCACGATCGCCCAGGAGGAGCTCGTGCTGCGTGCGGTGTTCTTTGACGTGTCGGACGACTTCATCGAGGAGTACATCGCCGAGGCGGCAAAGGGCGAGCTCTACCTTGTGCCACAACACATAGCCGTCGTGCAGCCCCGGGGGTTCGCGGCACTGATGGTACGGGCGAGCCTCTACCTCATCTCGACGGTTGCCTTCTTCGCCCTTGCACTCTTCTCGTTCTGCGCCTCCACGAACGAGATCCTAAGGCAAGAGAGGAGGGCCTTCGCCATCAGGCGCATGTGTGGGGCCACAAAAGTTGCACTTGCCGTCAGGCTGGCGTCGTTTCTCGCGGTGGGCGTGCTGGCGCTTCCCGTGCCCTCGTGCCTCGCGCTGACGCTCCTTGGACCGCCGGTGGGCACCGGGGCGCTCGCGGCGCTCCTCAGCATCCTGTTGGTCTATGTTGCGCTCCTCTGCGCCTTCATGCGCAGGGTGTTCCCAGGAAGGGAGTGATCGAGGTGAGCTGTCTTCTCAGGCTGGAGGGCGTCACGAAGTCCTTCCGAGCCAAGCCCGACCCCGTCGAGGCCCTTCGCGGGGTCACGCTTGAGGTCAAGGCGGCAGAGATGGTGGCGCTCATGGGGCCGTCGGGCTCCGGGAAGTCCACGGCCCTCTCCCTCGCGGGACTCATGCTGCGCCCAACGGGCGGGACCGTCTTTCTTTCGGGCGAGGCCGCACCGGATGACGAGAGGGGTCGGGCAAGGCTGCGCAACTCCTTCGTGGGGACCGTCCACCAGAGCTACGCTGTGATAGGCGACATCAGCGGCATCGCCAACGTCGAGATCCCCTTGGAGTACGCCTCGCCGCGACTGCCGAAGGGACGAAGGCGCGAGCTGGCACGAGAGGCGCTGGGCAAGGTGGGACTGGGCGAGGACGTCTTCTCCAGAAGGGCCTCGAGCATGTCCGGAGGCCAGCAGCAGTGCGTCGCCATCGCGCGGGCACTCGTCGTCTGCCCAAGGCTGATCCTTGCCGACGAGCCCACGGCCGCCCTCGACGGGAAGCTGATAGGTGTCATCATGGGCCTGCTGAGGGACGCCTGCAAAGGTGGCGCCGGAGCCCTCATCGCAACACACGACGAGCGCGTGGCGTCATGCTGCGACCGAAGCCTCACGCTCGTAGACGGCGCCATCGTCTGAGGGCGAGAGTCCCAGTCTTGTCAGACTCCGAACCCCGCCAGCTCTGTCAGGATCCGAACCCCCCCTCAGATTGAAGGGTACCGAGTTTTGGCTGCCAACTGGGCAAACGCCCACGGGATAGTGCCCGGCAGATTCCGGGGCACGCTGCACCGCCTCCCTGCGGCGCCTGCTTCCCTGCGGCGCCTGCTTCCCTGCGGCGCCCAATGTCACAAGCGATTGTCGCCTGCCTGTCGCCCCTCAGGCGCCGACAACGGTAAGCTCGCTCGCAAAGCCGTTGAGCTCGATGACGTGACATGCGTCCTCGTCCTCCTCGACGCCCTCGAGAACGATCCTGTTGCGGATGCCTCGCGTGCGCGTGGTAAACTCGGCTCCCTTTGGAACTACGATCCTGGATGCTGCCCCATGCTGGTTGAGGTCGAGTTTGTCGGGCAGTGAGGCGCAGCTGACGTCCACGTCTCCGTTAGCGTCCAGCTCCACGTGGCCGACAAGCCCATCGATGACGACGGTGCTCACCCTACCGCCAAACTCCACGTGTGGGCAGTCAAGACCCCGAAGGACGAGCTCAGTCGTGTTGCCCGTAAGCTCAACGCCGCGATCGGTCTGTGGCAGGCGCATGATGACGTCGAGGCCCTCCCGGCACTCCGCATCCGTCACGCCCTCCAGGCGAGTCACGTCCACATCGAAGTTGCGACCCTGGTCCAGATACACCCTCAGTTTGTCAATAAGGCCGATGCTGTCACTGCCCAGAAGCACGCAGACGCGACCGTCAGGGCTCGGCTCCGCCACGATGCGGCGTGACCCGCAGACGTTGATGTCAAAGCTCCTCGCGTCCTTCACATCGCACTGCGTAAGGCTCGTGAAAAGGTAGCCTTTCTCGTCCGCCCTGGCAAGCGGCGTGTTTTCGAGTAGCTCGTCGACCGAGACCTCGAAGAGGTGCGCAAGCGCCGTCAGATTGCTGATATCAGGCAGACCAGCGTTCGTCTCCCACTTCGTGACGGCTTGCCGAGAGACGCCAATCCTCTCGGCAAGCGCGTCCTGGGAAAGCCCAGCCCTCTTGCGAAGTTCTCTGATTCTGTCGGAAAGCATGTCGCTCCTCGCCGCATCGGTGGTTGTTGGGCCCGCCTGCGGGTCCGTCTGAAACGTGTACTCGACTGCGTCCATTCCTTGTCCTCTCATTGGGTGTGACCGAACGAGCACAAGGTATCGGCTGAGGGCGAGATTGGCCAGCAACAAGGGCTTGCACGGGGCGTATTGACTGCCACGCTTCGTGGCATATGGCCCTGAGCTGGCAAGACGCTGCGCCCTCGCACCCTGCAGGCTTTGGGGTGCGAGGGCATCCGACCCGCGCGGCACCACATGGCGAGCAGGCCGGCACGAGCGGGGCAGACGTTCCGCCAAGACGGACGGGGCGAGCGGCAGCGGACGGGACACCTACAACGACTACTCGCCGTGCGCACTGATGAGCTCGGAGATCCTCCTCGAGAGTTCGTCTAGGTTCATGCCAGAGCGCTCCGCCATCATGCGAACGGTGGCCTTGGGAATCATCACCCGCGCGAGCGGGGAGTTGAGCAGCGCAAACTTCTCGTTCACCTGCGGCAACGCGTCTTTGAGCCAGGGATGAGCCGCAAGGAGGTCGCGCAGGCGCGTGTCACCATTGATCGAGCTCGTCGCCTGGGCGGATGGGACGGGTGCCTCATCTTCTTCAGGTGACGACTCCTTGGTGGAAGACGACCCCTCAGCGGGCGCCGCAGCCTGCTTGTCCGGACGGGCGGCAGATCCCTCCGCTTTCGAGTCCTGCGCCTGCTCACCATCGCCGTCGGCGGACTCACCGCCATGTTCCTTCGCGCTCCACGTGAGTAGCGTCTGGGAGCCCTCAAGGCTGCGGATGTGGGTGCAGTCCTGCATCATCTCGAGGATGCCCCTAAAGGTGCCGTCCTCGTCGCGCACTGCCAGGTAGGTGATGTAGATGAACAGGTTTGGCTTGTTGATCCAGAACTCGGCGGATTCCTGCTCGCCGCTACGGAACTTGTCGATGATCTCGCGCACGATGTGGGCAGACTTGCGCGGGTGGCAGTTCATGATGTCGCGGCCGATCACATTCTTGCTTCTGGGGAAGACGCGATGCTTGGTGTCACTGTAGAAGCACACAAGCTCGTTCTCGTCCACATAGGAGAGATCGACCGGCAGATGCTTGTAGATGAGGTTGATCTGCTCCAGCGTGAGCGAGCCTTCGGCAACATGAAGCTTGGAGGAGGCGCTCACACCGCCCAGACCATGCTTGCCGAGCAGCTCCAGAAGGTCCTGCGAGAGATCGGACGTGGTGCCCTCCCCCTTGGCGCCATCGTCTTTCGCGGGCTTCTCTCCCGCATCAATCCACGCGAAGCCTATCTCGTGGTCGCCTGCAGCCATGTCTCGAAACTCGTCAGGTGTAAGCAGGATGAGCGAGGTGGGGTACAGGACGTTCTGCTCCTTCGAGATGAGGTCGCGAATGTCGGCGACGAGCGTCGGCTGCATGTCGATGAACCTCTCCTCGTCCGTATCGAGGAGCTTACGAGCCGTGCCGATCTCCTCCCAGATAAAGTCATCCAGGGTCCACATCGTCGTGGTGGGCCGGTCGAAGCCCTTCTTCTCGAGCATGGAATAGAGCTGGTTCTGTTTTCTGGACAGGTGTTTCTTATACTCTTTCAGCCTATCGTATATGCTGAGCCACTGGTTCTTGATGAGGGGATACTGGACAAGATCCTCGATGGACAGGCAGATCTTCTCCAGCTCGTCGTTCTCTGCGTAGTAGCGCGCGATGGGGTGGTCGTCCGGAAGCTCTGGGCGCGAGCGATCGATGAGGCCATCGAAGAGGGCGAGCATGCTTTGGATGTCCTCCTTCTGGCACTGCCCCTCCTCGAACTCCTCGAGCTCCTGCTCCGCCAGGGCGACCTCGTACGGCTTGATGGAGTCCACCCGCTCGCGTAGGCGCCTTTGACCCTCCTCGAGGGTGATCGAGCCGCTATTGTAGGCATCCTTTACCTCGAGGATGAACTTGAGCTTATCCATGTCATGCTCGGGAACGTGATCCATCATGCTCTCGGTCTTGCGCTTCATCTGCGACTCCTTCTCTTGAGGCAGACCTGCCCCTCGGGACATGTTGCCACATCAACAATTGTCGAGGCGTACTGTAACAGAGATGCTGCACCCCCATCAGAGGGTGCAGTTAATCCCTACTAATTATATAGCAATTACGCGCTAAAGATCTCCCCAAAAAAGTCGATAAGCCCATAAGATTCTGCACCCCAAGGCCTCATGCCGCCTACCTGCCATACTCCTCCTCGACACGTAGTTACGCGTCGGACTCAGGATGACGCTCTTCTCACTGCCGAGAAAGACCTAAAGAACCGGGCTCTATGTATCAGAACCAATCTTTTTGGGATTGCACGTAGATTCGCTGGAACTCTTCATCGCTTTTCGTGAGATACATAACGCCCTCAATGATGCTCACGAGAAACATGGCGAGAGGCACCACAATGGTCCACCAAAGAAAGAAGGTCAGCAAAAACATGATGATACCTGCACTTATGTATCCTAAATAAAACTTGTGAAAACCGAGTATCCCACAGAATATCGCTAGCAATCCTGCCGCCACTCTGCTCTTGCGAGATACTGGCCGAGTGGAGTATGGGGGCTGCGTGAACACCTGTACCTGCGTATATGATGTTGGTTGCTGCGGGTATGCCTGCGTAGTCGATGCTCCGGGCTGATCATATGTCTGTCCCTGCGGCTGGGCGTAGGTGGCGTAGGGTCCCTGCCGCGCGTCCTGCCCCTGCGGCTGGGCGTAGGTGGCGTAGGGTCCCTGCTGCGCGTCCTGCCCCCGAGGATGTGGTCCCTGTGACTGTGGATTTAGCTGTGCCTGGTAGTCATCCTCCTGGGATTGGGAAAAGGCCACCTCATGTGTCGGGTTGAAACGCGTTTCCTGAGTAACCGCCTCTGAGAGCGGTGGCCCCTCATCCTCTTGCCCCTCACCCAAGCTCTCGTTCGCCCCTTTGTCTATGGACTTGGAATCATCGGGCACAAAGAACGACGTACCACGTGAATCTGCCCGATCCGTGGGCGACTCCACCTCCCTGGCAACCCCCTCATCCACTGAGCTAATGACATCGCCTGTCGTAACGTCCTGGACGCCCCCCTCTTCTGTATCCCCCTGTGAGTCTTGCGTCACCACGGTAGCTGTCTCTGTGAGTGTGGGCGTGGTGTCTGTTGCGGAGGATGTGTTCGTAGGTGTCGCGATCCCCGCAGCAGGCTGTGCAGTAGGGATGGAGCTGCCGCATTCTGGGCAGATTCGCACCGCATTCGGAACAGAACCTCCATCGTGTGTATGGGTTGACATACTTCCCTCCTTGTCTCGACTCTTATGGTTGAACTGGTTGTAGCCATATGGAGAACAGATAATGGAAACCCATGTAGAACTATCTTGAGGTAGTGTACCCACCCAGAAAGAGATCAAAGCTCTGAATCGCAGTCCCGAAAGACAGCGACGAAGTCCTCAACGAGCGACTCATGAGCAGGCGACTACAAGCTCACATACCAGATGTCGAGAAATCCGGTAAGGGCACAGGAGAGACATCTAAGGGGGCACGCCGTCATGACTGACCATACAACCACAGCCGCATCACCGACAAGGAAGGGCAAAGGACTACGATGAGCCGAGCCACAGACCGCGCAAACGACGAGGCCATAGACTCTAGATAAGCTGCAGCAAAGCGGCACGACACCCCTGCCCGCCTGCCCCGATCCCGGGCTACAGCGCCATGTATGTCTTGTCACTCACCGGCTCGCACCACTCGTTCGAGAGGCCCTCTCCGGGAATCCCAAACGCAAGATGACTGAACCAGCTGTCGGCCTTCGCTCCGTGCCAGTGCTTGACCTCGGCAGGAATCTCGATGACGTCACCCGGCCTCAGGCCCTGGGCGGGCTTGCCCCACTCCTGGTACCAACCCTCTCCGTCAACGCAGATGAGCACCTGCCCGCCCCCTGTGGTGGCGTGGTGGATGTGCCAGTTGTTGCGGCAACCCGGCTCGAAGGTCACGTTGTGGATGGCAATGGGATCATCTGGCGTCGTGAGCGCCTTTAGGTAGGAGTTCCCTATGAAGTACTGCGCGTAGGCGTCATTTGGCTCGCCCAGACCAAAGAAGCCGCCATGTCCCTCAGCGTCCCCTCCCTCAGGTGCCACATCGGCGTAGACCTCCTTCGCCAACCTGAACGCCGCCCAGGCGTTTGGCCAGCCCGCATAGAAGGCCACATGCGTCAGGAGCTCGGCCATCTCCGTCTTGCTGACCCCGTTTTCGCGCGCCGACTGCAGGTGATATCTGAGCGAATCGTCGACGATCCCCTTTCCTATGAGCGCGCTGACCGTGACGATGGAGCGAAGCTTGAGGGGAAGCTCGCTCTCTCGCGACCACACCTGCCCAAAGAGCACGTCATCGTTGAGCTCTGCGAACTTTGGGGCAAAGTCTCCGAGCGCGTCGTGTCCTGCCGTCTGCGTAACCATGCCTGGCTTCCTTCCCACGGTACCGTCCCTGCCCGGCATGATATCGCTACAGCCTACCCCCATACACTGGGAAGAGAGAACTGGCCCCGTAATCCTTGATGCGCTCCATGGACCTCAGGCTCTGCATGTCGTCGTCAGAGATGGTGAAATCGACGTCCGCGTTATCCCTCAGATGCTCCACGCTCGTCGTCTTGGGAAGGGCCACCAGGCCCAGTTGGATGTCATAGCGCACGCAGAGCTGTGCGACTGACGCGTGGTACTTCTTGGCTACCTTCGCTATCTTTGGGTTCTTGAGCACCATGCCATGGGCGATCGGTGAGTATGCCTCGACCTGGATGCCATGGTCCTGGCAGAAGCGGATGAGCTCGAAGGGTGTGTTGCTCACGTGCGCCAGCACCTGGTTGACCTGGGGCATGGCATCAGAGTTATCGAGGATGTTTGTAAGGTCATGCTCGTTGAAGTTCGAGACACCGATGACGCGCACCTTGCCCGCCTGCCTCGCGTCGACCAGCGCCCTCCACACCTCCAGGTTTTCCGCCTCGTAGCGGTTGTCAGACTGGTTCACCTCGATCCAGGGCTGGGGACTGTGAATGATCATCTGGTCGAGATAGTCGAGCCCCATCATGGTCAAGGAGCGGTCTATGGACCTCAGTACGGTATCATAGTCCTTTCGCTCCGCCGCAACCTTGGACGCGACGAAGAGCTCCTCACGTGTGATCCCGCAGTTGCGCACACCCTCGCCCACGCCTCTCTCGTTCCCATAGGACTGGGCCGTGTCGATCATGCGGTAGCCCACCCCCGTCGCGTTCACGACGGCCTGGTACGCCTTGTCATCGCCCAGCAGCCACGTCCCCAGCCCAAGCTTGGGAATAGCCGTCCCGTCGGCGAGCGTGTACCTCTCACTCAGCAGCATGCTTCTCCTCATCACCTTGCCAAACGATGCGGGCACGATGCAAGCTCAGGAGGCCACGTCCGTCATGACCTCTTGCGCTGCGACACACATCAGGACACCTGCGGTGGCACGCTGATCATAGTGTGGCGTCCCTTGGCTGAACTCGCGTCTTTTGACATGGCCCCATCGTTATCCGTTTGTCAGAACTATCCTAATGGGTGTGCGCCTAGGAATGAGCCGAGATGTAAAATGTCTATATTAGATATATAGAAATAGCTGATTGCAATACCAACGGAGAGATACACTTTTACTGGTTGTCTTGGTTGCATCGAAGGTAGAAGGCTCGAACGAGGAAGGCGCAGTATGGAACTCAGGGCCCTCAGGTACTTTCTAGCCGTAGCCAGAAAGAGGAACATGACCGAGGCGGCGATCGCCCTGCATGTCACGCAGCCGACCCTCTCCAGGCAAATCTCCGAGCTAGAGGCGGAGCTTGGCACGAGGCTCTTCACGCGCACGAACCGAAGTACCATCCCAACCGAGGTAGGCCTGCGCCTGCGCCAGCGGGCAGAGGAGATCCTCTCCCTCGTGACTCGGATGGAGGACGAGGCGAAGGACGGTGAGGCCGAGCTCTCTGGCTGCATTCGCATCGGTACCGTCGAGACCTGTGCCACGAGGATGATCGCCGAGGCCTTCGCATCGCTACTACAGAGCCATCCCAAGGTGACCTGCGAACTCCTCAGTGGAGATGCCGACACGGTGGAGGAGAGACTCGAGCACGGCCTGCTTGATTTCGGGCTCTTACTCGGACCCGTCAAGTTCGAGCGCTACGAATGCCTGCGTCTGCCCACGACAGAGCTGGTCGGGATCGTCACCCGAAGCGACAGCGACTGGGCAGAAAGGTCGTGCGTCACCCCACGAGACCTGCAGGACATGCCACTGCTACGCTCGTCTCACATCAACAGGCAGCTTCTTGACCTCACAACGTGGTCGGGTGGAACCCTAGACGTTGGGAGGATGAGGCTCGTGGGTCACTTTGACCTCATCGCAAACGCGACGCCCATCGTGAAAAGCGGTGCGGCAAATGCGCTTTGCATAGACGGCCTGCCGTCCCTCACTTCGGAAGACCTTGCGTTTGTGCCCTTGGAGCCCACAGTGCGCGTTGGCGCCTCCGTCATCTGGAAGCGGCATCGCAGCCTCTCGCGAGCCTCTGCGGCCCTTCTCGAGAGGCTGCGATCAATGGTGGCGCAGGATACGTGAGACACTCATGGCATCACGGCAGTCGGATCATAGCGGCACCCAGACGCGCCGTTGAGGCCACGCCCAGTGCCGGATCTAGACGATGCATGCCGTTGCGAGCAGATTGACGCCAGCGAAGAAGATACCGACACCGACCATGGTACCGATCGCGACAGCTGCGATGGCGGGGTTCATGAAGCTCATGACGCCAACGATGACCATCAGTATACCTGTGAGCATAACGACCCACCAATTCCTCGCCATCACCCGCGTATCGAACTCCTTATGGATGCGATGCAGGTGTGAGGAGCGCACGATGCGGAAAAGGCCGATCAAGAGAAGCCACAGGGCGGCCGTGTACGCGACGAAGAGCTCGACTGCGAGCTGCATCGTCTCGCTGACGATAAGAATGATGCCAAAGCACAGCGAGGCAATGGCACCTGCCAAGGTCCAGCCATCCGCAAGTCCAAGCTCCCGACGGCCTCCCCATGTGCAGATGTTACCGACAGCATCCAAGATCATGTTGAATCCGATAACCCACCCAAGGGCAAGGAACGTCAGCCCTGGGACTGCGATGCAGTACACACCTGAGGCAACCATCAGGATGCCCATCACTATCACTATGATCTTACCTGACACCTTCATCACCACATCACCTTCCAAAACGGGCCACAGCATCAAAAGATTGGTGCCAAAGGCCGCAAACCCAGGAGCTAAGACGTCACGTGAGTATCTAGAACTATACCCCATCCGCGCACGACATAGACGAGCTCTTTGATGCGACTGACCACTTCTGCTATCAGCACCAAGGCAGATACGTTACCTATAGGAGACATGGGCTTCATTGAATGATGTACTATAGTTTGCCAGGAATGGAACCTATGGCAGGAACAAAATTTGTTGATGAGATGTGAGTCATGCTTCATCTAGAGAAGATAACCGCAAAGAACGTCTGGGACATCCTCAAATTGAAAGTATCGGAGTCACAAAGAGACTTTGTCGCAGCGAATGACGTCAGCATCATCGAGGCATACATCGCCATTACGGCAAACGGGCATGCGTTTTCATTTGGCATATATGACGGAGAGACCCCAGTAGGTTTCTTGATGATTGGTTTTGATGTTGACGATTGCTGGGACGGTACGCCGAGGATAGCCAAAGGAAACTATAGCCTTTGGCGCTTAATGATCGATCAAAAGTATCAGAAAAGGGGTTTCGGTAAGAAGGCTATCGCCCTTGGTTTGGATTTTGTTAGATCGTTCCCCTGTGGCAAGGCGAAGTACTGTTGGCTGTCCTATGAGCCAGAAAATGTTGTCGCCCGTCACTTGTATAGCTCATTTCGCTTTACTGAAACTGGTGATATGGATGGGGACGAAATCATTGCCGTATTAGAGCTTTGAGATAGCTTAATGTGAAACGTTCGAATGTTCGCTTGGCATACCAGTCCGTCCTTTGGAAGTCTCGCCCTCACGGAAAAGTGCACTCTGTACCGGCGATGTGACGGAATAGGTCCATGAACCTACGTCGAGCTCCCTCGCAGAGAGTGCCGACCTTCCTCCTCTTTGCCGGTCGTCTGCCACCCGAGCGAGGTTCTGCAGGCCTCAGGCTCACGCGGTTGGACCCATAGCGCACGCCGGCGTCTCCAGACGCGAGGGCCGCAAGCTTCTTTCCAGCCGTTATCGATCGTACAGCCACAGCTAGGGTCATCACCACAAGAACTAGCAGACCTATCCCCTAGACATGAGACTTCTCAGGATAATTAAGCTCTGAGAGGGAATACAATGACATGGTTTACGGGATAATGTATAGTATATCGGTTTCGTAGGTTATGGGGCACCTCAGAAGGAGTGTTCTTGAGCTATTCTGCTAATGCTGACAAGGGTGAGATGACTGCTGCCCAGAAGGGTCTCATGATCATCGCGATCGTCTACCTGATGGCAGGGATCCTTCTGCTTCTGTCATCTCTGTTTCTCCTTAACCCTTCCTCGCAGCCTGGGGTCATAAGCCAGCAAATTACGGCACTCACGCTCCTTGACCTCCCCCCTGAGCCGGATGCGAGCGTATACCAGTCTGGCATACATCAAACATCTCAGGTAACGTCAACCTTTGTGCTCTGCCTTGACCTCGGTCTGTTCACACTACTTGCAGGCATCTGTGGCATCCGGGCCTCGACTGATGTCGAGAGGATCGTTCCTTACTTGGTGCTCTCAAGCACCCTGTTCCTATGCAAGGCGGTAATAACGGTGACTTTGCTCCTCAGGGGCAACTTTGTTCCCAGTACATCGGACCTGGTTATCTTGATCTTAACGGCAGCTGCGGTGCTGCTCGGCATATCCGTCAACCAACAGAGAGAGAAGCCTGAGTCATCCGACCCTCACTCACTTGGGAGCTGAGGGAAGAGCCCCGCAAGACCCTACTCGAGCGGACCCGTGTAGTCCTTGATACCTCCTATGTCGCGCACGTTCGTGTACCCCCTGCGCCTGAGCCTGTCCGCCGCGCGGGCGGACCTCACGCCGCTCGCGCAATAGAGGAAGATGGGTGCCGACCTGTCCTCGACGAGCTCGCCAACACGCTCCAGTTCGGAGAGGGGCAGACTAGTGGCACCCGCGACGTGACCTGACGCGAACTCGTTAGGCTCGCGCACGTCAATGAGGAAGGCCCCCTCGGTGCTGCGTGCCTCAGCTACGCCATCATCCATGCCCTTGGCCTTGCCAAAGAGAGAGAACAGACCCACAAAGACACACCTCCATCGCCTGCGGACACCCAAGACACGAGCCATAGCCGTACGCGCGCGGACGCCACTGACTGTTCACGAACGCCTCCTTACGTGCCGCACGCAGACCCGCGCACGAGCGCGACCGCACGAAAGATCACGCCAAGGGCGCTCCGCCCGCGCCCTGGATGCCTGGAACAGCGGGAATGGTGGCAAACCCCCGCTCGAGGTCCTCGTCGGTGGGGACGGAGTCGACCATCGTCTTGTTGTTGTAGGACTCGTACGCGGTCATGTCAAAGTACCCGGTACCAGTAAGGCCAAAGAGGATGACCTCCTCCTTGCCAGTCTTCTTGCACCTGAGCGCCTCGTCGATGGCGACGCGAATGGCATGGCCGCTCTCGGGCGCGGGAAGGATGGTCTCGAGGGTTGCAAACTGCGTGGCCGCCGCAAAGACGTCCGTCTGCCTAACGGCTACGGCGTCGAGCAGGCCATCATGGCGCAGCCTCGAGACGATGGGGCTCATCCCGTGGTAGCGAAGCCCCCCTGCGTGGTCGGGGCTGGGTATGAAGCCGTTGCCAAGGGTGTACATCTTCACGAGTGGGCAGGTCTGGCCCGTATCCGCGAAGTCATAGGCGTAGCGCCCCCGCGTAAGCGAGGGACAGCTCACAGGCTCGACGGCAACGAAGCGCGTATTGGGGTGCGTGCCTTGGATCTTGTCGCGCATGAAGGGGGCGATGAGGCCACCAAGATTTGACCCGCCACCCGCGCAACCGATGACGACGTCGGGGTAGTCACCCAGCTCTGCGAGGGCATCGTAGCTCTCGAGGCCGATGACGGACTGGTGGAGCACCACCTGGTTGAGGACGGAGCCGAGCTGGTAGCGACCGCGATTCTCGGGCACGTGGAGCGCGCGCTCGACGGCCTCCGAGATGGCAGTGCCCAAAGAACCCGAACGGTTAGCCTCGTCAGCATACATCCGCCTTCCCACCTCGGTCGTCTCGGAGGGGGAAGGCGTCACGTTGGCGCCAAAGGTCTGCATCACGCTGCGGCGGAAGGGCTTCTGCTCGAAGGACGCCCTCACCATGAACACGTCGCAGTCAAGGCCAAAGTGCGCGGCTGCCTCAGAGAGCGCGGTTCCCCACTGACCGGCGCCCGTCTCGGTGGTGATGGTCGAGAGACCCTGCTCACAGGCGTAGTACGCCTGGGCAAGAGCCGAGTTGAGCTTGTGGGAACCGGAGGTGTTGTTACCCTCGAACTTGAAGTATATTCTCGCGGGCGTGTCGAGGGCCCTCTCGAGGTTGTAGGCCCGACATAAAGGAGAGGGTCGATATACCCTATACATCTCCCGCACACCTTTTGGGATGTCGAAATACGTCGTGGTGTCGTCGAGCTCCTGGCGACAGAGCTCGTCGGCAAAGACAGGGCGTATGTCATCGAACGTGACGGCCTTGCCGTCAGGCAGACGCATGGGATCAAGCCTCTCGGGCATGTCGGCACGCAGGTTGTACCACTGGGTGGGGATCCTGTCCTCAGGGAGGTAGAGACGGTAGGGATTGTCTGCTGCCATCGGCATTCCTTTCTGTCGGCAGCGCTCTGTCGCGCAAAGGCCTCTTATTATGGCACCCAAGCCCGCCCCTGTAGGGCTGCACAATGTGCGATGTCACAGTAACGCAACAGCCGCCGAGCACAAGGTACTCGAGGCGTGCGCCAAGACCACGCCTGCCGCTGCCGGACAGAGCGCGTCACCTTTATGCCTCAGGCAGGATCCTTGGACGCAAAGGAAAGATCCAAGGACTCGTCCCACGTATGCCTTCCCGTGTCGTACTCGCTCCCAAAGTAGACACTCGCCACGGGCGTGGGACCATCCGCGTTCTCCTCACCCTCGAAGTAGTAGACCGTGACATTGGGATGGTCCTTCCACCTCTCGAGGATGAAGGGCCACGAATACCGCTCGTGGACGCATCGAAACCAGCGCGTCACGTCATCGGACTCGCCCTCCGAGCGCCCCTCGAGGGCAAACGTCCTGTCCTGCTCGTTGACGCTCACCAGCACGCCGCTGAACTTGGGAGCAAAAGGAAGGTCCAAGACCTCCTCCAACGTATGCATCCCTGAGTCGTGCTCGCCCTCAAAATAGACGCTCATGACGAGCGTAATGCCCTCGGGCTTGTCCTCGCTCTCGAAGTAGCTGACCGTGACGTTGGGGTGACTCTCCCACCTCTTGAGGATGAGGGGCCAAGACTGCCGCTCGTGGATACACTGGAACCATCGTGTCACCTTGATGGGCCCATCCCCCGCGCTCCCCTCAAGGGCGAACGTCTTTTCCTGCTCGTTGACGCTCACCAGTACGCCGCTGAACTCAGGCGGTGGCTTCGCATCGCTCACGCCACCAGAGAGGTCCGCTGTGGTGGGAGACCCCCCCTCCTCACGGCCACAGGCCACAAGGCATACCCCCACGCCGATCAGCAGCGCAAGCACGACGACGCACCGTCTCATTGGAAATCACTTCCAAAAGAATATCCCATGGGTGTCAGTAAACTTCGTGAAGTCGAAGTTCACGAACGCAGCACCACTATTCCAGCCATCATAGACGAGCAGCGTACGCAACACCTTGCCGCTTGATTTTTCTCTTATACTAGTAGAAATAGGGATAATACTATCAAATATAGAGAAAAGTGTATTTTATCGCTTTGTTAGTGTCCTTTACGATAACCCCCTCACTATGCAGACAAAATCCCAATACCTCTATATTATTTGATAACGCATCTTACCTCAGATATTAGAGTATATCTTACCTCAGATATTAGAGTATATCTATGAGGTCTATTGACCTATCTATTCGGCCAATGGTACGACACAGCCTAGGTTGTGTCGTCACAAGATATGGAGCCAGAGTAAAGCGCAGCGGATCTGGACTGCCGCGACGAGGGACGAGAGCCGCTCGCGGTAGCGCGTGGCGAGGCCGCGCCACCTCTTGATCCTCTCGAAGGCGTTCTCCACCAGATGCCTCTGCTTGTATAGGTGCAGGCCGATCGCCCTCCTCTCCCTCCTGTCGGACTTCGGCGGGACGTGCGCCCCCGTGCCGTGCCCGCTCGCCTCGGCCAGGGCCTCGTCGGTGTCACAGGTGCGCCTCGGCAGCAGCGCGTCGGCGTCGAACCCCTGATCAGCTCGACAGCAGACCCGCGATCCGCCGAGGTACCAGGCGCGACAAGGAATCCGACTGGCATACCAGGCGCACGAATATCATGTTACAGTACAATAAACTGAAAGTTAATAAACACTATCCAGAAGGCGGGCCGCAGGGGCCGGGCAAAGGGACGAGGAGTAGCATGTCGGACATCAAGGTCGTGGCCGTGGACATGGACGGCACGCTCTGTCGAAGTGACACCACGATCAACGAGGGACGCCTCAGGCCCATCCTCGCTCGCCTGCGGGCAGCGGGCTGCCACTTCGTAGTGGCGAGCGGCAACCAGTACTGGCAGCTGCGGGACTTCTTCCCCAGCTACGACGAGCAGCTGGCCTTTGTGGCAGAGAACGGCTCCTTCGTCAAGGACGGTCCCGAGGTCGTCTTTGTGGGACAGGCACAGCCTGAGGCAGTTAAGGCGACCATCGGTTGGATACACGGCCATGGCGAGGTCAGGGGAGTCATGTGCGGCGTCATGAGCGCCTACGTGGAGCGCGGTACCGTGACACAGACATGGTGCGACCGCATGCGGACGTGGTACCACCGCCTGAGGTGGGTCGATGACTTTAGCGACGTGGACGACACCATCATCAAGTTCTTCGTCGAGGTACCCCGCGAGAGGACCAGTGGCTACCTTGGTCAGCTCAGCGAGGAACTTGCGGGCCTGATGGTACCCACCACCTCTGGCCACGGCTCCATCGACATCATCATTCCCGGCTGTCACAAGGCCTCGGGTATAGAGCGCCTCGCCAGGCGCTGGGATGTCTCTGCCGACCAGGTTATCGCCTTCGGCGACGGCAGTAACGACGTGGAGATGCTCCGCTACGCAGGGGTGGGCTATGCCATGGAGAACGCCTCCGGCGACGCGAAGGCCGCAGCCGATGCCATCTGCCCCTCGAACGACGACGAGGGCGTGCTGCAGGTGCTCGAGAGGCTCTTCCTCGCATAAAGGCGCGTGGCACGGCGGCGCTCGACGGACGTTGCGGGAGGCGATCGGCGATCGGGGGCGCCTGGCGGCGCCGCGGCACTACCACGTTGCGCTGAACGTGCGGGGAGGTACGTTCACGCCCGAGTGGCAGTGCGCCGTACACTGCCACTCGGTGTCGATCGTACCGCAGCGGTACGCTCAGGGCCGAGTGGCAGTGCGAACGGTACGCTCAGGGCCGAGTGGCAGTGCAGCACACACTGCCACTCGGTGGCGAACGTGCGGGACGGTACGTCTCACACTGCCACTCGGTGGTGAACGTGCGGGGCGGTACGTTCACGCACGGGTGGCAGTGCGCGTCGGACCGGCCCGCCAAGAGCGGCAAGGCGTCTCCTCGCGGGCGGGAGGGCTTCTCGGCCGGTCAAGCTGGCTTGTTCCGCGCCCCACCTAAGGCTTGGTGTCTGGCCTCGCCGTCCACCAGCCGTCCGCTGCGGCGGCAACGTCCTTGTATGAGATGAGCTGCCCCTGCCTCGTGCCCAGGCTGAGATCCCCACCGTACACGACCGCCTGAGACTCTACCGGCAGGCCAAGCTCATCTGCGGCGACCTGGTTCAAGACCGTGAAGAAGCGGGGCGCATACGTCGCCGAAGACTTGATCTCTATGGCATAGCAGGGCCTAAGCCCACGTTGCACCACAAGGTCGACCTCGTGTTGCGCGACATCGCGCCAAAAGGAGAGGTGTGGGACACGCGCCTTGGCATAGCCGCTCTTCAGTACCTCCGAGAGAATGGCTGACTCGAATATCGGCCCCCTGTGCTCGCTCACGAGCAGCTCTTGCGGGGACTGGATCCCGATGAGGGTGCACGCCAGCCCCGCGTCGAGAAAATGCAGCTTCTTGGTCTTCACCAAGCTCTTACCGCGATTCGAGAAGTATGGCTCGAGAAAGCAGATGATGTGACTGGCCTCCAAGACCGAGAGCCAACTCTTTGCCGTATTGAGCGCCACTCCGCTGTCCGAGGCCAAGCTGCTGACATTGAGCCGCTGACCCGTACGCAGCGCGCATAGCTGTATAAATATCGAAAACTCTCTAAGCCTCCTGACGCCCAGCTCCCGGCGGACGTCCCGCTCAAGGTACGTCTGCACGTAGCTTGGGAAGAAGGTCTCAGGATCAATGTCGGCATCGTACAGCCGTGGATAGCCACCTTGAAAGAGCCACTGCTCCATGGACTGCGGAGCAATCCCTGCCTGGCTCAGCTCCTCATAAGACAGCGGGAGAAGCGTCAGGAGCGCGACGCGACCAGCCAAGGATTGGCTCACCGCATCCATAAGGAGGAAGTTCTGGGAGCCGGTCAGGATAAAGCGACCAGCCGCCCCACTCTCGTCCACAACACCCTGCAGGTACGAGAAGAGGTCAGGAACACGTTGCGCCTCGTCGAAGATCACCTGGGAGTCATAGCGTAAAAGGAAGCTTTTGGGATCCTCGTCAAAGCTTCTGCGCACATCTGGGTTCTCGAAGCTCAGATACTCGTAGTCAGGAAACGCGTCCCTCACGAGGGTGGTCTTGCCGCTCTGGCGCGGACCGGTGACGGACACGACGGGATACTTCCCCGCCAGCTCGAGCAGCCTCCCCTTGATCAGGCGCTCTATCATGGGCTTGGCATCCTCCTCTCCTAATCTACTGATTGGATTCTAACATCTCTACTGATAAAATTATCACAATCCTACTGATAGAATTCTGCGATCCACCTATCCACGACCCCGTCAAGAGCCTGTGACACAGGCTACCCGACACAGGCACCCCCCTCGCGCGGCGATCCGGGCCCCGACCGTCCACGCGGCACTACCCCTAGATCGCCCAGCCGGCTGAGTGCTGCTGCAGCTCGGCCATGTGACGGAAGATGCCACCCTCCCTCGCGCGCAGCTCGTCGGGCGTGCCCTCCTCAGCTACCCTGCCATCCTTGAGCACCACGATCTTGTCGGCGTTCTCGACCGTGCGCATGCGGTGGGCAATGACCAGGACCGTCTTGCCCGCAAGCAGGCGCGTGAGGGCCTCCTGCACCTTGGTCTCGCTCTCCACGTCGAGCGAGGCCGTCGCCTCGTCCATGAGGACGATGGGGGCGTCCTTGAGCAGCGCCCGTGCGATCGAGATGCGCTGGCGCTCCCCTCCCGAGAGCCTGCTACCGTTCTCGCCTATCATGGTCTGGTAGCCATCAGCGAGCTTGTCCACGAACTCGTCACAGTTGGCTGCCTTGGCCGCAGCAAGTACCTCCTCGTCGGTGGCGTCCTTACGGCCAAGGCGGATGTTGGCCAAGACGCTGTCGTCGAAAAGGGTCACGTCCTGAAACACCATCGCGTAGTCGGCAAGAAGCCGCTCGGGATCAACGCTCGTGACGTCCACGCCACCCACGCGGATGGTCCCGAAGGAGGCGTCCCACAGGCGCGCCGCCAGGCGCGCGCAGGTCGACTTGCCCGAGCCAGACGGCCCGACCAGGGCTGTGACCTCTCCCTCCTTTGCCGTGAAACTCACGTTTTCGAGCACGGGCTCATCCTTGTAGGAGAAGCTGACGTTATCGAACACGATGTCGTGGCCGACGGGGTCGAAGCTGTCCGCACCTGTGGCGACAGGCTCGTCGTAGATCGCCTGCAAGCGACCGGCAGAGAGCTCAGAGAGGAACAGCTCGGCTATGAGGGCCAGCGCCTGGTCAAAGGGGGCGTAGATGCGACTCACGGTGAGCAGGTACATGAAGAAGACCATGAAGTCTACCTGTCCCGCCAGCAGGAGGCTGACACCTATGACAACCGTCGTCGCCACGCCCAGGCGCATGATGACGGACGCCGCGTTCACCACAAGACCAACCCTCAGCTCGGAGGCAGCCATACTCCTCTCCGCCGCGTCGATCTTGTCCTCAAGCTCACCAAGATGGCGCTCAACTTGATTGGTGGCACGGATCTCACGAGCGTTGTCCAACATCTCCTGGATGCCGTCAGACACCACCAAGGCATCGGCGCGTGCCCTCGCCATGCTCTTGGTATTGTACCTGCGCAGGCCAAAGAGCAGGCCAAACGCAACGGGCACACCCCACATGACAGCAATCCCCAACCTCCAGTCGAAGGCGATGAGGGCAACGGCCACCACGGCGGTCGAGATGTACGACCCGTACAGGTAGCCAAGCACATGGGACCACACGTGCTCCAGGCGGTCGGCGTCGCTCATGATGGTCTCGGAGAGGTCAGCCAGGTCACGACCACCGAAGAAGGAGAGCGGGAGCTTGCGCAGGCGCTCGGCCAGGCTCACGCGAAGCCTGCCCACCTCGCCGTACACGGTACCGTAGGTGTTCTTGTACTGCATCTTGTGGGCGGCAAACGACACGATCAGAAACACGACCACAGCGCCGATACCATAGCCAAGGGTCGGTGCGGGTGCGCCATCAAGCAGCATCGCCATGAGCTGCCTTGTGAGCACGAACAGAAGACCTATGCCCGCGAAGTCAACGAAGTTGACGATAACCGTCCAGAACGTACCTTTCTTGACGTTTGCGACACCCCGGTCGGTGAGGGCGAACCTGCGCTTGAAAGCCTTGCCGAACATCTAGGCCACCTCCTTCGAGATCCTCCACGAGACGGCCTTCTGGTAGTCGGCCCACATGCGTGCGTACAGCCCGCCTGCGGCCGCAAGCTCTGCGTGCGTCCCCTGCTCGACCACCCTGCCCTCGTCGAGCACCACGATATTATCGGCGTTGATGACGGTAGAGAGCCTGTGCGCGATCATCACGACCGTACGTCCCAGCGCGAGGCGGGCGAACGCCTTCTGGATGAGGACCTCGTTCTCTGGGTCGGCAAACGCCGTCGCCTCGTCCAAGACGACGATAGGGGCGTCCTTGAGGATGGCACGAGCGAGGGCGATGCGCTGCTGCTCGCCGCCCGAGAGATACGTACCGTGCGTTCCGATGACGGTGTCTGCACCCTCGGGCAGCTTCTCGATGATGTCGCTGCATTGGGCTGCAAAGAGGGCCTCCATAGCCTCCTCGCGCGTGGCCTCAGGACGCGCGGCGCGAACGTTTTCCAGGATGGTAGTCTTGAACAGGCGGTTGTTCTGGAAGACGAACGCGACCTGGTCCATGAGAAGCCTCGGATCGACCTTGCGCACGTCGACACCGCCGACGAGCACGGATCCCACGTCAGCATCCCAGAAGCGCGGAATAAGGCTCGCGGCGGTCGTCTTGCCACCGCCCGAAGGTCCCACCAAGGCGACGGTCGAGCCTGCGGGAACCGTGAACGACACCTGGTCGAGTGCGTCTCGTATCGCGCCTTCATAGGCAAAGCCCACGTTCCTGAACTCGATGCTGTTGTCTGTGGGGACCTGGGGATCTTGCGGGACGCTGATCTGCGGGGCAGAGAGGATCTCGTCGATGCGCCCCATGGCGTCTGAGGCCTGCATCATGCCACCTGCCGCGAACATGATCTTCGAGAGGGCGGTGGAGATGAGTGCCGAGAATATCGCGTAGAACGCAAAGTCGCTCACAAGGCCCGCGAGGTCACCCGAGGCGATCGCTCCGGGAACCAAAAGGATCGTCACCGGGATCAGAAAGACGAAGGCAGCCTTGATGAAGCTGAGGTTGACGCTCTGCGGGACCGCGCAGACCTCGCCCTGATATTGCTCGGCCCTCGCGCTATACTCGTCGATTGCCCTCTTGAGCGTCGCGAAGCTGTACACCGTCTGCTGGAACACCTTCACGACGGGGATGCCACGTACGTATTCGGTACTGGCCTTGCTCATCCTGTCAAGCGCCGATTGGTATTCGGCAATGAACTTTTTGCCCTTGCCGGACATCATCTGCATGATGCAGACCACCGAGATGATCACCGTCGCGAAGCACGCAAGGCCCATACGCCAATCGAACACGAAGAGCAGGATCACCAGCGAGACGAACATGGCGACGGTGCCCGAGATGTCAGCGAGGTTATGAGCGAAGAGCTGCTCGATGTTGAGGGTGGCCGCATCCATGCGACGGCGCAAGATGCCCGACGCATGGCTGTCGTAGTAGCCAAGAGGCGCCGCTATGAGGCGCTTCGCGCAGGCCTTGCGCATATTCGACTCGATGCGAAAGGCCGCGAGATGGGTGCACATAAGCCCAAGGAAGTAGACCACGATGCCCGCGACGGCAAAGCCGAACGCCGCCCATCCGTAACCGACGACGCTGGCCGCCTCCCCCCACCTGGGGGCGACCGCAATGAGGTCATGGACAACAAGCCAGATGAACACGTAGGGCATCATGGTGAGCACCATCGAGATTGCCACGAGCGCACAGCCGACGGCGGTGAGCGGCCGCCTTGTTCCAGCGAAGTCCATGATGCGCGCTATCGTCGCGCGCCCCTTCTTCTCTGCCATAAGCGCTTCCCTTCCACTCGACCCAAAATCACCACGACACGTAGGGCAAACGACACGTAGGACAAACGGCGCCCTGCGGAGCTTTGTTATGAAAGGATAACTTTAGAGGGCAGGTAAGGCAAGTGTGGGGGATGAGGACGACACTGGTGGAAGACATGAGAGACGCAGCAAGAAGACAGGGCGACAAAAACGGCAGGTCCTAGCCTGCGGGAAACGTCACCGTGAACACGGAGCCATGGGGCTGGTTCTCGCCCACCTCTATGCCCGCACCATGACGAGCAAGAATGGTTTTGACAAGGGAGAGACCTATGCCTGCCCCGCCAAACTCACGCGAGCGGGACTTGTTGACGCGGAAGAAGGGCTCAAACACCAGCTCCCTCGCATCCGGCTCGATGCCCATCCCCGTATCCGAGACGGTGACCACAATGTCTTCTCCTCGCGAGATGAGGCGGACCTCGACCCGACCGCCCTCGAAGTTATATCGGATGGCGTTCTCGACAAGGTTGTAGATGGCACGATAGAGCAGGTCGGTATTACCCCTGACCTCGAGTGGGGTCGCGTCGCACGAAAGCAACACCCCACCCTCGCGTGCCAGCGGCCCAAGGTCCGCGACCACACGCTCGAGGACCGAGCCAAGGGACACCTGCCGCACATCGGGCAGCTCACCTGTGTCCGTGAGCTCCAAGAGGTCGGCAACGATGGAGGAGAGCCTGCCGACGTAGGTCTCCACCGTACCGAGAAGCTCATCGTACTCGACCTGCGACCTCTGCCTCTTTTTGAACACGTCAATCTTCGTGCGCAATACGGCAAGCGGCGTTCTCAGCTCGTGGGCCGCACTGGCCGAGAAGCGTCTCTGCATCGCGAACGCCTCGCTCAACTGGCGGGTCATCTGATTGAACGACCTCACAAGCTCCTGGATCTCTCTCCCACCCCCCTCGACCTCGATGGGTTGTGAGAGGGTAGCCAGCTCCATCTCGCGCATCCTTGCAGAGAGTTGCTGTATGGGCTTGGTGTAGCGCCCTGCCACGAGGTATGCCGCACCACTGCCGACGATGACCACGAGGGCCAGGACGATGAGGGCGTCAGACAGTATCGTCCGCTTGATGCCGTCCGCGTCAAGCTGGATGGAAAGCCCCCCTTGCTGCGCGGGCTGCAGGGCGGCAACCTCGAGCACGACCGTAGTCGAGTGGTAGACGAGCAGGGTGAGCGCGACGCAGCAGCAGACGAGAAGGCCAACCATGAGGAGGGTGAGCCGCGCTCGCAGTGACCCTACGGCCCTCGACAGACCCTTAGGTATTGCCATGACCAGCACTCCCTCCTCTAGACAGCGGCCCCACGGCTCGGTGGGACACCCCAAATCAGAGGTCGTCCCACCAAGACAGAGGGGCCGCTTATGTCCTGCCTCTTGGTGTCGGCACCGCTCGAGCCACTCAAGCCCCAGATAGGGGTCGCACCAACACCCCCGCAGGTGCGGCCCCCAAGGGCGTGGCCCAAAACAACCCTAACCACTCAGCCCCAGGCCTTAGCTTTTAGCTCTTGGCCAGCGCCTCATCGATACGCTTGACGAGATCGCTCCCATCGAGCTTGTCGCCGATGGCGCCCGTGGTCGGGTTACCGATGAGCTTGCCGTCCTGGTCGACGAGCATCGTCGTCGGGAAGGCGGTGATACCCTCGATCACCTGGCCGCCGTTCTTGGGATCCAGGGCGATGTTGTCGTACTTGACACCCTGCTTCGAGAGGATCTCCTGGGCATCCTTCTTCCCGTCGGTGGTGTAGGCGGCCTCCGCGTTGACCCCAATGACGCCGACCCCCTTGTCCTTGTACTTCTCGCTAAGCTCCTGGAGAAGCGGCATCTCACCCACACAGGCGGTGCAGCCGTTGAACCAGAACGACAGGACGGTGACCTTATTCTTCTTGAACACGTCGTTTGTGACGGTCTCATCGTTGGAGATGTTCGTGGCCTTGAAGGTCGGGAAGGTGTCACCGTCCTTGAGGTGCAGCTTGGACGCGGCCTCGGGCGGAACATTCGAGGTCTCGGCCATCTCCGACGACTGCTGGGAGGAGCCTCCGGTGCTTGATGCCGTCCCCTGCGTGCCCTGGGTGTTTGTCGTACTCGCCCCACAGCCCGACAAGGCGAACACAACGAGGGCCGTTGCTACAGATGCCAGTGCGTTTTTCATGATCTTCATAGCTCTTTCCTTTCTGACTTTCTGACACTTCTTCCATCGTGCATATGACTGCCGACCCGCCTCTCCCTCTGGCCTTGCCAGTCGGCGCATAGCCAATCTCATCGCCGCAGGCCTGCGCCGCCTGCCGCGCCCCCTTCCGTTCCCGCCGCCATCCTACCTCGTATCCCCACGTCCCGCGCACGACCTCGCCTTGGCACCTACGGTGGCGGGAGCCGTCGCCGCAAGCTTTGCGTCAAGAAGGGACAGCTTCGTGCTGATCGCATGGACGGGGCACGCCTTCACGCACTCCCCACAGCGTATGCACTCGAGGTGGGAGGAGTTCTTGGTTATGTCCACGTCCATCTTGCAGACGCGAGCACATTTCCCACAGCTGATGCAGGTGTTCTTGTCAACACGGTACTGCAGGAAGGACACCTTGTTGAACAGCGAGTAGAAGGCCCCAAGGGGACAAATCCACTTGCAGAACGGCCGGTAGAACATGATGCTCAGAAGCACGACCGTCATCAGGACGCTGAGCTTCATGGCGAAGAGCTTCCCCAGCGCGGCCCTAATGCCCTCATCGGCGAGTGAGAGCGGGATGGCTCCCTCGAGTATGCCCTGGGGACACACGTACTTGCAAAAGTACGGATCCCCCATTCCTGCCGCATTGTTGATGAGGGCTGGAAGCACCCACACCATCACGATCAGGATGGCGTACTTGAGGTAACGCAGGGCCTTCAGCCTCTTGGTACTGAACTTCTTCGGAAACGGTATCTTGTGGAGAAGGTCCTGCACCCAACCAAAGGGACAAAGAAAACCGCAGACGAACCTACCCAAGAGCGTCCCTATAAGTATCAGTATCCCGGTGATGTAGTAGGAGAAACTGAACTTGGACGACCCGACGACGGCCTGGAACGCCCCGATGGGGCAGGCACCCGTGGCAGCTGGGCAAGAATAGCAGTTAAGTCCCGGGACACAGACCCTCTTTGCCGGACCGGTGTAGAGCGTCCCCGTCAGGAAGTTGGGTATGTGTGGATTGGTCAGGAAGGCGGCAATCGCCTGCACCGTCCCCCGCCTTCGCAGGAAGGATCCAACCCGTGTAAGCGCCTTTTTCATCGCACTCACCTACCCGATACCCACACACTCAAGACAAAGCCGTACCGCCTTCGCGAAGACCGTGTTCGTCTCGCCCCTCCAAGCTCCGAAGGCAACAAACGCGGTGCCAAGACACAGCAGCAGAAGGGGGGCCGCCCGTATGCGGAGGCGAGTCAGACCCAAGCTCAAATCCGTTTTCATGCGTAGCTCCTTTCTCTTGCGCCGCTTGCTCTTGTGGTAAGCAGTACACCATACGAGGTGTTAAGTCCTCGTTAAGAGCGACCGGGACTGCTATGCTTTCTCCATAAACGGGTGGACTAAAAGGGTGAGCGTCGAGGCCACATGCGCCAAGACCAGCGAAAAGGAGGTTATGCCGCCGATGAAGATCCTGGTCGTCGAAGACGAGCGCGAGCTGCTCGAGTCCATCGGGGAGGGACTCGAGCTTGATGGGTACTACGTGGATTTGTGCGACAACGGTCCCGAGGCGCTCGCGATGGCAGAGGTCGAGTCCTACGACCTCATCCTGCTCGACCTCAACCTCCCTGGCATGGACGGCCTCGATATCCTGCGCTCCCTGCGCGAGGGACGCTCAAAGAGCAGGGTGCTCATCCTCTCGGCGCGCTCGGGGGTACCGGACAGGGTGGTGGGCCTCGACGCGGGCGCGGACGACTACCTGATCAAGCCCTTCGCCTTCGAGGAGCTTGAGGCGCGCATCAGGGGGCTGTTCAGGCGAGAGTACACGCAGCAGAGCAGCGAGCTGAGCTACGGAGAGCTGAGCTTCGACACCGTGTCACGCACCATGTACGCCAAGGGCGCGGCCGTGAGCCTCACAAAGAAGGAGACCGCCATCGCCGAATACCTGCTACGTCACAGCGGGAGACCTGTCAGCAGCGAGGAGCTGCTCGCCCACGCCTGGGACAGCAACGTAGATCTGTTCAGCAACGCGGTGCGGGTGCACATCCACACGTTGAGAAAGAAGCTTGGTTCCAAACTTGGCTACGACCCCATAGGCAACAGAGTCGGAGAAGGATACTACCTGCGCAATGGCACAGACGCCTGATCCATGATGTGGCGGGTCCGCTGAGGCGGGGCGGGGGGCCAGACCGGGCCGCAGAATGCGCCTGTGCGTGAGGCGCTGGGGCCAGAGTGCGCTTTTCCGTGAGGCACCGGGGGCAGAGTGCGCTTTTCCGTGAGGTGGCCCGACGTTTGCCCAGGTGAGGAAAAGCGCACTCTACGGAAAGGCGCATTCTGTGCCGGTACCCTCACGGAAAAGCGCATTCTGCGGTCGCGTCGTGACGGAAAAGCACATTCTGGGAGGTTGGGGTCACGGAAAAGCGCAGTTTGCGGTAGCGTTGTCACCAAAGTCGCATTCTGCAACCCACGTCGACCATAGAGTGCGCTTTTCCGTGAGATCGAACATGCAGACTGCGCCTTTCCGTGAGGGTGCCGGGGCCAGAGTGCACTTTTCCGTGAAGTGACACCACGTTTGCGCAGGTGAGGAAAGGCGCATTCTACGGAAAAGCGCACTCTGTAAGGTTGGGGTCACGGAAAAGCACATTCTGAACCCCACCGGTTGGGCAGAATGCGCTTTTTCGTGAGGTGCCGGGGACAGAATGCGCTTTTCCGTGAGGTGCCGGGGGCAGAATGCGGTTTTCCGTGAGGCACTGGGGCCAGAGTGCGCTTTTCCGTGAGGTGCCGGGGGCAGAATGCGGTTTTTCGTGAGGCATTGGGGACAGAGTGCGCTTTTCCGTGAGGTGGCTCGACGTTTGCGCAGGTGAGGAAAAGCGCATTCTACGGAAAGGCGCATTCTAGCTGCGGACCCTCACGGAAAGACGCACTCTGCGGCCGAGACGTCACGGAAAGACGCACTCTGCGTGACTGCTCGCGCACAGAATGCGCTTTCCCGTGAGACCCGACCTGCAGAATGCGCTTTTCCGTTACGTCACCCATCCAGAATGCGCTTTCCCGTGAGG
>ERZ773003.465-NODE-465-length-29769-cov-33.500135_pt1 | contig 29769 bp, 29 predicted proteins | sample MGYA00580668_ERZ773003 | MGnify/ENA primary metagenome ERZ773003 (study PRJEB29015, sample SAMEA2738002) | human oral metagenome | biome: human oral; feature: human-associated habitat; material: dental | place: China | collected 2126 ...
CGCCTTACAAATCCACTAAAATCAATAAAACACAAGCAGGTCAATAGAGTATACCTCATTGACCGCTATCTTCCTTTATCTGTTGAGAACCCATATATCGTACTTCAACTTGATAATATTCAAATCCCTCTTTGTAGACATAAGGAAATGGTACTTTGTTTACGGGAATAATTTTAAAATCAGACAGTATTCTCATTTCCCTTCTATTCCTATGAAACATATCATCATAAGACACTGTTAATTCAATCCAAATATGATTGTTATTTTGTCCTTCTTTTAAAAACAGAAAGTTAGGTAAGGAAATAATAATGTCTGCGGACTCATTAACCAAAATCTCACCTAAAGATAAAGGACTACTTGTACCAATATACAAATGGCTGTTTTCGTCCCAGTCTACCTCCCTTATTCCTGCATGGTCTAGAGATACTTCAATAGCTTCTCCTCTTCCCTTATTTTGAAATATTAAATGAAAGTCACTAGTATCTTCCATTTGCTTATAAAAAAGCTTCTCCTTCTGCATTTTAAATTCATCACCATTAAATGAATGAAACGGAAATAAGATTTTAAGCTCACGCCTACCCATAAAACCATTATATTCAGTCTCAACTGAATTTAGCTTCAAAATAGGTTTATACTTAATTTCATCATCTTTTCGGGCTTGTTCTGATTGATAATTCAATGTGACAACCAAACCTATTAACGTTATGAACGCTCCTAAAACAGCACCATAGAAAGATAGTAAGTCTCCTGCTGCCCACTCTGCTGCTAGAAAATGTATCGAGTAGATTTTAAAGGATAGATTTATTAAGAATGGTATTACAAATAAAATTACAAAAGCAATAATAACAATTTTCGTTATGTCTTTCTTTTTCATGGCAATAAAAACCTTTTCTATTTTGTTAAATCTTCTTTGGTTTCAATTTTACCATATAATATCTGGTTTGCTCTTCTTGTTTCAGCATGCCGTTCCAATTTTTCGTACTGCGTAAAGTCTTTGACGATACTATCAAATTTTTCCTTCAGGGCTTTTCGCTCAATGGAAACCTCGACTACCTGCTTTTCAATCTCTTTAGGATTGGCTGAAAAGGATGTATTCAATTCTTCCAAAATTTGATAGGCGACTTTCGCATCTATTGGACTGTCTGAATGAAGATCCTTAAGTGCTGAAGCGATTTTATTCAATCGCTCTACTTTTTTATCAAGTTGATTAAGTGATTTTTTGGTTTCTTCCATTTGCGAAATAAATCGTTCTCGCAACTCATGAAATTGATCTGAATCAGACACATTGTGACTGACAAGATAGTTGTATTCTTTAACCAATAACTCCAATTTGGAAATGTTGGGATTTTTGGTCAAGATATACTCACCACTTTCATAAGCAAGTTGATTGATAAGGGTTGCCCCCTTCATAAATTTGTTACTAGCTGAATTGTCAGGATTGATGAAATAGAAAAAGTCTGATTTCTTGATAAAAATATCAAAACTACCGTCTGCTTGTTTATCTACAAGGCGACCAGGGACTTTGACTATCCCCTTATTGTTAATACCATATTGCATTTGAAGATAAATACCTGTGTCCGTCTCATACTCGACCTGCCACGGTTCAATCTTGACCCGTATCTCAAAGTCTTCAGCTTTTTCTTGTTGTAATTTATCATATTCAGATTTGATGACATCTACTGAATGAACAATTTCATTTTTAGCTAAACATTCTTCAATCTGTTTTAAAGAGTAACGCCCTTTTTTAGATAAGGTACTATCACGGGTATTTCTCTTTTGGTCTCTATCCAATAATTTATACTTGGCATATTTTCCCGAAAAATCAACTGCAAGATTGAGCGCTTTTGCTTTTTCTTGAAAATCCTGAATGCTGATTGCGTGTTTCAAAAGAAATTCAAGGCGGGACTTAATTTCTAACTTAAAGACATTCTCTTTTTGATAAGCAGAATATTCTTTATGACCAAACCGTTTCTTCTGTTCAAGAATTTTAGCACCTGCTAAATCGGCATATTTATCCGAAATTTTCTCTAGAGCATTTTTCGTTCCTTTTTGCCAACGAAATTTATTCAGAGTTACCGAGTTTGTCGAATTGATATAAATATGATTGTGAAGATGACCTTTATCCATGTGAGTTGCCACAACAAATTGATGACTTCCTCCTGTCAATTCAAGAGCCGTCTTTCGTCCTATCTCATGAACTTGCTCAGGTGTTAAACAATCTTCAGGAGAAAATGACTGAATGACATGGTGTGCCAAAACATCCGTCTTTACCAATTCTTCGTTATTGATAGGTCTACCTTTTTCTAAATTGGCTAATTGCTTTAATTGCATAAACTCGGAATAAGCTGCTTCTACATCAATAACCAAATGACCAGAAACTAACTGTGAAACTGGTTGACCATTAACAATTTTAACAGGAAAATGAATATCAGAATCAATCAACTCTGTCCCAATTGTCTTTGCTCCATCTTCAATATATTTAATCCCTTCTGCTAATTTGTTGACGGATTTTATCTGTTTGACTTTTGTCACAACCATTCTTTTTATTCCCTCCTTTCCTTCAAGATTTTTTCAATTTGTGTGATTTCTCTACTGAAATTTTCATCCATCAATCGCTTAACTTCTGTCAACGTTGCTTGAATCGTTTGGAAATTTTCTAAGCTAACAACTTCATTTGTGTTGACATATTTTGCAAGCTGATTGACGTTTGTTCCAATCCTATTTATCTCCGTTCTTAATTTTATCAACTCCGAATAATCAACCGTGATCACCTCACCCGTTAAAAGCATATAGCGGGCGTAAGTGTTGAAATTTTTGAAATGGTGGTTTGACATTCTACGCTTTATCAACTCATTTTCTTCAGGAGTGACTCGCATTTTCTTCTGAATTTCTCTGTAGCGTTTTTCTTCTATCATAAGTTTTCACCTCTTACATTTTTATTGACATCTTGACCTATCCCCTCTATACTTTTCAAACTGGCAAGCATAGCACTTGGGTACCCAATTGCTGTTTTTAAAAGAATTTTCCAAACCCAAAAACTGGCAATTTTGCCAATTTGGGTTTGGTTCATCTTTTAAAGTTTTGGGGAAATCCCCAAGCCCCTTATCTGTCCTTTCAAACATCAGTTGAGCAGTACCTGCTCAATCAATCCCTCTTTCAGAGATTGGTACTCTTCATCTGAAAGAGAGTCCAAATAAGAAATCGTCTCCGCATATTCTTTCGCTACATCGGGGTCAATTTCTTTCAGTTCATCCGCATCTTCATCTAAAAGCGCAATAGCTTTTCTACGTTTAGCAGCGATAAAATTTTCATTTCTTGTATAGCATCCGTCCTCAAAATAAAACAGATTCAATAACAAAGTTGTTTCAATGGTATCATTCATTCTTCTTCCTCTTTCTTTTTTCTGCGGTTCATAAATCCTTCCGATAATTGAGCAACAAGGTCATTTATAGGTTCATCTCCTTGTCGCTCTTCTCGGATTTTTTTAGCTGGTCTTTCGCCTCGCTTTTCTCTTTTTCTTGAGTTGTTTTTTCTTTTGTTTCCTCTTTAAAGCGATTGATTTTTTCTTGAAAAGCGTCTTTTGTCAATTCCCTGCTTTGATATTTTTCAAGAGCTTTATCTATTTTTGAAATTAAGTTATTTGCTTCTTTTTGAACAATCTTGATTTGCGCTTCAAGGTCAGACAAACCTTCTGGATCTTGTGACCAAGAAGCTAAGTAGCCGAAACTGTATTCACTGGTGTCTAATCCATAATGACTGGAGACCACAAAAGCCACCGACTCCGCTTGTAATTCTCTTGTACTTTTCGACAAAGGATTTTCCAGCAATCTATCAACAGTATGTAATTCAGAATGTGCCATTTCATGAAAAATTGTTTTAAGAGTTTGTTGCTCCGACAAGCCCTTTTTGATGACAATTTCATTGGTCGCTCTTGTGTAATAACCCTTTGCGCCTTGAGTGTCCTCACTAAATGAAATAGGAACACCATTTGCTTCTGAAACTTCTCTAGCTGACTTATAAAGGTTGCCATAATCTTCATAACTACCTTCCAATTCATAGATAGCTTTAGCCAATTCTTTTCCGCTAGTTTGGGAAACATCAAAAACAGGAACAAGTTTAAAGGACGTGTAAGTCTGCTCATTTCCATTCTCATCAAGAATGGGTTCATTGGTTTTTGGATCTCTTTTCTTCAATGTGATAGGCGCAAAAATCCGTATTGCTTTCTCTCCTTTATTGACACTTCTTTCAAACTCATCTTTCCATTTTTTGAAAGAAGCCACGTGTGAAGCATCTGGATTCTGCGTTAAAATCATCTGAATATTTCTAGGTGAGTAGTTATGAAATTTACTCATCGTCTCCAAAAATTTCTTGTAAGTTTCCGATTGAAAATAGTCTTTTACTCCCTCTTTAAGAACTTTAGCAAGTCCTTTATTATCCTTCGCTTGAATGAGTTCCGTGACTATTTTTGTCATTTCAGTTTGGACATTCGCTTCTTTGTTGGGAGAATCTGCATCTAACGGATTTGAACCAAAACCAATTTCTTCATTGTCAGATTTTCCATCTCCATCTGTATCAGGACTATAAGGATTTGTCCCATGGTTTTTTTCAACAATATCAGGAATACCGTCACCATCTGAATCACGTTCAAGTTCTTCTTTTTGGGCTTGAACTCGTTTTCTTTCTGCATCTTCTTTACGAATACGCTCTATCTTTTCTAAGAAAGATTCTTGTCTTTCTGACATTATGTTTCCTCCATCTTGTAAATTTGGTTCATCTTTGAAAGATTCTATTTTCTGAAGTTCTCTCAAAGTTTCCATCATTGCTTTTCCATTATCAGCAATCCTTGCATGATTCAAAGCAATCTCTTCAATCACTCCATCACGTTCACGGTATATCCCAATAATTTCATTTTTGCTTGCTTGTTCAAGCTCTGCATTGAGAATTTTTCTAGCTTTGAAGACCGAGACAGGGACTGTTCCGTCTTCTGTATCAGCTCTAAACAAAAGCATAATATCTTTATCATCAGCCTTAATGAGACTATCAAAGCGACCTTGATAACGGTCTATATCTTGCAGGTCGTCAAAGTAAAATGAATCCAGTTCCAAGGCTACTCTCAAATCAGGGAGCACCTTAATTTTATTAAGAGCTGAACCATCATTTGCCAACAACATATCCTCATAAGTCAGCTCTCCACCAGTCGCAAAATCATACAAAGTCTTCTCAGGTGTCTGTCCTTCTCCAAGTGGTTTAAGACCTGTCAAATGCATGAAGTTTTTCTCTTGGAAATTGACTTGGGCGACATTGCCATCAGACGTAAAATAGCTGATAGTAGAATTTGCTAACTCATCCCGATAAAACCGGGCGGCTTCCTGAATATCGTGTCCACGTCTGTTTATTTTATCTAGGTCATGTTGAGTGACTGAATGTTCAAGACGTGTTCTTCTTGACTTTAACTCATCAGTTATGCTAAAATGTAAATACTGAGAGGATATTGTAGGACGACTGGTAACAGAGCGTTCAAAGGTACTTGTTTCAAGTACGGGTGAGGTACTACCTTCAGCTTCGGGCTGTAAAGAACCCATGTGTAGATAAGTCCTCTCCTTTTTTTGTTGCTCTTGGCTTCGGTCAAGAGCTTTTTCTTTGTTTCCCTTCAAGTAATCATTCCAATCCATTTTTTCTTGACCTTCTGCTATTGGTGGAAGATCCGATACAAAAGCTATCTTTTTATCGGTCAAGCGCTCGATAAAGGTATGACCTGCTTTATCATTATCAACCGCAAGTGTGATTAAATCTTGATGTTTCCCTTCTTTGAAAAAAGTTGTTACTTCAGCCATATTAGCTAAAAAGGTTGGGATAGTAGCTGATTCAATCTCTCCCTTGATTTCTCCCATCTCAGACAGCAGTTCCGCCACATGACGACTGATTGTTGATTCTTTTAAACCGTCCATAGCTACCAATCGGACATCCTGAAGAGTATCTTTTTTGAGTTCATAATAGCTCATCAAGTCTATTGGAGCTTCCGCAAAGACTAATCGTTTTGGTGTTCCAATATCAATGTGCATCCCTGTCATGCCATCAGAAGCCCTCATAATCTGTTTTAAGCGCCCTCTTTCGTAAAGGTCATGATTTTCTCTGATACCTTGCAAAGAAGCGCCTATAACCTCATTTTGACGGTCTAGGCTCTTGAAAACAATGACCGGTTCGTAATAGTCTTTCGTCTTTTTGGTAGCTTGTGCTAGGACTCCTTTTTCTCCGAAAAAGTCGATTGTCTCATCAGATAAGCCTCTAATTTCCTTCAAATATTCTCTTCCTTCAATGAACTTGGTTTCATAAGGCTTGAGATAATAGCTGAAGGGTTCTTTTTCAGGCACATTGGTCACATTGACCACTTCAAAATTTCCCTCTTCCAGGAAGTGCTTTGCTTGCTTAAAAGAAATCTCTTGACCTGTCAGCTCTTCCTGAACTGTTTGAACCAATGCAATTACATCTCCACCAGTAGAGCGAGCAAACCAATTGAAATAGTTGTCTCGACTGTTGATTGTGAAAGATTCGTGTTCGTCCCAGATATAAGTCTGATTTCCGACTCGTTTTAGCTGCATTCCTAATCGTCCAGCCACCTCAAGGATAGAAAGTAGCTTCAGCTCTTCAATACTAGCCATTCTCTTCTCCTTTCTAAATGATGGTGGTTTCTTCTACTAGCAAGTCCTGAATGTTCTTCTTCAGATAATCATAGTTACTTTCTGAAGGGCGTAACGTTACAACCTCTATTGCTTGTTGTTGACGTTCTACAGGATACTGAAACAGTTCTGAAGCGACATTTTGAAACGCCTCATAATCCATCACCTTAAAGAGGGTGGCAACCATTTCATTTAATACTTCCCCCTGGTTACTTTTTTCAGAAACGCTATTATGTAGGGCGAACTCTTTTAGCGCTTTTGCAAGCACGTCTATTTCGATTGCTGAAAAGAGCGTCTCAAAGTAACCGATACCGTGTGTATATTTCATTCTCTTTCCTCCAAAATTAAAGAAAGTGTAGGATAACTAGCACTTTCTTTTTTCATTCTAAGATACTCTCAATACTTCTGCAGCAGTTGTCTCAATCACTCGTTCATGGTTGACGTTAGCATCCCATTCATCCATATCTGACATTGAACGGATATAACGATACCAATTTTCGTCTTCTGGACTGTTGGCTAGTTCTTTTGACCGTGGATGTTGAAAAACATTGGTTTTTTTATCTCTAAAGACATTTTGTTTAGAGATGAAAACCAAGGCTTCATCCACTCCAATCCGAGCTACTTCATCAGGCGTTAATAAATCCCGTTGAATAGTTTGAATGGACTGACTACTAGACCCTTGAGTTCCTCTCGTTTGAGAGTGATTCTTGACATTGATGGTTTGTTTACCCGCTCGCATGGAGAAGTAATTCATGGTGTCCTTGTCGTTTGTCCCTAGATAGATGAGTGTTGCACAATTATTAAAGATGGTCTCCCACTGGTCTTTATAGAGGGATTTTATCTGACTGATCGCCTGGATAATAATATCAATCGAAATTTCACGAGATCGCACAGAAGAGAGAGTTTCCGTGAAATTCGGAAAGCGACCGAAGTTGGCAAACTCATCTAAAATTAAGCGAATATGAAGCAAATCTGTAGGCTTGCAGGTTGGGTGTAATCCTTGTAAAATCTCATCTGCTGTTTGAGGGAGCTGTCTAAACATCATGGTAAACATGACAGTCGCAATAAAATTGAAAGACTTATCCGTTTCAGGAATGGCAATAAAGACAGCTGTTTTTTCCGTCTGCCATTTTTCCATTTCCATAGAGTCCCTAGCAATTAGATTTCTAACGGCTTCATGGTCAAAAGCCGCAAATACTGTTGAAGCAATAAATCGAACGGAAGCTTCCGTTCTGCCTTCTGCATTCTCTTTAAAAAGCTCCCACTGACGGCAAGCATAGTTATTTGGTAGTTCTTCCTCTAGCTCTTCAAACATCCGCTCAACAGGGCTAGGGATTTCTTCATCTTGACGTTTCATATTTCTTAGTAAGTCTGCTACTTGTGCAATATTTGGTTCATACTTTCCTAGAACCTTTCCATCAAAATAAAGGTAGCCGACCAAGGCTCTCATCAGAAGAATTTCAGCTTTGTTCCAAAAATCTTCTCCTAAATTACTAGAAACCCTTGTCCCTTCTTTGAGGGCTGTCACTACTCTATCAATATCTAGTTCACTATGCATATAGTGAAACACATTGAATTGGTTTGAATTGGTTAGGGTCACAAGGTCAAAGACCTTGATTTTATAGCCATGTGCTTCTAGCATCTTTCCTGTTTCACGAACCAGAAGCCCTTTTGGGTCAGTGATGACAAAAGAGCTATTCATCTGCATGAGATTAGGCTTTACAAAGGTAAGAGTTTTCCCGTCCCCTGGTAATCCGACTGTCAGAGTATTTTTATTGAGTTGACGGTTAAAAGGAAGACGCTTATTATATAGCCCCATCCGCCCATTTTGGCTGAATATCATGTCATTTTCAGGTTCTTTATCCCTGAAGGAAGCTATCTCCTTGATTGTGGCATATCTCGCCGACCCGTACTCCTCACCGTAGCGGTAGCGCCCTTTGTCTCCAACTCGGAGATAGAACATCAGAACAATAAAGAAGGCAAGTCCGCCTCCATATAGGCTTGTTTGGGTGAAGTCAACATCAATCAAGGACTTACTTGACCAATTTGCCATCATCCAATCAAGACGGGCATTATCAAACAAGATAACCCCTTTAGAAGCGGGTGCAATGGCATAGAGTTTGACCAACCAATGAACTACATAAAAGAGGATAAGTCCTATAATGAAGTAAGGGAGAAAGCGGCGTTTTTTCTGTTCCGTAACCATCTTATAACCCCTTTTCTTCTTTAGTCAATACCTTCTTCGGTGTTGGTGCTTTAACCTGTTCTTTAGCCTGTATTTCAGTTTGTACTTGTTTTTTATAATAGGCTAGTTTTTCTTGAATAGTCATATTCTTAGGACTCTTTATCAAGTTCTTAGTTAGTTTCTCCGCCTTATTGAGGTCTGTTAAGTCATTGATGACCCCTTTAAAACTTTTCTCAAGAACTTGAACATTCTTTGCATCAATAGCAACTGTACTCGTTCCGTTACTGTGTTCTTTAATGGAAAAGCCTACACCATAACTTTCCAAATATTCTCTTAGTCGATCACTATTGACTTCACTTGTCATAAAGTCTTCAAAATGTTTGGTTTCACTAGTAGCCATAAATTGGTTCCAGTTGACTTCTTTTGTATAAGTTTTATTTTCAGAATAGCTTTTAAAGCGGGAAGTGGTTTCCTCCATAGCGTAATACATTGCTTTGAGAAGTAATTCTCCTGTCAGCTTGTATACGTCTGCGACTTTCATTGCCACTCGTTCTTGTTCCATTTTGACTCCTTTCTATCAAATAAAAAAGCAGCAAATCCTCTGACTTACTGCTATCAGTTTCTCTAGGCTTGACGATTTTTCTTGCGAAGAACCCATGCGAGAGCTAGAAGAAGAACTCCACTGAGACTAGCAAGAAGTCCCCCTTTTTCTCCTGTTGAAGGCAAGGTTTTCATTTCCCCTGAAGCGGTCTGAACAGAGATTGTTTTATCTTCATTGACCGTTGCCCCAATGGTTTCTGGTGCAACAGTATCAGTTGAACCGTCCGCATAAGCAACCACTACCTGACTGTTTTGAGTAGAGACAATTTGGTAACCTGTATTGGTATAAACTGGTTCTTGTGCACTCACATTTGAAACAATTTGACCTGTCACTTGTGAAGTCGTTCCTACTTGGCTTGCGCCTGCATTAGCAGCTGTTTGCGCAGAGACATTTGGATTATTCGTTGGAACATTTGTATTTGGCGTAACGGTAGCTGTTCCCCCGTTAATCGTTGGGACAGTAGTCTTTGGTTCATCTACCTTGCTTGCTGGGTCTGTAGTAGAGGGTTCTTCAGCTTTTGGCTCAGGAGTGCTTGGTGTTGGGTTTGTTGGCTCTGTTGTTCCTGGAGTTGTACTTGGATTAGTTGTTGGAGTCGTTGTAGACGGGTTAGTGGTACTTGGTGAAGTAGGCTCTTCTCCACTTGGCGTAACCGTTGGAGTTTCTCCTGGTGTAATTGGTTCAGTTGGAGTAGTCGGTACTGTAGGAATAGTCGTACCATCTGAGGGAACTGTTGAAGGAGTTGTAGGATTAGATGTTGGGTTGGTTACCGCTGGCGTTCCTGGATCAGAAGGAACAACTACTGAAGTCCCACTATCTGTTGGCGTTTCAGCCATCACAGCTGATAAAGGACTAGCAGCTGCAAGTACAACAACTGATGTAAGAGTGATAAATTTTGTCCATTTTGTCATAATAAATACCTCGTTAATTTTTATTGATAATAATGTTATTCCGCAAAACTAGAAAACTTAGGTTGTCCGTTTAGCACATAACCATAAGTAGACTGTTTATCTTCTTGAAAAGGAAGAGTTAAGCGAATCGTCTGAACACTTCCATCTTCTGCTTTCGTTGTGACGATAAATGTAATGAAAAAGGTCTTTTTTGAGTGACTGACAGATTCAAAAATAGTTGATTGAACCTGCTGTCCTGATTTCGCTTTGACCCCTTCTGCTTTTAAATCTTTTGCCAAGAAGGGCTTTAAGCGGTTAGAATCACCCGCAAAATAATTAGCAATAAAAAATCGACCAACGACTTCAATCCGACCTTGATTTTCCTGAAGAGCGATACGTTCTTCTAATTGCTTGACCTTTTGAAATTGGGATTGAGATTGCGATTGGGTATAAGCAAGGGTAACAAAGGCTGTCCCAAATGCAACTAATGCTAACAATTTCCAAAGAAGTTGTTTTTCATAGAAACGAGTCTTCTTTTCTGTTTTGGTCTTTTTTGACATTGTACTGTTAGAAGGCTGTTCTATTTTTGCTTCTTCAGTCACTTTTACTTTTTCCTGAAGTTCAAGTGGGGCAGGAAAACTGGATGTAAATTCCTTTCCTCCTGCTGGCTTTCCAAGTTCCAATCGATAAGGATTAGATTTTAGCTCCTTTTTAGTAGCTTCAGGTGTTGGTTCAAACAATTCAGGAGGAGCTGACATTGACTTTCTAAGCTCTGGTTCCTTTTCTTTTGTTGGCTCTTGTCGCTGAACTACCTTCTGTGACTTGTTTCGCTGAAGGAGAGAAAAACTCTTTTTCTCCCTTTTCAATCCAAAAGAAGCAAGAGCTTCCTCTACAATTTCTTGAAGAGGAAGGCTAAGGGTGATACTGTCTAGGATAGAACCATCTTCTGCCAATTGCTCTAACTGAAGCAGAACCGACTCGGAACGATCTTCCGCCCAGACAGACTGTTCATTGATAATAGATAACAATTCATCTCGGCTTGTACATGTTTCTTGTACACGGGTTTGAATATTAGTAATCCTGAACATGACCTTCACCACCATTTCCTACTGCTGGCAGTTGTGCAAAGTTCTCCAGCTCTTCAATGGTTTTACCTGATTCAGCCATCAGAGCCACAATATAGCTCGCATTGGTTTCCTTCAGGGATTTTTGTAAAGCTTTTTCTTTAGCAATAAGATCTGCTTTTTGGGATTGGAGCTTATCTAAATCTTGTTCTAGCTTTTGTACTTTCTTTTTAAGTGCTTGACTAACTGATTTTTTAACCATTCTTTCTCTCCTTCTCGGTTATTTACTTGGAAGCATTTGTTTTCGTATTGCTTTCTTCTGTTTTTTTACTGCTATCTAAAATGCCATAGTCTCCAGTCTGATCAGTTAAAATGATAGACTCTATCTTATTGACTTTCAGTTTTCCGTCCTGTTGAACATAGGTCAAACGCAACGTTGCTTTATTTAAGACATCTTTTTGAGCTGTCTCATAGTTTTTTTTCTCATCTAGCTGCGTATTTACATAGTTGACTTGTGCAATCACTTGAAGACTCTCTTGGTTAATATAGATTTCTGCTGTCTTAAACTTAAAATCAACCACAAAGCCTTTATAGGTTTGATTTTGCGGTTCATCTTCTGTTGAGACGGTTTGTTGGTAAAGAGCATCTGTCATATACTCTTTATACCGTTTGCGATTTTCTCCCAGGTCTTTCTTTGTGTAATAATTGAGTAAAAACTGTTTCACTTGATCTGGACTAATCGCTTGCTTGGTAGTCTGGACTGTTTTTCTCGTCTCCCCTTTAGAGGAAGAATGATTGTTCAAACTTTGACCAATTCCAAATCCAACAACCGCCGCAACAACAATGGCTAAAATATAGCCTACAATTTTTAAATATTTTAGTTTGGTTAGATCTAACATAATTCTCCTATCTTTTCTTTATTTTGGCGGAATCGCAAATGTATAGTAGGTTGCATTTGTTTTAACCGACCAATGAATTTGATTTTGAACACCGCTCACATTACATTCTGATACTAGAAACGTTCCATCCTCGTTAACATGCTCAACATAAGATACATGACCATATAAAGGATAGGTATAATCAAATCCTCCAGCAGTTGAGCAGACCGCACCAGCTACTGGTTTATCGCTAAACGTCCAACCTCTCGCTACTAGATTTCTGACCCAATCTTGACCATTTCCTAACCAATTGTAATGTGGCGCTCCAGCTTCTACTAGGCGATTATACACGTACCACGTGCACTGACCGACTGGATAAGTATTGCCATCTAAAGAAGCCGATACCGTCGCTGAAGAAGGAAAGCTCTTTAATTTCGAGCGATACTCTTCTGGAAATCCCCAGGAACTTTGAAGAGTTGAACTGCCTCCCTTGGTTGTTCCCGAAGGATTCTTCAGGAAAGAAAGCACTTGTTGAGCGTTATTTTGACGTTCTTTGAGCTTATCGCCTGCATTTCCTTCCCAACGTACCAGAAAGCGCTGCGTTAGAGTTGCAACATCTTCATTTGAATGCAAAATTTGCTTAAGGGTCGTGATATAGTAAGGACTATCTCCGTTTAACATAAAGTCTAACTGAAGTTCTAAGTCATACCACTTCTTCCCTTTACTTTTGGCAAAGTTTAAAAGAGCTGTATGGCGAGTAGAACCGTCAGCCGTATCCGTCCACTGTCCAAGCCCTAAACCTCGATGAAGAATATTAGGGTATCGGCCATTATAGATAGACGAGCCACCCATAGAAAGCCAAGCCTCATCATCCCATGAAGAAGCAGAGGCCCCGACAGGAGGACTTAGATAGTCTCCTTCTGCTCTCTTAGAAGTAATAGAGCTTTCCGTCCAGAAATTCCCCAAAACAGCTGCAGTACCCTTTAAAGTAACATCTGGATCTTGCTTCTTCAGATACTGATAAATAGAGTTGATTTTCTTAGCAAGATTCCCTTCAATATTCATATCACTCAGAACAGATGTTGTCTGTGTGTACTCTACTTTAGGAAGATAGAAGCCGACATTGACCCAAGCCCACTCTTTTTTCTTCTTATTTTTGAGCTTATAGTAATAGACTTCTTGACCTTCTTCAGAGTCTACAGCTCCAATCTCATCTCCAGCCTTGACCCGGTCGCCATTCACAATGCGGAGTCTTGCCACCTTCTTATAAGTGAACTCCGCATCCTTGGTCTTGATGGTGACATCAGTCCCTTTAACCGTGACTTTGCCATCCATAACAGCGTACAAGGTAGCTCCTTTGTTAGCCTGTAAGATGGAGCCATTGTACATCTTATTTTTTGAGACATAGCCAAAGCGCTTCGTTACCTTGATAGGATCTAATTTTTCCTCGTTCACCTGATTAGAAAAAGGATTATCCAAATCATTATAAGTGACATAATAGCCAACATTTCGGGCTTGTTCTAAAATCTCTTCATAATCTTTTATCTCAGATTGATTGAGTTTGATGTAAGGGTTCTTGCTGTTTTTGTAGAGATCTGCCATACTCTTTAAGTCGTCTTTATCCTTATTCAGACCATCCCAAATAGTCGATAAGAGTTCCCTATAAGTGTGCATTGGCTCATAAGGATTTTTATTTTTCAAGTTGTAATGTTCATCTAGCTTATAAGCCTCATGCTTATACCCCATAAACATCATGATAGAATCAATATCCGTCCAATAATCCACCTTGTCCGTTGATTTCTCACGGTCAATCTTAGATAAATACGTCCAACTATCCGTCAAGTCAAATTCATTTTGGGAAACGGTAGAACTTCCGCCCCCTGTCAACACTCCTAACAGTGCCAGGATTAAGAAGCCTAAAAATAAAATCAGATAGGCTTTTGAGGACAGCGGATTTTTTAAAACGGTTAGAACAGGCTTACTTAGTTTAGCAGCTACTTTTTTTGTAGTCTTGGCTGCCTTGCCTGTTTTTGAAGTTCTCAGCCGTGCACGTAAGCGCTGGTACTTATTCTTAACCTTCGTTTCCCAACGATCCGTAACTGCTGTTCTTATAAATCCTCGCCCCCTAACAAGATTATAGGTACGGTTTCCAGCACTATAAACACTTTTCCCCGCACCTTTTCCAATCTTGATAGTATAGCGACCTACTCTCTTAGCTTGCCTTACCTCTACATGTGACCGTCTGATTCGTTGGCGAGTGGAGGCAATATCCTCTAGGACATCATTATCCTGAAAAGAAGTATCGACCAATAGGGAAGCCTGATGATGACCTGCTCGGCCAACCTTTTGAACTCCTGTCCCGCCGTTACGTTGAATCGCCAGACGTTTCTTTCCTTTAGCAACCTTCTTCTTTTTCTTTAAAGGATCTAATTCCTTTTTTGCGACCTCTTGACGGGCTTTTTGTTTCTGCCCTAAATAGCGATTCTCTGCGTCCGTTTTGGGCTTTAGGAGCCGTTTTTCTCTCTTATCAACCAACCGATACTTGTTTCTGGTTGTCTTGAGTTCAGACTTGGCTTCCTTGTATTCACGTTTGGCTTCTCGGAGGTCTCGTCTGGTTTGTTTCGACAACGCAGTCACCTCCTAAGCATCCGTTGCCACAAGCTCAAACAGTCTTGTATGCTTTGGAATCGGATTTTCAAATGGCACCACAACTTGACCGGCTACAATCAGCCCTGTTCCTTTCGATTTTGGCTTTTCAATATACCGAGTTAAGGTTGGTGTTAACGTGATTGCTTTTGAGAGAGCCACAAGGTCTGATTTCTTATGCTTCAGAAGAATCATAAATTCACTATTAGAAACTAACTTTCGTCCCTCCTCTTTGTTCATCAATGTTTCAATATTTTGCGTAATCGCTGTAGCGATAGCTCCATATTTCCGCACCCGTGAATAGAGTTCTGTAAAGAAGATAGCCTGTGCTTCTTCCTTGAAGAAAAGTTGTACTTCATCAAAATAAATACGTGTCGTCATCTTCCCTTGAGAAGCAACAACTTGATTCCAAATATAGTCTTGAATAACCATCATGGCAAACGGTTTGAGTTTCCCAGTTAAGCGCTTCAGATTAAAAATCACAAAGCGATCTGTAATATCAACGTTTGTTTCGTGAGCAAAAATATCTTGCGAGCCTTTGGCATAAATTTCAGACTTGAGCGCTAAATTGACAGCTTCTGGTTCTTCTTGCTCTTCTAGTATATCGTGCCAATCTCGAAGAGTTGGAACTCGGTCTTTATCCGCAAATCGTCTATAGGTCTCACGAGTGACCCGGTCAATAATGGTATATTCAACATCTCCGATTTCATCAAGGATAGACTCAAACAATCCCATTAACAAGTTTGACTTGTCACCGATTGGGTCGTTGTCTTCATCCTTCAGTTGACTCATATCTGGCAAATCCATCAAGTTTAGGTGGGATTTTGAACCGATAAAAATATCAACCAATTGAGCATCAAACTCTCGGCCAATATCTGAATATTCATCTTCAGGGTCAACAATGATAATTCGGTCATCCGCATATTTTAACAGTGTTGGAATAATTTCCATAGTCTTGACTGTCACCGATTTTCCTGAACCAGAAGAACCGAGAACAACACCTGACCCAGTATTGAGGTCTGCCTTTCGGTCAACTGTAATCACATTATTTGAGAGTTGATTCTGGCCATAATAGAGCGCCCCTTCACTTTCTGATTTGAGATCAACATTCGTAAATGGAATTTGTGTTGCTAGGTTGTCGGTTATCATATCTCGAACAAAGCGGCGTTTAACATTTAAAAAAGTATGACCGATTGGAAGAATCGTATTGAGACCTTCTTCCTGGTAATAATAACATTCTTGAAAGTCAACACCATTCTTACGAGCAGCCGTCTGAACTTTATCTGTGACCGTTGCCAACTCTTCCTCATCCGCTGCCTTAAAATAAACAGCAATGAGTCCTGAAAAGGCTTTTTGGTCGTTATCGTCTATCTCCTCTTTCCAGCGCTTGGTAGAACCTGAAATTTCTCTAGCTCGACCACTAACTGCCAATTCCTGATCAACACCTTCCTGAGCACCTGTCCGCTGTGCCTTAACCATTTCAGCCTTAATCGTTGTGTCTGCATTGTTAATCTTCTTCATGAAGTCAGACGGTTCATAAGGTTCTGCTTGTACTGTAATTGCCATCTCTACCCCAATATCAGTCAAGCTCTTAATCAATTTATCTGTTAAAAAGGTTGGATAGTTTCTAGCATACATGACCTTTGCGACTTCTTCATTGATCCGAAAACGATTCTCCATAAAATGAAGCCGATTAGGGGCAATAAAGTCCTTACTATGCAATTCTGATAAGGCAATATCTCGGTAAGTATAAGGGAGCTTCCGTTTTCCTAAGAGCAACTCTGCAAAAATATCCAAACGCTCTTTTCCATCCAGTTCCTCAAAGGTAATATCCATTTGAGCATACTGATTTTCAAGAGAGTTGCCTAGTTCTCCAAGGTTTGCGGCTGCTTGTCCTTGATTGTAGGCTTCTGTTTTCAAGGTGACATACTTTTCAATTTGGAAATTCCTGGAGTCACTAGAGAAACGATTCTCAATCATTTCATTGTATTCTTGGCGGAAGTTATCATAACCATCTCCAACTTCCTTGTATTTGATTTTTTCAACAGAATTATCTTCAATTCTGCGATTGATCACGAGTAACTGATAGGTACTACCTGGCTCTAGCGAGTTAAAGGCTTCTGCATGTGTATCAATCACATCAATCTTTTCATCTTGACTAGCCGATACATAAGCAACATCCCCTAAACGATAAGTACGTGACCACTCGTTTTTCGCAATGTGCATCAGTCCATTTTCAAAGAGACTGTTATATTTAATCGTATTTTGTGTAGAAGCCTTCAAAGAGCGTTTGAGACGGGCTTTTCGTTCCTTTTCAGCTCTCGTCAGCTTCTTTGACTTTCTTCCAAGACTTAAAATCATCTGCAGTTAATTCATCTCCTTCCTCAAATTCTGTCAGGTAACCCCGTTTTTGTACTTTGAGGTTAAACATTATTTTTTCTCTTACCGACTCATCAAACCCTAACCCATAAATGATAAACGGCGGGGCAATAATGAGAGCAACAAGATACATCAAAATATCTGAAAGTCCCATGAGTGAGATAGTAATCGTCAAAGAGACTACAATCCCAATTCCTAACGCCATGACTAAATGCCGTTTGGTCATGCCAAAGGCAATTGGTCGCTCGTAGTTATCAAAGGGCTTCAGAAACTCACTACCTAGTTTATTATTCATAACACCTCTTTCTAGCTAAAAGAAAAACACCTTGCCTGGCAAAGTGTTTGTACAACGGTTTATTCAATTTTTAATTCTTCATTTCTCCAATAGTAGCCATAATGGCACCAATAAATGCTATGACTAAAAGGGTTAAGACTGTCCATCCTGACTCAAACGGATTTCTATACGAGCCATTATTTAAAATAATAGTATCATAAGCAAAGAAAGCTATAACCCAAAAGATACCAAGACCAAATGCAATTTTAATCCAATTAAATAAAACTACTAGTATAAAGAAAGGTGTCGCAATCAGAAAACTCACCGCTACCATCAGTCCTGAAAATATCAGACCAAAGAAAGTGCTTAATTTGGAAAAAAGAGCTTTCCATAAATGAGCAGATGGAGCTTTATAAGCAGATTGGAATTTATTGTGTTCCTGATTTTTAGAAGAAAGGGTAAAATGATTTCCTTCTCGCTTAATCTGGTATTTATTTTCTGACATCCTTCTCACCTCCTGCTTTTCTATTATACCAAAAAATTATATTTATGACATGGCATTTAAGAGAGTTTTTGCCAAACGTTGACTGCCAAAAAGACAAATGATATAAACAATTCCTTTGGCGATTGAAGCAAAAGCTGTCACCCAATCACCTTCTGAAGCCTTGAACATATCATCTGTAATTAACGAAGGGTACAGCTTAACTATAATAACAAGTAATAAACCTTGTAGAGCATAAGCTGCAAAGTGTTTTATAAAGTTAATAGCTACCGACCGTGTTTGTTCTGACATAAAGAAAGCGACAATCAGTGGCGCAACTGCTTTTAAAAGATACATTTGGAAAAATCGCATAAATACAAGAATTTTGGCACTAACATCTCCTACAAATTGAGTGAGTTTAGCAACCATTCCTACAACTTGTTTAAATATCCATCCACTTATTCCTGATGTATCCATATTTACTTTAAAATCATTATTCGGTAAAACACTATTGACAAGACCTATCCCTTTATTAAAGATTAACACGATAAAGTCAAAAATAGGGGAAATATTGTAGACCAGTAGAAAGGCGATAACATAGCCAAGAGCAACCTCCATCCATAACTGGACGGTAAGGCTTCCCCCTTCCTGTCCTAACCGTTTATTCCAGGAGAAAATATCTACTAGAAAAAAGGTTAAAATCATAATCGCCGCCACTGGTAGTAAAGCATTACCGATTTTATCTGCATATTGATTAACCGTTGGACTGTATTCTGCTAGAGATTTTGTCACACTATCCATTCCCTCTAGCTCCTTTCAGGTTTAGTTGATCGTTTGAAGCAATGCGATAATAGCTTGACAAACAGCGCCGCCAATGACTCCAATTGCACCACCATTGACCATGGAGTTTGAGCCTTTTTCTTGGCGCATGGAATCGTTATTGTTTCGTCCGCCAAAGTAATCAATCGCTCCCGACAAAACCCATACTAGCCCTGTGACAGCTACAACTATTTGAACAATACGAAAAACTCTAACTGCTGTATCCATAAAATTTACTTCTCCTTTTTCTTCTCTGTTGTATGCAGCTGCTTGATTGCAGCAGCAAGGACATTCATCTCATCCTCAAAGAGGGTGACGCCTTTCCCAACACGTGCATAGTCATCTTTCCATGACCGAATATCGTATTTGGGTTCAGCGCCATTCCATGAAATGATATTCAATTCTTTTTTCCATCCCGTCTCACTAATAGAAAGCGTTGCAATATGCTCCACAACTTGAAACTGGATAGGTTCATTATTATCTTTTTTAGGCGGACGGTTGGTGTGGCTTTTGCGTTGTTGGTCTTCAAAACTGTTCTCCCAACCATTTCCATTTTGCCAATCCGTCATCTTTTTCCTCCTGTTGTTTTTCTAGTGCGGTGGTAACCCGAACCAGTCAACCTAAGAATCTGCGTTACTCCAAAACGACATCTTCTTGCAATTAAAATTCCATTTCGTTCAATCGTGCGAATTGCAGAAAAGACATCCCGATACTCAACTTTTAGCGCAACATTTATAGGTTGGCCTGCTACATAACCTTTTCTTGAAATAGTGCCATACTTTGGCTTTAGTAACATGATTTCACCACTATCAAGATAGGCTGAAGCACCACCTTCACGTCCTAATTGTTTTAAATCTCTAATGCAAACTTCATTGTTTGCAAGATCTTCAAATTTATTCATTCTTTCTCTCCTTCTCGAATAAATTTAGGTTCATTTACACCCATGCTGTATAGCCCCTATTCAGACTATATCCGTACTTCATACGCACCGTTTAAGGTCAAAACGGCAAACCTGCGAATATGCAATATGTGACTGAGGCTAGAGTCTAGCTTTACACTCCGCCCCCAATTTTGTATCTCATAGTCACGCTGTATCAGGGCAGAGGGGGTATTCAGTTGTCAAAGAACTTTAAGTAGTTTTCTGACATGCTCAGGTCAAAAATCTAAAATGTATGCAATCAGTGTCATAGACTCCCCTTTTGAATCTACTGTCTTTTTGTAAAAGTCACTTTTTTAACCCACCTTGGATTGATGGCAAATGGAGGGTTAGCAGAGGAAAAATTCATACTGGCTCCAGTTGATAAGGAATTACCAACCAATTGTTGTAATTCTTCTAGGTTGGATGTAATTGAAATCGTTTCTGTTGTTTTATCATAATACTCAATCAACATCTCTAGCTCTTCTTCTGGTTTTTGAGTTTCTCGCATTGCAGCCATTCTTTGTGACTCTCTATTATTTCCAAAAAGTGCCATTAGTTTACTCCTTTGTTTTGTTTTCTAATTATGCTGTTATAGCTAGCTAATAAGCCATTATAGACATACTCAGCAATCCTCTCCGAGGAGCTAGCATATTTCATATTGGACAGAGCATACTGATAACGATCTTCAAAATTCAACAGAATATAACTTGCTGTGCTTTCCGTGAAGTTGTCGTTTAGCAATTGTTCATGAACTAAATCCCAAATGTACTCACGGTCATATTGAGTCGCTTTATCCACTTTTCGAGAAAGTAATTCTTGGTTCTTTTCTTCCAAATTTTGAGAAGGAGATTCCTCCTCATCCTCAGAAAGAATTATTTTATTCTTATTCTTTTTAGTCTTACTCTCTTTAATATAAGTTGAGTCCGATTTTGAGACTTCTTGAAGTTCGTTTTTGGTACTTCTTGAAGTTCCATTTTCGAACTTCTGGAAGTTCGATTTTGAGACTTCCGTTGATTTTACTGGGTTTAAGAGGGGTTGAGCTTCTTCAAAAGTCATGTTTAGAATTTGAATATCAGTAATAACATTCTTCACATAGATACGATTAGCCTTGTTCAATCCTTGTCTAACTTCATCAATTAAGCTATATTTGATCAACTCTTTTTTTAGTTTAATAACTTTCGCTCTACCACAACCAAGATCTTCGGCAAGGTCTTCGATGGAGTAATAGATAAAAATATCTCCTGCTTCATCCACAAACCTCAAATCTCCTTTTCGGGTGCTGTCAAGTGAGACACTCAAACGATCTCTACAAAGCATGAATAATAATTTGGCTTCTGCTTTTAGTTTGCTGTAAAACTTAGTACCAATAATCACTTTAGGCAGTTGATAAAAATTATCACTGTTTAGAGCTTGTTCTAAAGAAATTCTTCCGTATGCCATTATTTCACCTCACCTGCTCTCAGCATGATTCCACCTTGTTCAGGAAATTTTATCATTCTAGTAGCTTCAAGATAGCCAAGTGAAGCAATAACACGATCACGTGACCACCCTGTCAATTCCATGAGTTCTACAATCACCATATTCTTTGATTGTCTTTGTTTAGCACGTAATTTTTTCTGATTCATATTCATAGCAGAACAGCTCCTAAAATTGGTTTTGAGAAAAACAAAAGAGAGAACGCTTTTTTACGTTCTCTCAATGTTATTTATTCAATTCTCCCAATTTGGGACACATACTTTTTAAGAAATTAATTAATAATTGGGTAGGTGGATTATAAGCAAAATGAATTTTCTTGTTGTAATGGTATAAACTGTTCATAATTTTCAAAGTCACCATATCTTGAGAAGATAAACTCATATGTGTCACATCTTCGCTAAATAAATATGGTGAAATCTTTTGCAAAGAGCCGATGAAATCATCTTCTGTAGGTACGTCGTTAGTAGGATACTGACCAATAAACCTTTCATACATAAAAGAAAATTCATAAAAATGTTCAACCAAATCAGAAACAACATTGACGTATTCCATATTTTCGCGATTCAAATAAAGATAGCCTTCATTTGACGGGAAAATAATGACACTAAAATTACTGTAATTGTCGGCCATCTCCTGTAGTTGCTCGCAACATTTTACAAATGAGCAATAATTCAAGTAATCGTCCATATTTCTGAGGACGAGCAAGATACGGTTGGTCTGTCCTTGAATCAACTGTTCTAGCATTTGCATAAAAATAATAAATTTCGTTTCATTTTCGACAAATTCAAACGATATATTCTTATCTTTGAACCCAAAATAAGGTAAAAAATTCTTAAGAATCAGCTGCTCAGTTGTAAAGTATTGACTTTCTGCATGGTAATGTATACCTTCAATTTGAAAATTCAAACGTTCATTTACAATCATTGAAATTTGATCCAGCTTATCATTGATATAATCTATCTGTTCCATTATTTCAAGATTATCTAGTTTTGACTTCAAAAAATCAAACGCTACAGTCCCTTTTTTATAAGCCATTTGCTCGATTAAATCTTGGATATCTGAAATAGAAATAATCTTGTAATCTGTTCTTTTAAAAATTGTATTCTCTCCGGTGATTTCTGGCTCCATTTGTTCAAAAAGGTTCAAGTCTTCTACATTATACTTTTTACCGTTGAAATACCAAATTAAGAGCTGCCACATATAGTATTTTAATTGCTGATTATCTCCCACTATTTGAGTAAACGGGCCAAAATTAATAGATAAATTTTCTCTATAAGGATGTGTAAAATTCATTTTCATATAATCACCAGCTTATTATCACTTATTACTTCTTCTTGCTTGGTCTTCCCTCCGATAATCAAGACCATTTCTGAAAATTGCTTTTCTGTAACAGCTAGTAAACGGACATTGCCACTTGGTAAATTGCTTTGTTTCAGCTTTTTATAAAATTTACTGGCAAAACTTCTGTTTGGGCAAGTTCGATAATATACAGAAAACTGCAGCATTTCAAACCCATTGGCAATCAATTCTTTGCGAAAATTACGATAGGTTCGTTTTTCCTGATTGGTTTCCATTGGCAAGTCAAAGAAACATAATAATCTCATCGCTTCATACCTCATTACATACTCCATTCCAAACTAGAAACTATTGGACAGTAAAACTTTGTTGTATCCTTATCAGCAATACATTTGATAAAACCTTTTACATATTTGTCCATTGCAACTGTGACTAAGCAGGTTTCTTTGCCATATTTAATTTTTGCGTTTAGTAGATTTGTTAAAGCCAAGCGGAATTCATATTTTAGATATTCTTCATCTCTCAAGTGTTCATAAACCCAAACATCAATAATTTGGCGGAAAGGTTCCATTAAATCATCCACCAGATTGAATTGGTTGTATTCATTTTTATGAAAAATTCCAATTAAAGCATTTAGTCCATATCCAGCAACGATTCTTGCCATCTGTGCTCGCATAATAGCGTATCCGTAATTCAACCCCGCATTAATGACATCTGATTCTCGCTGAGTTACACGGATAAACTTCTTGCCAAATAATTCATTGAAATAGACCTTAGCGGCATGTCCTTCTCGATTTGTCTTATCTCCTAACTCAATATGATCTTTATAATCTGCTAACAATTGGATACAATCAAGATTCTTTTCAAACATTGCCAAAACATCCTGCTGATTATTGATTTTAAAATAGGTAACAAGTTGCCAGAGCTTATCTTTTTGTTCCTGAGACCAGAGCAGTTGTTCTTGCAGTCGTTTATAGGCTCTAAAATGCCCATTTTGAGAATGATAAATTCCCGTTGGTAAGTGTTCATTGTCACATACAATTAAGGCGATATTATACTTACTTAAAGCACTCAACAACCGAAGAGTAACGACAGTATCACCACCTTCAGCTACTATGATTGAAATATCGCTTAAAGGGATTGTATACTCTTCCCCCATTTTCTTTATTAACAAATTGTCTAATTTTAGTCTCATCTTTTCACTTTGACAGATATGTACAATTCTCCACGTCATAAAAACTCCTTTACAAAACGAAAACACCCCGTCATAGACAGGGTGTTGATTTCGGCATGAAGCCTTATCTTTGTAGCTTCTGCAAGATTTAAGTAACTGTGTAAGGCGTCCCTTACAGTCACTATTATAATACATTGCAAAAGCGTTTGCAACTCTTTTTTTAAATTTTTTTCTTAAAATTGAGCTGTGGCTGATCACCCTCTTTTTTAATGAAATATTTATTACCAAGAACATCGGTTTTGACTTTGTAGATGGAGACGTCTATTCTTCTCAGACTTTTTAAGCAGCGTCCATTAGAAGTTGTTCCAAAAATTTTAATGGCTTCTTTACCTTCATAGTTTCCTTTATCATAAGGCTTTAGTTCAACATAGTGTTTTTGATTTGGCATAGTTCTTGACAAAAACCTAAACAGCTCCTGTTCTCCACTTTCAGTATCTTTAATCAAAATTAAATCATTCTTGTATAGGGTAAATTTAAATTCCGAATCCTTATTCACCCCTTCTTTCTTTTTAATTTCATTATATTTTTTGATTGAAATACCATAATTCCCACTTCCTTTTTCAAATCGTAAATCCGAATACTTCAATCCCATTAATTCATATTTACCAGTTTTAAGATTAAAATAGACATCTGTACGCCAAGGCTTCAAAGACTGTAAAACAACCTGGTTCTGACTGTTTACAGGAGTAATATCAATGTGATTGCCAAGTTTATTATCATAATACTTAAGGCTTTTAATCTCTGGGCCTTTGCCCTTTTTGCTGTATTTTCGAATAGGACCATTTTCTTGTCTGTACTTTTCAAAAGGATTGCAGGGAATTTCTTTACCCTTTTCGTTTAACTCTTTGTCAGGATAGGTTTTAAGAATTTCTTCAATGACTTTTTCAAAAGTCTGTGGATCTTTGTGATACATCAAGAATTGAGTTTTATCTTTCTTATATCTCTTGATAAAATCTTCATAGCCCTTTTGAGAATAGATATCCTTAATTTTTCCAAGTACATAAGTTTCCTCCTGCTTATCTTTCCCCAACTGAGCTTTTCTAGTTCCATAGATTGTAGCATCTGATATTTTTCGGTTATATTTAGAATCCACTTGATAAGAAAACAAGATACTGTCTTCAAACGATTTGCTCTTCAATGTATCTACAAAATAATCATATGGTGGTCTGAAAACAAGTTCCTTATATTCGTCATCTGTCAGTGAAAGAATCTCTCCCGTTTCAGGATCTACAAGCTGCCCTTCTTTATAAGAAATCAAAGGATTATTCTGCTTTTTCCAGAGTCTCAACTGACTGGAGGCCGCGATGATGAGAGCATCTACTGCGTGGTGGTGATAGGTATCACGACTTTTTTCAATTTTCCACTTTCTTCTCAGCTGTGATGTAAATTGACCACGAACAACCGAAATTTTTGTATCGAAATCATTTGTTTTGTAAAATTCCTGCAAAGTATTTAGGACTACCCGTGATGAGTAACGTGTGTCCACGAGATTGCGCTCAATGAATTTTTGTTTTACTTCAATCTTGCTGATATCTTCTTCGGTCAGCAGATAGTCTTTTTTCTTATTACTTAAGCTTTTAGAATTCCGGACATATTGTTTGAACTCTATGTAAGACCACGCATCATCCATACTATCTAAAGCCTGGAATGGTGTTCTCTGTCCCTTTTCCTGATTAGCTGTTGCTAGCACCAGAACCTTATTGGCTAAGCCATCATCAAAAGAAAGTGAAAGCGGCAGAATATGATCAATTTCATACTGATGTGGATTATGAATTAAATCACGAACAGAGATATTCTTTCCTGTATAAAGGCAGCGTTCTCCCTGTTGATGCCAAAGGCGAATTTTGGTTGCTAATTCTTTGTGTCCATGAAAAATACTGTCTGGTAACTCTTTTTTACCATTGTATAGATTAGCAGCTTTTTCCATTGCTGCTTTCTTTTCATCTTCATTGGCTTTTTGGGCGTTTTGAATTGCTTTTTTCTCATCATCTTCATTGCTTTCACGCGCCATTTCAATGACAATATTATCAAAAATGCCATATTTTTTGGTCGCTAAGTTGATGATTTTAATAGCCTGACGGACAGATTTGGCAACAACAGGGTTATAAATTTCATCTGTTAATTCTTTTTCATCTATGTATTTAGTTCGTTTTGAAATTTCTCTACTTCTTTGTTTACCTAGACGAGTCAAAATAGTCATTTGCTCCTCTGAAGTCTCATAAAGCTCTGGAATCAATTCATTCATTAACTTAAGAGAAAAATTATGCCAACCTTTTCCAAATACCGCACTGTTTTTCTTCCTAAACTGAATTAACTCATCAATCTGCTCTTTGGTAAATGTACCAGGCATTTTACTGTTAAGAGCTTCTAAAATACCTTCACTTTCGGTATTCAAGGTTAGAATGTGGGCTAAGTCGTCCAAGGTTTCTCTCGATAATGCATCTACGTTCACCAGTTCTAGTGTTCTCATTTTACGATAGGCGTCAAAAGTATGCATCTCTGGTTTATCAGATTTATCAATCCGATATCCTTTTATGTCATCAATAGAACCGTCTATTAACTTAGCAATATATTTCAGTAAAGTTGGAGTTCCTAAAGTTTTTGCAGTTCTAGCATACTCGACAATCTGCCGCTTTTGTTCTGGACTCAATTTTTTCGTTTCAGTTGGAACTGTTAAATTATTGAGGTCGTTGAGCAAATTAAATTCCTGCGCGGTATAAGACGCCTTTGCTGCTCGATATTCATCAGGATAAAAAGTACATTTTCCAATTAAAATACCGAAAATATTATCAAGAGTTGTGCCATCTGTCCGAAATCTTCCATAATCTGTTCTAGATTTTTCATTTCCAGGCCCATGATAATATTTTCTTTTGCCAGTCAAAATAGTTAAATAAGCTTCAATGAATTCATCTGAAATCCTCACATTGAATTCTTGTTGCCTTCTAAGAATTCGCTCTGCTTCTTTTTTGTAGGCTGAAGTAGAAAATACATTAATTAAACGATGATTCTCCCCATTTTCAACAACTGTAAAATCCCCACGAACTTGTCCGTATTTTTCAAAACGTTCCAACTGGATTTGTCCAGGCGTTTTGTCTGCAAGTAATTTTCTGTTTTCTTCAACTGCTTTTCCATACTCATTGGAAGCTGTTTCTCCATCTTCACTAGCATCGTCCAGATAGCTGATACCACGCCGTTTAATAATGTTTTTAAGCGCAATAAACAACTCTTCATTTGTTAATTTTTCGCTTAATCCCTTCACACGCAGAGCATAAGGATTTAAATTTAAAGGGACAGCAGAAAAATCTGTTATAAAATCGAATTCTTCAAAAAGGTCGTTTAAGCGAGCGCTGCGATGTTTCTTCCTTCGACCAAGTCTTCTTCCTTGTCTAAATCCCCGACGTTCTACATTGCTGTCTGCAGTTGCAGCTGGAAAAATTCTCGAATTAGCGTGAATAATTTCACCTGTTTCTTTATTTAAAATTCCCACTCCGACAGAAGCAATACCGATATCCAATCCTAAAACCAAACCGTTCATGATGCTCTCCTTTTTATAAAAATTTTGCTACAAATCACATTTAAAGCGCTATCATACACATTATAACATAATAATAAGTAAAATGTTTTAATATTTAAAAATATTTCAATCGCTACCGTCAATAACAAATACCATACATCATTTCCTGATTGTAAAAGATTTCAAAATACGCTACAATAGAGAAAAATTCTTCTGTATGGGGACAGTTAAGATGATAAAACCTAAGTATCAATGTATTGTAGATCAGATTAGCCAAGATATTAAAAGTGGGAAATTGTCCAAGGGACAAAAGATTCCTTCTGTCCGTCAGCTGGCAGAATACTATCGCTGTAGCAAGGATACAGCTCAAAAGGCGCTAATGGAATTGAAATATCAGAAGTATATCTATGCGGTTCCTAAAAGTGGCTACTATGTGTTGGAAAATAGTCTGGAGGATCAGCAGGACATGGAGCTAACCGTCAGAGATGACCACTACCAAATTTATGAAGACTTTCGACTTTGTCTCAATGAAACGCTGATTGGACGTGAGAATTATCTTTTTAACTACTACTCGCAACAAGAGGGGCTAGAGGATTTGCGACAATCTGTCCAGCAGCTGCTTCTAGATTCAGCTATCTACACCTCTGCTGATAGGATTGTTCTGACATCTGGTACCCAGCAAGCTCTTTATATTCTTTCGCAAATTGCCTTTCCAAATGAAAAATATGAAATTCTAGTTGAACAGCCTACCTATCATCGGATAAATGATTTGCTAACTGCCCAAAAACTTCCTTATCAAACAATTGAGCGAACTCCAGAAGGAATTGATTTAGGAGAATTGGAGAGGATTTTTCAATCTGGTCGTATCAAATTCTTCTATACTATCCCACGCTTTCATTATCCCTTGGGGCATTCTTACAGTCGAAAGGAGAAGGAAGAAATCATTCGTCTTGCTCGGCTTTATGATGTTTATATCATAGAAGATGATTATTTGGCTGACTTTGACAGCAAACGCGAACTGACCTTCCATTACTTGGACGACAGCCAGCATGTCATCTATATCAAATCTTTTTCTACTAGCCTCTTCCCTGCCCTTCGGATAACAGCTCTGCTATTTCCTCCAGCTATTCAGCCCACTTTTATAGCCTACAAAAAAGCAGTAGACTACGACAGCAATCTCATCATGCAGAAAGCTCTATCCCTTTATATTGACAATCTCATGTTTGAAAAAAATCGTCTTTCTCTGCTCAATCAACAAGAAAAAGAATTGACGAGAGCTAGAAAACTTTTAAGCCAAAATCAGCTCAAACTTTCCTACTTTATCAATAGAGATGGTATCTTACTAGATCTACGTGGACTTAAATCTGTCAGCTCCCTCAAACATAGCAATCTGCCATTGGATTTTTTTGAAGCAAGTTATATACAGGATTGTCCTTATCAATATGCAAAAATTAAATACGGGGATCTAGAAAAAACCTTAGAACGCTTAAATGAATATTTATAAGGGAGTGGGACAGAACTAAAAATCGAAAATTTTTAGTTCGTAGTCCCACCCCCGCAAGGATGATTAGGTACTCTTCTGAGCTTGAAAAGCGAATGAAGAGTCCAATCACCTACTGCGTTCTTCGTTTATTACTAAATCTAATAGAAGCTGAGCACTTTTGTCTCAGCTTCTTTTTTTATCATTCCATTTCAAATGTGTCACTCTTTTGTTTATTTGGCAAAAACAAAGACAACACAATCCCAACAATCGTCGGTACCAGCCAAGGAATTGAAGCTTGCGCAAATGGCAAAGCATTGATTAAATTGCTCACACTAGTCAATTTAAATTGCGAGCCAATGATATTCGCAAAGGCAATAATTGTTACAACTGCGACCGTTAGCTGCATTCCAATCTTAGATAAGGCAACAAACTTATTGACAATCACAATCATTACAATCGCAATGGTAATCGGGTACAAAATTTGCAAGACAGGAACTGAATACTGAATGATCGCTCCCAAACCAAGATTTGCAATTGCAAATCCAATCAAGGTAAAGGCTGTTGCATAAGTTTTGTAGCTGATTTTAGGAAAGGTATTATTGAAAAATTCTGATGTTGAAACAATCAAACCAACCGTAGTCGTGAAACAAGTCACTGTTACCATGGCTGCAAGGAAAATCTGTGCTGTCGGACCAAAAATAGCTTGTGTAGCTTGAGATAAGACATAAACTCCTTTATTGGCATTAGACGCCATTACATCAGCCGGAATTGGGAAATGATTTCCAAGAAATCCTAATCCAATATAAAGTGCACTAAATCCCAATGCAACAACAATTCCAACAATCCAAATCGTTGATATATATTCCTTTTTGTTGGCAAAGCCGAGTTGGTTCAATGTTTACACAGCGATAACGCTAAAAGCAACAGAGGCAAGTGCATCAAGCGTATTATACCCT
>ERZ773003.466-NODE-466-length-29756-cov-3.886367_pt1 | contig 29756 bp, 23 predicted proteins | sample MGYA00580668_ERZ773003 | MGnify/ENA primary metagenome ERZ773003 (study PRJEB29015, sample SAMEA2738002) | human oral metagenome | biome: human oral; feature: human-associated habitat; material: dental | place: China | collected 2126 ...
CCTTTCGCAATAAATCTTTTCATAAGTCTTACTCCTTGACATTTCTTATTTCTATAACTTTATATCCTACACACTATATTAATTGGTATACTTCCAATACTTTATGATATCTCTATATATTAAAAAACATCAAGGATAAAAAACCATAAATATTCTTACAATTATCAAAATTTATAGTATAAAACACAATATCAATCAGCTACTTCTTCCTCTTATAATAAGGGATATCTCCAAAAAGCACCTCGTCCGAATATCCCTTTTTCTTCCAAGAACTTACGGAAAACACATAGCATAATACCCCAAGCAAGATCCAAGCCAGTGCAATTATAAGTTCTTCCTTAGAAAAACCTGACGGAAGTCCGGGTATATAAAGTATAAGCATAGAGCTTGTTAAAATAATAGCCATGGTTCCAACCAGCTTCGGGAATCTGACCTTATAAGGTCTTTCCATTTCCGGTTCATTTTTTCTAAGTAACACAAATGACACAGCTACAAAGAAATATGCAAGTACCGCTCCGAAGCTTCCTACATCGGTAAGCCAAGTAAGCATTTGCTGACCGAAAAACGGTGCTATCATGGAAAGTACACCTACAAATATTACAGAAACATATGGTGTCTTATACTTTTTATGCAGTTTAGAAAACACTTCAGGTATAAGTTTTGTCTCCGATAAGGCAAATATAGCCCTGCTTCCACCTATAAAAAATGAATTCCAACTACTGAGTATACCTGCCACACCTCCTATTATAACAACATCCGCTGCAAGCTTTTGATTATTACAAAGTTTTTTCATCGCATCTGCGGTTACAAGCTCTGCAGAAAGCATCTCATCGGCATTCATAGCCATGGATACCGCAAAAATTATAGCCACATACCATACAGCTGCCATAACGATAGATAAAATCATTACCCTGCCTATCTTCTTAAGTGGAATTTTAATCTCTTCAGCCGCCTGCGGTATTACATCAAAACCTAAAAACATAAAAGGTGTCATTACCGTAACGCTTAATACTCCCTTATACCCATCTTCAAACAAAGGTTGCATATTATTTACATCCCCTCTTACAGCAGATAAGGCTATCAAGGCAATGCCTATGGCTGCAATTATATATGTCAACCAATTTTGCAACTTTGCCGCCATTCCCACACCTCTTATATTGATCAGGGTAAGTATCAGTGCTGAGATCGATCCTATTGCAACCCATGAAGCATATACATCAAAACCTGCTATGGTATACATATACCCCTGCATTATATCGGGAAATATGTATTGCAGTACCGAAGGCAGCGCACAGGCTTCAAAGGCTGCAACTCCTATATAACTTAATATAAGTCCCCATGTGCAGATAAAAGATCCGTTCTTTCCCATTGCCCTCATACTGAATTGTTGCTCACCTCCGGTAAGCGGCATGGCACTTGTAAGTTCCGAATAAATCAAACCCTCAAATACGATCATAAAGGCAGCTGCCAAAAAGGCGATCATAGCTCCCAAAGAGCCTGCACTGTTTACCCATGCACCTACCAATACTACCCAGCCCCAGCCTATCATTGCACCGAATGCTATAGCAAAAACATCTTTTTCTCTTAAAATCTTATCGAACCGTTTTGATTCATTACTGTTACTTTGTTTTCCATGTTTCATAATGAATACCCCTTTTCAGTTTGTTAAATTATTATCTAAATTTGCTATGGCAAAATAAATAAATCTTTTTATAACTCGATTTTAAAAAAATACACTTTACGCTATACCCGTTCATATAATTTGTCTTCTCAATAAGTAAGAGATATTGTCATTACAGCTCAGCCGGTTTAGATATATAATGCCAAATGAAAGCTTGCTTCCAAGTGTATATTACGCATATATATCTATCAGGATACTGCCGACATTCATCTTCGTCTAACTTATAAATAAAAGTTAAATATCTTTGGTTTTTTGATAAAAATGAATGACCTAGCTAAACTATAATGTATTGTCTGATATATGATTAGAAGTATAGCATAAAGTGTATTATTATTTGGGGTTTTTTATATTATTTTATTTTATTAAGTTCATTTTTAATTAATTTGTGAACTTTAAAAGATAAATACTCATAAAATTACTTAACTAACATAATAAAACTATGTTCTTTTCTTAAAATAACTAAATTTTTAGTTTATATTTCAGCTCCTCCTTATTTATTTGCTTAGCATTGATTCTTATCACAATATACTATCTCATAATATATGCATTTTTAATTATCATCATTACCTCTTCATCTATATCCTTACTTTCTCCGTCTTTATATAAGCTTAATGTTCCCTTATGCTTGTCATTATTATAATCTCGCAAATACAGTACACTGTCATCTTCAAGTTTAACAAAATCATGCACTGCTTCTTTTACCGACTTAGGCTGATTTCCATCATAAACTTTTAATTCTCCCTCACTTTTATCAATATCGTAATATGTATAGTAATACAATATATCCTTGCTACCGCTATTTAATATATTGTACGCCATTTCTCTTGTATATACCTTTTCATCAATTTTATTTTTGTCAATATAAAGCGTGCCTAAATTTGCCTCATAATCTCCTGAGCGCCTATTTGGATTATCTGTAGTATTCTTAAAATACATAAGTTTATCATCATAAAGAGATATATATTCACTGTATACCTCCTCATCATACACTTTGGGAGTTGATATACTGCCGTCTTTTACCTTTATCTCATATATAATTCCGGTTTTCTCACCTTCGTCAATATCTGCCATAAAATATATAGTGTCCCCATTTGAAGAAACCCTAAAGCTTGTTGCTCCTTCTTTTTCAACATTAAAAGTCTTAGCGCCTACAGCTATTACCCTCTCGCCTTTTTCAGATAAATTATAGCCTAATTTACTGTATACATCATGTGTATCCCTAAGCTCCGATAATTTAACTTTTTTACTGTTTGCACCTGTCTTTTCAATAAGAACGATAACCGGCTCTTCAAGTACACTATTGCCATTTTCCACCCGTATAAATTTATCACTTATTTTATTTGATTCTTTTCCGTCAAAATAATATAATTCTTTACCGCTTTGCGGAAGTGTCTCCATACTAAGCTCTTGCCTTAACATATCTCTTTTTTCTTTTTCTTCATACTCATCCTCAGCCTTACTATACTCTTCTTTTGCTAAATTATAAGCATCTAAAGCCGCCTGATACTCTTCTTTTGAACTATACCCGGATTGATACGGGTATTTCAGACTTATATAAGGCTTTTCCATGGCTTCGTCCTGTTCTTTCATATCATCTTCCACATAATCCATAAGTGTATCCGCACTGCTGTCGATATCTTTCGTATAGTAAAATTTATCTTCACCACCGGGTCTTACAATACCTCCAACATCTTGGCTAAGCTCTACTTCTTCTTTACCGGCTTCTTTTTTGTAGACTTTGTCATCTTTTAAGTATAGTACCGAATATCCCTTATCCTCCATATACATATAGCTATCGATTTCAAAAACACCGCTGCTTAACTTTTCTTTATCCTTTCCCTTATCTTTAAAGTAAAGCTCCCCGTCTTCTTTAAGGTACAGAATCTGCCCTCCGGCATCGTTCATATATAAGCTGATGGAATCTTTTATTTTAGAGTCGATCTTTTCCTTTTTATTTTTTTCTATATCATATTGATATATAGTATTACTGCTTTTTTTTACATAGGTAACTACATTATCATCGCTGACCGAATAATGGAATTCTTTTGATATACCTTCATCTATCATTACAGGCTTTTTATTCGGCTTACTTATATCTTTGTAATACAATGTATAAGTAGTTTTTTTTGTTTCATAAGGGTAAAATATCAATCTTTCATCCTTACTAAAGCGTATAATCCCCTCTATTCCATATATCCTTGATGGAGAATCTTCTTCTTCATACTTATTCTCAATATTCCAGTCTATATTGATCGGCTTTTTATTGGACAAATTTGATATAAATAATTTATTATCCTTAATATAGGCAAAATTTTTAATGCTTTCGCCATCAGTTTTTTCCTGCTTTTTATTTACAAGAAAAAATACCGAAGCTATGACAACTAAAGCCAAAACTCCTACACCTATTAAAACAGATGTAAGTGATGATTTCTTTTTGGAAACTTCTTTCTTATCCGCTTCACTCTCAATAACTGCTTTGCTGCAATTATCACAAAGTTCGGTATTATCATCAATTTCTTTGTTACATTTACTGCATAAAGACATTTTCATATCCTCCTTTAATAAAGTTCCCAATAAAAATACACTCTATGAGAACTATTCAAAAACCACAATGTATCATTGGTGTATTATGAATAAGTATAACATAAAGTGTATTTTTATATCGGATTTTTGTATTATTTTATACTACTATTTACTGAATATATCTTTAATTAATCTATAACAGTATTGCTGAATTTTTCAAGCTTTCAAAAACTCAATGTATGATAACTATTTAAGACTCAATATCCGGATACTATTTGCGACATTGGAGTTTTAGTAAATTAATAAACAAAAACAATTAAGGAAGCACCGACTTAAGCAGTTCTTCCTTAATTATTTTATTACAGGCTATAAATTTTTATAAGTAAAATCTTAATTTGCCAGACTGTAATCCAGATAATCAAATATGGCTGTTACATCTTCATCAATTTTCTTATTTTTTCCATTCTTATAATGCTTTAACTCACCCTTATATTTACCTGTTGAATAATCATATAGGTATAATATACTTCCGTCATAAAGCATATCAAAATCATGCACATCTTCTTCGATTAATTTTGATTTTTTACCATTGTAGATCATCAAACTTCCCTTATCTTTGCTTTGATTATAATCTTTATAATAGAGTATTTCTTTATTGCTGTAATTCCATCTTACCCCATATATATATACATCTTCATCAATCTCTTTCTTATTGATATAAAGAGAACCCTCTGAATCTTTAAAATCCTTAAAATAAAGAATCTGACCATCCTCATACATACTCAAATCTCCTGAGTATACACCTTCATCATATAATGTTGCATCGGATACCTTGTTATTTTTTATCTTTATTTCATACAAATCGCCTTTTTCTTTAGCTTCGTTAATATCTGCGACAAAGTATACCAGATCCCCTGCTTTTGACATTTCAGCCACATCTACATCTTCCTGTTCCGTGTTGCTTACTTCATCACCTACGGCTATTGCCATTTTTCCTGATGACTTTGAAAAGCCACCTTCTATATGTTCATATACATCATAGGTGTACTCAATTTCAGATAATTTGACTTTTTCAACCTCCTCTTCTTCATCTACATAGAATGCTATTACCGGATTTGTATAAGCTCTTGATATTAAAGAAACAAAGTTATCACTTATCTTCTTTCCTTCTTTTCCGTCATAATAATATAACTCTTTAGTACTCTTAGATACCTTCTCTTTTTCAAGTTCCTCTCTTAAACTGTCTCTTTCTACTTTCTCTTGATACTTATCTCTGGCTTTAATATACTCATCATGAGCTGTATTATAATCCTCCAGTGCTTTTTGATATTCTTCAGTTGTACTGTAACTAAACCATGAAGGGTACTCCGGCTCAGCTCCGGGTTCTTGGATAGCTTCATCCTGCTCCTTCATATCATCCTCCACATAGTCCATAAGTACAGTTGAGCTACCCTTACCCTCCGTAACATAGTAGAAGCTTTCTCCTTTAAATCTGCTTACAACATCATCAACATCCGATACGATTTTTTCTTTTTCCTTACCCTCTACTTTTTTATAGAGTTTACCGTCTTTTATATATATTGCACCTACGACTTTTTTATCTTTATATTCAAAATCTACGATTTCTTTAACATCACTATCAATCTTTTCTTTATCTTTTCCGGCTTTTTTAAGATATAAATCTCCATCTTCTTTAATATAGAGTATTTGTTTTCCACCATCTTCTGCATAAAAATCAATAAAGTCCCTTAAGCCTGAATCAATCTTTGTCTTTTCTTTTTTCTTCATATCGTATTGGTATATGGTATTATCATTTCTTTTTACATAAGTAATTGTATTATTATCACTACTTACATAGTAAGGAAATTCACCTGAAACGCCGGAGTCTATCTTTATAGCCTCTTTCTTAGGCTTTGTTATATCCTTGCAGTATAATGTATAACTTTCCCCGTCAAACTTATCCGGATAAAATATTGTATTTCCATTTTTACTAAAATGTATTGAATAATTCATATAATAGTTTGTATACTCAATTATTTCACTATTATCCTGACCGCTTGCCAAATTAGATGTAAGTTCAAGCGGAGCTTTATTGGAAAGATCTGATACATACAACTGCCTGTTTTTAACATACAATGCCCTTGCAACACCTTTATTTTTACTGTTGGAACTTCCCGACTTCATCATAAAAGCTGCAGCAGCTACAATAAGTAACAGAACTAACACCCCTGCACCTATTAAAATAGGTATAAGTAAAGATTTTTTTTTGGGAGCTTGATTATTTTCTGCATTTACTTTTTCATTAGTGGAAGCTTCATTAGATCCTGCATTTACTTTTTCATTAGTGGAAGCTTCATTAGATCCTGCATTTACTTCAGTCTTCGTAATCGGTGTACCGCAATTATCACAAAACTGTGCATCATCCTGAAGTTCTTTGTTACACTTGCTACATACATTCATTTTTATATCCTCCTTTTAAGAAAATATGTAATAAAAATACACTCTACAGTACACTATTTAAAAAGCACAAGGTATTTTTTTAAATGTGTTGTCAAATAGTATAACATAAAGTGTATTATTAAGCTAAAACTTTTGCATTGTTTTTATAATTTTTGATAAGAACTTAACTATCAATTACTCTTAAAATTATTTAAGCTGTAAGCAAATGGTATAATCTCCACTGCCATATATTTTATAAATTAAATTTAATTGTAGTAGTTACCGCTTTCCTCATCTATGTGTTTTAAATCCACATAATCATCAGTTTTAATAGAGAGTTTCTTTCTCTCAAGATATATATTTGTATACCTTGAAACCCACCTGTAAATCACAGCCCATGTAGGTACGGCTATTATCATACCCACTACTCCGAATAAACCTCCAAACAAAAGTATAGAAAAAAGTATCCAAAAACTCGGAAGTCCGGTAGTCTGTCCAAGTACTCTGGGTCCTATAACATTGCCGTCCAATTGTTGCAATATAAGTATCCACACCAAAAATTTAAGGCACTGAACAGGTGAAACCAAAAGCAGTATAAAGGCACTAGGTATTGCACCTAGGAATGGACCGAAGAAGGGTATAACATTGGTAATTCCCACTATTACACTTATAACCAAGGCGTATGGCATAGACAAAACAAGCATTGCTATATAATTAAGTATGCCTATAATTACAGAGTCTATGATTTTTCCTACTATGAATTGAGAAAATGAGGTCTTAACATATATAGTTTCTTCTATAAGACCATTAACAAATTCTATAGGAAAAAAAGCATACAGTATCTTCTTTAACTGAGCAATCAATGTGGTTTTTATATTAAGCAAATATACCATAACCATTATACCTACAAGAAAATTAAATACTTCTCTTATAAAGCTGTATATACCTGAAGAAAATACCTTAATATAATCACTCAGATTAGGAAGTAATACTCTTTTAATGAATTCCTCTATATTTTTCGACCATTCATTATAATAATTAAGTACAATACTTGCGATATCAGAATTATCTGTCAGGAGCTTGTCAAGTATATTATAAAACTTTTGTGAATTTCTCGGATATGCGGCTATCATATCCTCAACACTCTTAAAAAGTTGCGGTATAAGCATCCATATCAAGGCTGTAATAATTGATAATATAAACAACACGCATACTATAGTTGCCACAACCTTGGATAAAGAATTATTAAGCTTGTCATTACCTGATACTTTCGTCAAGGAAGTAGAAAGTAATTTATATACTTTATTATATACGGGTGAAAATAAGAAAGTCATTATAAAGCCATAAAGTATAGGCAGTAATATTGAAATAATCTTATTAAAAGTAGCAGATATAAAATGAAATCTGTTAAATGTAAAGTATATCGTTATGGCTATAGCTATTACACTTAAGGCTGTAATTCCGCTATACAAATAAACTCTGATATCCGTCTTCTTCACTTTTTTGCTCCTTAATCAGTAGTACTTTTTATATTGATACCATTTATTTCTATGCTATCGTTAAGTTCTATCACCAAACACTTTTTTCCTTCCACTGTCTTTGTATAAATATACGGCAAATAGTCGGCATCGGCTTTTATATTGATTCCCACGGATTTGATGTCAACTTTTTTACTTCCGGCTATATTATCCGCTAAAACCGCTATATCCGCCTCCTTGGAAATCTCATATCTTTCTACAGCCTCTTTAGCCGCTCCGCTTTGCTCCATCAGTTTAATCATATCCTGCTTTGAAAGTACCAATGGAGTATCGCTCTCTTTGTTCTCTTCTATCATTTGATTAAGATTTTCATGCAGCCTGCTTATGGTACTGTAACTGCAATCATCATCCAAGGCTTTTACAAGCTCTTCTTGTATGATTTCTCTTTGTTCACCGGCAGGTATCGGAGCCTGTGTTCCGAATATAGCCTCAATCAGAGCCTTTGATATATCATCAGCTTTTTTAGAGAAATACAAGGCTGCATGTATATCCGTCCTTCTGTCATTAAATGCCGGAAAAAGAAAGCCCCTTATAGGATCGCTTACTACCCAATCTCTTACCCTATGCTCTATACTGTCGGTTTCTGCATTATAGCTTAGACAGGGCTTATCAAGGTTTACAGGACATATACTGCAAAGTATGGCATTATAAGTTTCCTCAGAGGCATCATCAAGTCCCATCTTATCCTTTGTCTTAAAGGGTATATCATAAACTACATTAGCTAAGACTATGTAATAGTTTTCAGGGTATACAAAATTTTCTATAATTTTATTGAAAAACTTAAGATTAAGCTCTTCGTTTTCAAGTTTACTTTCTCTAAGTTCCATTAACAGTTTATGAGAAAGACCGCTTAACTCCTCTTCAAGTCCTATATCTATATTAAACAGCTGCTTTCCGACAGTTCCGCTTAGAGTTTTCTTAAACATATCTTCATACTTAAAGCTGTCTTCCTCAGGTATAAGACTGTATGACTTGGTGCTTAAAAGCTTGATGTTCTTCTCATGGTCCACATAGCAGGTACTGAACTTTGATATTACGGAGGCATCTTTGTGAAATAATTTTTTTATTTCATTGATTTCAGACTTTATCATAAACTACTCCTAATCAAGTCTTTTTAACTGATATATTATAGCATTGATTATAGCAGCAGCTATATTGCTTCCGCCCTTTCTTCCCTTAGCTACTATATGAGGTACCTTAGTTTCAAGTATCAAATTCTTTGACTCAACTACATTTACAAAGCCCACAGGTACTCCTATGATCAAATCAGGCTTAAAGCCCTGTTCTATAAGCTCATAAAGTCTTATAAGGGCTGTAGGTGCATTTCCCACAGCTATAACTATAGCCTTATCCGTAGTCTTGCTTAGCTCAAAAGCTCTTTCCATACTTACGCAAGCCCTTGTAACTCCTCTTTCCTTGGCTTCTTTTATTATATCTTCATCGGAAATAAAACATCTTGCATCAGAGTTTAGTACCTGCAAAGAGGTTTTATTGATTCCGGCAAGTGCCATCTTTGTATCGGTAATTATAAATGCTCCCTTTTTAAAAGCTTCAAAGCCTCTGTTCAAAGCATCATTTCCAAAAACAAGATTTGTTTGATAATCAAAGTCTGCAGAAGTATGTATACATCTTTTTACAACTTTAAGCTCTTCGGCTGTAAAACTCTCCAAAGCCTTCTTATCCATCTCACTTTCTATCATTCTCATGCTTTCCGCTTCTATCTTCTCAGGAGCTATTATCATTATATCTTTTAACATTTTTAAAACCTTTCTATCTATATTATATAATCCTCTTTTTAATAAGTAAATTTACACTATTTTTAGTTTTTTTTGACGAAGATGAACGCCCCGCCCAAATTATAACTATTTTATTGCAAGTAAATTTCGTCTATCAGTCTTTTAAGTCAAGTATCTTATAAAGCTTTTCCATATCAAGGGAATTCCTTACCAAGTCCGCTAATTTATCATACTCTCTTTTTTTATAATCTTCGGTACTTACAAAGTCCTCCTTAAGTTCCACTCCCTTTTTTTCTGCCACTGTATTAAGTAAATTTCGAGTAAACTCTTCATTATCAAAAATACCGTGTAAATATGTTCCGAAACACTTTTTATTAATAAGTCCAAGCACTCTTTGGCTATCCGCCTCAACACCTTCCTCAAGTAACAGCTGCTCATCATCGCCTAAGCTGTAAGTTTGCCCCATGTGTATTTCATAGCCTTCCACACTTGTGTTACTTAATCCCTTACAAAGCTCTACCTTGGTGTTTAGTTTATATACTCCGTTATTCAGACTTTTATCGGTACTGAACTTTGTATATGCATTCAAAAGTCCCATACCTTCAACTCTGCCCTTGTACTCTACTCCTTCTTCATCAACTATATACTTTCCGAGCATTTGAAAGCCTCCGCATATACCTATTAACATACTGCCTTTTTCAACTAATTTCATTATTCGGCTTTCAAGACCTGATTCTCTTAACTTAAATAAATCACTTATAGTACTTTTACTTCCAGGCAGTATAACAATATCCGGCTCTTTAAGTTCATCTGCTCTTTTGACATATCTTAGCGAAACCGAATCTATTCTTGATAAGGCATTAAAATCTGTGAAGTTGGATATATGCTCAAATCTTATTACTGCTATATCTATAGCTTTAATTGCTTTATTTTTATTCTCCTCAAGCCTTGAAGAAAGGCTGTCCTCATCATCTATATCGATATATTTCATAGGTATGGTACCCAGTACCCCTATACCCAGTTTTTCTTCTATCATACCTATTCCGGGCTTTAATATGTCTATATCTCCACGAAATTTATTTATTATAAGACCTTTTACCCTTTTTTGATCTTCTGGCTCTAAAAGCTTTACGGTACCGTATAAAGAGGCAAATACCCCTCCTCTGTCTATATCACCTACAAGCAGCACGGGTGCATTAAGCATCTTTGCCAAGCCCATATTGACTATGTCATCTTCCATAAGATTGATCTCTGCCGGAGAGCCTGCACCCTCAACCACAATTATATCATACTCCTTAGAAAGCTCCTCATAAGAGTGCATTATGTATTCCACATAGCTCTTTTTTTTCGCAAAGTACTCTCTTGCCTTCATATTGCCGTAGACCTTACCCAGAATAATGACCTGAGAGCCCATATCGGAGTTGGGTTTTAGGAGTATGGGATTCATATACACACTCGGCTCTATATCGCAGGCTTCGGCTTGCATAGCCTGTGCCCTTCCCATTTCCTTACCGTCTTTGGTAATATATGAATTGTTAGCCATATTTTGAGACTTAAAAGGAGCCACCTTATATCCGTCTTGCTTAAATACTCTGCAAAGACCTGCCGTTACAAAACTTTTTCCGGAATTGGACATAGTCCCCTGTACCATAATTACCTTTGCCACTATTTAATCTCCTTTACGAGTTCTTTTAAGCTTTTTATAAAATATTCATTTTCTTCGTGAGTCCTTACAGCTATTCTGTAATGATTTTCCAAAAGCCCCTTGATCGTCTCACATTTTCTTATTATTATATTTTTAGTAAGCAGTTTTGAGTATAGATCCTTTATATTATCGCAATAAAAAAGCAGGTAATTTGCATAAGACTTATATACCCTAAAGCCTAAGCCTTGAAGCTCCCAGCTAAGATAAGCTCTTTCTTTTGATACATAGTCGGGAAGCGACTCATAATCTTTTTCATGCTCCAAGGCTGCCTCCCCTGCAAGAAGAGCCAAAGTATTGGCAACCCAAGTAGGCGCTACCAAGGCAAGTTCCTTAAGCAGCTCCTTATCTTCTGTATACAGTATGCCAAGTCTAAGTCCCGGAATTGCATAGACTTTGGTAAAAGAATTTATTAAAATTATATTCTCAAATTGTTTCGCATAGCTGTATACATCGATTTTTTTATTCTGCTCAACAAAGTCCATAAAACTTATGTCAATTACCAACCTCACTTTTAGTTTTGAAGTCTTTTTTATAATCTCTAAAAGCACATTTTCATCTATAAGAGATCCTATAGGGTTATTCGGCAAACAAAGATACATAAGGTCAAGCTCTTTATGAATACAGTCAAGTATGTCTTTGTCTATACCCTTATCAAGATCTATATTATAATTTTCAATAATATTTTCCTTATTATAACTTAAGGACTCCTCATAAGCCATAAAGGTAGGAATCGGTATAAGTGCCCTTAGCCCCTTTCTATATGTATGTATAAGCCTATACATAAGTTCTTCGGCTCCATTGCCTACTGCTATATTATCCTTTGCTATATGATACTTTTTGGCAACAAGCTCTTTGAGTTTATGTGCGTATCTGTCGGGGTAATGTATAAGCTTTTCCACATTTTCTGTAATACTGTCCTTTATAGCCTTACTTAGACCTAAAGGATTAATGTTTGCTGAAAAATCATATACTTCTTTGTAATCCTTATTCAGCTCTTTAGAAACATTATATATATCTCCGCCATGCATCTTATACGCTTGCCTTTCTATACTCATGCGAAAAATGCTTGTCATAGAGTCTGGATACTTCAAACTCATCTCCTAAGGCATTGCCCACTATTACGAGGGCTGTCTTTCCTATGCCTGCTTTTTTAACTTCCTCGGCTATATTTTCCAAAGTTGATACTATGCGTTTTTCATCTTCCCAGCTCGCCTTATATACTACCGCAACCTTGGTGTTCTTAGGATATGAGGTACATAATTTTTCAACCAACTCTTCTATCATGGATATGCTTAAAAATATAACCATGCTTGCCTGGTGTACTGCAAGTTCTTCTATACTCTCTCCCTTGGGCATGGGAGTTCTTCCCTCCATACGGGTAAGTATTACTGTCTGTGATACTCCCGGAAGGGTGTATTCCAAATTAAGGGTTGCCGCAGCTGCAAGGAAGGAACTTACTCCGGGCACAACCTTGTATTTTATACCGAGCTTATCAAGTTCTCTCATTTGTTCCCTGTGAGCACCGTATATTGACGGATCTCCGGTATGCACCCTTGCGACCTTAAGCCCCTTTTCATGTGCATCCTTCATAACTTCTATGACCTCATCCAAATTCATTGAGGCACTGTTATATATTACCGCACTCTCCTTAGCCGAGCTTAGAACTTCTTTATTGACTAAAGAGCCTGCGTATATAATTACATCACTTTCATCTATAATTTTTTTAGCTTTTATAGTAAGCAGTTCTGGATCACCGGAACCGGCACCTATAAACCAAACCATAATATTCTCCTTATCTACATAAGAGCATCTATAGCCTCTCTTATATTATTAACGGCTATAAGCTTCATATTTCCTTTGTAATTTAATTTATCGCATACAGCCTTTGGCAGTATACAGGTTTCAAAGCCTAATTTATAGGCTTCTCTTATTCTAAGTTCCGACATAGACACGGCTCTTACTTCTCCGGAAAGTCCAACTTCTCCAAATATAACAACCTTGTCATCTACGGCTTTATTTTTGAGACTTGATACCAGGGCTAAAACTATAGCCAAATCAAGAGCCGGTTCATTCATTCTCATGCCTCCGGCTATATTAATATAGGCATCATACTTACTCATTTGCATAAGGCAGCGTTTTTCTATAACTGCCATAAGAAGGCTGACTCTGTTAAAGTCTGTTCCCACCGCTGTCCTTTTTGGCATCCCGAAGTTCGTGGGAGTAACCAATGCCTGTACCTCAACCAAAAGCGGTCTGCTGCCCTCCAAAAGACAGGAAACCACCGAGCCCGAGGCGCTTATCGGTCTGCCTGAGAGCATATATTCGGAAGGATTACTTACCTCCACCAAGCCCTTACTGCGCATTTCAAAAACACCTATCTCGTTGGTAGAGCCGAATCTATTCTTAACGGCTCTTATTATCCTGTATGACACGCTTCTTTCACCCTCAAAGTAAAGCACCGTGTCTACCATATGTTCCAAGGTTCTCGGACCTGCCACCTGACCGTCTTTTGTCACATGACCCACTATAAATATTGCCGTGGAACTTTGCTTTGCCAACTGCATAAGTCTTAGGGTACTTTCCCTTACTTGTGTAACGCTTCCCTGTGCAGAAGGAAGTTCATCTATATACATCGTTTGTATGGAGTCGATTATAACTACCTGCGGCTTGTACTTACCTATAATTGCCACTATGGTATTGACATCGGTCTCACATAAGAATCTGAGATCTCCTTCAATACTGCCTATTCTTAAAGCCCTGAGTTTTATCTGCTTTAGGCTCTCTTCTCCCGATACATAAAGTACACTTTTACCGGACATTGCAAGGTTTCTGCATACCTGCAAAAGTATGGTGGATTTGCCTATACCCGGATCACCTCCCACAAGTACCAGAGAGCCTGCCACTATACCGCTTCCCAAAACTCTGTCAAGCTCTTCAAAGCCCGTACGGTATCTGTCCTCTTCATACAGCTCTATTTCGTCAATATGCACAGCCTCTTTATCAGTACTAAGAGTACCGGAGCCTACAGCCCCGGTACTCTTAAGTTTGGCAACCGTCTCCTCGGACATAGTATTCCATTCCTTACAGCTTGGACATTGACCCATCCACTTTGAAGACTCATAGCCGCACTCGCTGCAAAAATACACTGTCTTAAGTTTCGCCATATATTATCTTTCTACTTTTTTTATATTAACTTCAAGACTCTTACCCTTATCAAGTTCCAAACCTATAGCCAACTTACCGCTTAGATTGGTTTTCATGCTGCTAAGCAATACATTATCCACGTAGACTTCATATTCTGTCTCTTCTTCCAAGCCTATAGTTATTTGAGCATCTTCAGGTCCTTCTACTATAAAACTTACGCCCTCTGCCTTCATGCTGAAATCATGTACGGCAGTCCCAGGTACAGACTCATATACAAAAAGTCCGTTTTTCTCAAGCTTAGTTATCTGTTCAAAGGTCTTGACCTTATATAAGTCACCCTCATATTCATAATCACTAAGCTTCTTTTTTTCAGGCAATTCATAGTTTCCAAAACAAAGTTTCCCGTTTGATTCCTTGCCTATTAAGCTGTCTACTACAGACATAGTATATCCTCCTTCTAAACATAACAAATCCGCTTTAGTAAATAAAAATGGAGCTGCTATCTGTCTACTTTAATAACAACTCCATTATAACCTTTAAATTTTTTTGACACAAGATACTTTATAGGCAAGTTTCCTTATTTTCTGATTAAGAGTTACAGTTCAGGTAGCTCATTAATCTTCATCAAAACAACTTAAAAATGTTTAATAACTCAAACTTTCCATGCCCCCAATTGGAGCAGTAGATTGAAACTTCGACATTTTGTTAGCTTAAGTATGGATTTTTAATGTACTGACCCAATTTTGAGTGTTGGAAGTTTTAGTTAATAAGTAAAAACTGTTTATTGCACCATGGTTTCCTCTTTAATTTCCTTTTCTATATTAAGAACTATGTGTCTATTTTCATCAGATCCTTCTGTAACTACCTCTACTACAGAGTCTTCCTTTATCTTTCCGTCCAGTATATCCTCTGCCAACTTATCTTCCAGAAGGTTTTGCAAAGTCCTCTTTAGCGGTCTTGCTCCGTACGCCTTGTCATAAGCCTTATCTACTATATACTCCTTAGCATCTTCACTTATTTTGAACTTGATGTTAAGCTGCTGCGCTCCTCTTTCTTCTATGGACTTAAGCATAATATCAAGGATCTTCTTCATATCTTCCTTATCAAGCTGATGGAATACTATAGTTTCATCTATACGATTTAGGAATTCCGGCTTAAAGATACGCTTAATCTCTTCCATTACACCCTGCTTCATATTTTGATAACTTTGCTTGCTGTCTTCCGCTGAGGCAAAGCCTAAGTGTTTAGGAGCTACTATATGCTGTGCTCCGGCATTGCTGGTCATAATAATAATAGTATTCTTAAAGTCTATCTTTCTTCCCTGTGCGTCAGTGATATGACCGTCATCCAGAACTTGCAAAAGTATATTAAACACATCAGGATGTGCCTTTTCGATCTCATCAAGCAATATTACGGAATAGGGATTTCTTCTGACCTTTTCAGATAACTGTCCGCCCTCATCATAGCCTACATAGCCCGGAGGTGAGCCTACCATTTTTGAGACGGAGTGCTTCTCCATGTATTCGCTCATATCAACCCTTATAAGAGAAGACTCCGTTCCGAACATAGCCTCTGCCAAGGTTTTACTAAGCTCAGTCTTACCTACTCCGGTAGGTCCCAAGAAAAGGAATGAACCTATAGGTCTTTTCGGATCTTTAAGTCCTACTCTTCCCCTTCTTATTGCCTTTGATACGGCAACTATAGCCTCGTCCTGACCTATAACTTTGGTATGTAATATATTTTCAAGATTTTTAAGTCTTTCAGCCTCTTCCTGAGCTAATTTTTTAACAGGTATCTTAGTCCAAACCGACACGACATCCGCTACATCAAAGTCGTTTATAACTATGGTCTTGTTGGTCTTTTCTTCCTGCCACTTGGCTCTTAAATCTTCTATTTCTTTTTTTATCTTACTTTGCCTGTTTCTTATTCTACCGGCTTCTTCGTAATTTTCCTGCTTTACACTCTCTTCCTTTTGCTTTTCAAGCTCTTCCACATCTTTAATTAATTTCTTGATTTCTTCCGGCTCTATATAACTTGCCAGTCTGCTTTTAGAAGCGGCTTCATCTATTACATCTATAGCCTTATCCGGTAAAAATCTGTCGGAAATATATCTTGTTGAGAGCTTTACAGCTTCTTTAAGCGCCTCATTGGTTATCACTACTTTATGATGCTCTTCATATCTATGCCTTAAGCCTAAAAGTATTTTGTAGGCATCTTCTTCACTTGGTTCTTCCACCCTTATAGGCTGAAACCTTCTTTCAAGTGCGGCATCCTTTTCTATATGCTTTCTATACTCTTCAAGAGTGGTTGCACCTATAAGCTGTAACTCTCCTCTTGCCAAAGAAGGCTTTAAGATATTGGATGCATCTATAGCACCCTCTGCACCTCCGGCACCTATTATAGTATGTATTTCATCTATAAATAAAAGTATATTGCCTGAATCCATGATCTCAGACATTACCTTCTTAATTCTTTCCTCAAACTCTCCTCTGTACTTTGAGCCTGCTATCATACCGGATAAATCCAGAGTAACAACTCTTTTATTAAGTAGGGTCTCAGGCACCGAACCTGCAATTATAGACTGTGCCAAACCTTCCACCACTGCCGTTTTCCCTACTCCCGGCTCTCCTATAAGGCAGGGGTTATTCTTTGTTCTTCTGCTTAAAACCTGCATTACCCTGTTTATTTCCTGCTCCCTGCCTATAACAGGATCCAGTTTACCCTGTCTTGCAAGCTCCGTTAAATCTCTTGAATACTTATCCAAGGTAGCTGTTTCGGACTCTGCACCGCCTTCGTAGTCGCTGTCCGCATCCGCTCTTGTACTTTTTATATCCTCATTGCCTGCACCGAGGATTTCCGTATACAATTTATGTAAATTGATATTAAGCGTATTAAGCAACTTGTTCGCTATGCTGTCCGGCTCTTTAAGTATGGCTATAAGTATATGCTCCGTTCCTATAAGCGGAGACTTAAATCTTACAGCCTCATTATAAGCGCCTTCAAACACTCTGTTTGCTGCCGGAGTATAGTCCGGTAAAATCTCCATTTCCTTTATGTCATTATACTCATTGAACATGAGTTTTTCTATTATTTCAAGTATCTTATCTTCACTAAGTCCGTTAGCCATAAGCACTCTGGCAGCTACTCCCCTGCCTTCTCTTACAAGTCCAAGCAGTATATGTTCTGTCCCTACATGCCCGTGTTCCAGTTCTATAGCCGCTTCCTTTGCAAGTCTTAATGCCTCTTTAGCCTGACTTGTAAATCTCTCCATATTTTTTCTCCTTATATAAATACAGACTTCCAAGCGATATCAATGTAAAAACTTCTAAAGTCTATATTAATTTAATGTATTATATATTTCCAAGGTTTTCCCTGATGTAGTCCGCTCTTTTAATATCCAACTCTTCTTTTGAAAGAGGTCTTTTGGCTTCCTGCAAAAGATTGGATGCTTGTACTCCAAACATCAGCTCGTATACATTCCTATCATTCTCAAGCTTTATAAGCCCGTCCGCTATACCCCTCATTACCGCACTGAGGTAATTAAGAGCCTCTTTTAATGTAAGCTTCCTTGCGTATTTAAGAATTCCATAAGACTTATACACCTCATCTCTTATTGATATATTGTGGTCTTTAAGTGCCATACTTCTTATGTAGTCTTCCTGCACATTTAACTGCACCGCAACTCTTCTTACCTGATCTATTATCTCTTTTTCACTATGCCCCAATGTTTTGGGATTGGATATATCGTACAAAGCCCCGAAACTCTCTCCGTTATCTCCATATACAGATTTTATGCTGACTCCAAATCTGCTTATTCCGTTAATAAGGTTTGTAAAATTCTTCCCTACAGAAAGCATTGGCAGATGCATAACTATATTTGCCCTTATACCCGTACCTACATTGGTCGGATAGGAGGTAAGATAGCCGAGTTTTTCACTGTATGCGTAATTAAACTTTTCATTTATATAGTCATCAAATTTATCCGCTGTACTCCAAAGCTTATCTATGTTCATACCTGAGGATAAAAGCTGAAGCCTTATATGATCCTCTCCGTTAAGTACAAGACTAAGCTCCTCTTCATCACTGTATATAAGACCTGTTGCAGTCTTTTTGGCGGCAATGGATGAATTAATAACTCTTCTTTCTTTTAAGGTTTGTTTTTCTATATCCGACATAGTATTCAAATGTACTACATTAAGTTCTTTTTCATAGTACTCATTTATATCCGAAAGTTGCGTAAGCATTCCGTCAAGCAAGACCTGTGAATCCGCTTGGCTTAACCTGTCCGGAAATACAAAAGAATCCAAATTCCTTACAAGCCTTACCCTGCTGCTTACATAATTATAATCTGTTTTTAGTTTTACATCTTCGAACCACTTACTCATTTTGCTCCTTTTCAAGCTCTCTTATCTTATCTCTGTATTCTGCTGCCAACTCGTACTCTTCCGCTTCAAGTGCTATTCCAAGCCTGCGTTTTAACTCGTCCACTTCATTTACACTGTCTATATGCACAACTCTTGACTGCGCCTTCATATACTTGGGCTTTTTACCCTTGTGTATATCGCTGCCTTGTAATTGCTTGATATTGTCGGCAATAAGTATGCCAAACACTTCATAACATTCTTTACAGCCAAACTTTGACGAACTTATAAATTCATCATAGGAGGTTTTACAATTAGGACATACAATGCTTGAAGTCTGGTTGTTTCTGGCTGATTTTTCCACCTCTCCAAGTAGGCTTGATAAAAACTTGGCAAATGGAAACTCACCTTCAAAACCTTCCGTTCCGTAAGGGTTATTCTCCATCTCTCTGGCACATTGGGTACAGAAATGGTGATCTCTTTGCACTCCGTTTATTATTTCCGTATATTGAATGTTTGCTTCTCTGATCTTGCATTTTTCACATAGCATATTTAATATCTCCTTAATAGACCTAAGAGGTAATTAGTACCTCGTCAAGTCATCGTATAAATCATCTATAATAACATGGGCTTCTTCTCTTGCTCCACATAGCATATTAATATCTCCATAAACTTAAGAGGTAATTAGTACCTCGTCAAGTCATCATATAAATCATCTATAATAGCATGAGCTTCTTCTCTTGCCACTCCGTTGCATATACCTCTCGCAACCGCTACCGATATATCTCTTTTCATACCTTCCAGTACTCTTAATTTATCCATATCTATGGATATAATAGCGCCTTTTCTTCTGTCCAGTTTTATAAAGCCCTCTCTTTTGAGTATCGAATATGCCTTATTGACTGTATGCATATTTATACCTATATCATCCGCCATCTGCCTTACCGAAGGCAGAGACTCCCCCTCTCTTAACTTGGATGTGGCAATACCCAGTATTATTTGATTACATAACTGTATATAGAGAGCTTCTTCACTATTAAAGTCTATATACAAATCCATAATATATACCTCTTAATTATATGTGTTATAGTGAGAGTATAACACATTATTAAGTATAATTCAATAAAATATCTGTGAAAAAAATAAGGATACGATTTCACAATATGAAAATTATAAAAACAGCGAAGAGTATCAAAATAGCATGATAAAACAAATTCAGGATAAATTGCAGCAATTTATGATAGATAATAAATACTATGAAATAGCAATTCCTCTTATTAGAACATTCAGCAAAAGCTATAATATATACTATCAAAAATTACTTAAAGCTTCCAAGTTCATGTAGAAAGCACCTTACCTTTGATCCCTGAAACACTTATTTTTATAAAACAACTTACCATAAAACTTATATTTCCTTTGCCTTTGTGACAACAAAACCACCTTACCCTTCAACCTCTGAAACACTTATTTTTATAAAACGGCTTCACATACAACTTATATTTCCTACACCCCTGTGACAAAGAAATCACCTGCCCTTCAATCTTTTAACGCTTAGTTTTTTCGATAAAGCGAGCTACAAATTGCACAGACGAGGACTTGTTTGAACGCAGCTCACCGGTCTTTGGTGAGCAAGTGAGTTCCGCAGTCTGTGCCAATTTGTCGAAGCTTTAAGAAAAAATTGTGAGTAAGATTGAAGGGCAGGTGATTTCGCCCCCTTTTTGAAGGGCAGGTGATTTCACCCCCCTTTGAAGGGCAGGTGATTTCACACTAATCCAAATACTCATTAAACAACTTATAAAGTGCTGCCGTAAGCGGTATCAAAAACATCATTCCCACAACTCCGAACAGCCCTCCTCCTATAACCACTGCCGCAAATACCCATATCCCCGGCAGCCCTATAGAGCTTCCCACAACCCTCGGATATATAAGTTGATTTTCAAGCTGCTGCAGTATCATAAGATACAGTAAAAAAAACAGTGCCTTTGGAGCGGACGAGGTAAATACCATCAAAAACCCTACTATTCCTCCTATATAAGCCCCAAACACAGGTATAAGCGCAGTAACGCCTACTACAACTCCCACCATAGCCGCATAAGGAAATCCGAATATCATCATTCCCACACTGCATAAAACTCCCAGTATTATAGCCTCAAAAAACTGTCCTATAATAAAATTCGTATAGGATTTATTGATTACGGACATAATGTAATCCATTCTTTCTATGACTTTTGGCTTTAGGAACTTTTGCTGTATCAGCTTAAACTTATCAGACAATCCCTCTTTTCCTGCCAATATATAAATAGCAAAAATAAATCCCATAAAGGTTACCATAGTCAGATCCATAGCTGACTTTATTGCATCAAGTAAACTTAAACCTCCTCCTTTAGTAATAAAATCTACTATCATAGCTACACTTTTACTTATAGAGCTTTGAGTAGGCATAATTTCATCTATATACTCAGATATATAAGGTTCCTTTTTCAATATCTCTATAAAAGCAACTACATTACCATATATAGTCGGTATTTGCTTTGCCAGTGTATTAATCGCTGTTTGAAGCTGAGGTATTACAATTATAAGTATTAAGATCGTAAACACTATAAAACTTATAACAGTAAGCAGTATTGATATTGTTCGCATAATACTCTTCTTCATACGAAACTTTAATAAAAACTTTTTTTCATAAAATGACATAATAATATTAAGTATATATGCCATAACCACACCTGTTATAAGACTTGAGGACACTGTTACAAGCTTAGCCGCTCCGGACATCAGTCCGTCCCAATATCTTATCAGCAAAAATAACAAAAAAACAATTATAGAGTATGGCATTAAAGCTCTTAACCTTCTTCTCATAATTAAACTCCCATAATAAATTTGTACTTAAAAATCAAATATACATAGACCTTAGTTTTCTGTCAATATAAGTTTTTGCATAGTGATTTTTATGTGACTTCTTTTCTTATCACTTGTCTTTGGAAATAATTTGTTATATACTTTTCCTAGGTTAAAAGGAAAGGGCTTTTAAGCATAATCAACTATGAAATACATTATAGTACTGGCAGACGGTATGGCAGATTATCCTATTGGCAGCCTTGGAAATAAAACTCCCATAGAGCTTGCTAAAAAGGCGGCAATCAATTCAATTCTACCCAAATCCGTTATAGGATTGGTAAGAACTGTTCCAAAGGGTATGGTACCCGGAAGCGATGTTGCCAATTTGTCTATACTCGGTTATGACCCCTTAAAATTTTATACAGGGCGCTCACCCATAGAAGCTGTGGGAATGGGTATAGATATTGACAAATCAGACCTTGCTGTAAGGTGCAATCTGGTAACTCTTTCTGAAAATGAGTATTATGATAAAAAAATTATGCTTGATTTTTGTGCAGGAGGCATAGAAACCGAAGAGGCAAAAGAACTTATTGAATTTATAAATAAAAAACTGGGTAACGAGATCTATCACTTTTATGCAGGGATATCCTACAGGCATTGTTTGCTGGTTAAAAATCTTAAGGCAAATCTTTGTTGTGCACCTCCGCATGATATAGTTGATAAATGTATATTTGACTATTTACCCAAAGATAAAACATTCCTTGAACTTATGACAAAAAGCTATGAGTTGCTTAAAGCTCATCCTATCAATAAGGAAAGAAAAGCAAAAGGACTAAAAGCGGCTAATTCTATATGGCTATGGGGGGAAGGGAGACTTAAGCCGGTCAAAAGTTTTTATGAGAAATATAAACTATGCGGTACCGTAGTTTCCGGTGTTGATTTAATCAAGGGAATAGGTATTATGGCAGGACTTAATGTTCCTAATGTTAAAGGAGCTACCGCTACACTTAATACAGACTATACTGCAAAATTAGATGTCGGTCTTGACGCTTTACTGAATAAAAACGAAGATTTTTTATATATGCATCTTGAAGCTCCTGATGAATGTGCTCATCGTGGTGATTTAACAGGTAAGATTTTAGCTATAGAAAAAATAGATGCATTAATTATCAAGCCTCTTATAGAAAACTTAGGTAAATCAACAGAAGATTTTACCCTGCTTTTTCTTCCCGATCATCCCACTCCTGTAAGTATTAAAACACATACGGATGATCCCGTACCGTTTTTACTTTACAGATCCGACACAGACTATAAGCAAAAATTAGCAGATTACAGTGAAAAAAGTGCTAAAGAAAGTGGTATTTACTTGGAAGAAGCCCATACTTTAATTGATAAAATGTTAGATTCTGAATTTATGTGGAGGTAGTATGTCTAAATATGATTACAGCAGGTTAAACAAAAGTAATTTTCACAGCAGAAGAAGAAAAAAAAGAAGAAGGACTTTCCTGCTTATATTTATTATTATATTAATACTATGTGTTATCATTACGGGAGCCATCTTTGCTTTCAAATTCTTTGCTTCAAAGAAATCTAAAAACTCAACACCTTCAAGTGCTGAAAATACCACTGTAGAACAATCTGCACAGGTACAGGAGGCGGAGTTGGAAGATTTGTTAAATAAGGCTGACAGATTAGCACTTGGGTATGATTACGATAAAGCCATAGAGCTTCTGTCTTCTAATGAAACTTTCAAAGATGACCCTAAGGTATCCGAAGCTATTGCAAAATATAACGAGACTAAGTCAACTTTGGTAAGACAAGATCCTGAAAAAGTGCCTCATGTATTCTTCCACAGTTTAATAGTTGATAAATCAAAGGCTTTTGACGGAGACAGAAAACAAATGAGTTATAATCAGGTCATGACTACTGTAGGTGAATTTGAAAAGATACTTGATATCTTATACGAGAAGGGATTTGTTCTTGTAAGAATTCACGATATTGCAGCCATGGAAAAGGACGAAAGTACCGGAGAGTATGTTATGACACCTAAGGATATTATGCTTCCGCCTGGTAAAACTCCTATAGTTATGTCACAAGATGATGTATGTTATTATGAATATATGGTAGGAGACGGTTTTGCAAGTCGATTGGTTATAGGCGAAGACGGCAGAGTAACTACCGAAATGGACATGGATGATGGTACAAGTAAGGTTGGAGATTATGACCTTATACCTATACTTAATAAATTTATAGACAAACATCCTGATTTTTCTTATAAGGGAGCTAAGGCTATAATAGCCTTAACGGGTTATAACGGTATCTTCGGTTACAGAACCGCACCTTCTTACTCAGAAAACCCTACTTATGAAGAGGATAAAAAGAAGGCGACCGAAATAGCCAATGCATTAAGAGCAGACGGTTGGGAAATAGCTTCTCACAGCTGGGGACACAGACATCTTGGCAAGGAATCTGAAGAAGCTTTTAAAACCGACTGTGATAAATGGCAAAACGAAGTTGAAACCTTGGTAGGCGAAACCGATATACTTATCTACCCCTTCGGTACCGATGTGGGAAGCTGGCATAATTATACTAATGATAATACCCGCTATGTATACCTAAGAGACCAAGGATTCAGATATTTTTGCAATGTAGATTCATCAGCTCCTTACTGGGTACAAATAGATAAGGAGTATATGAGACAGGGAAGAAGAAACTTGGACGGATACAGAATGTGGAAAGACATACATGATCCCGAAAATGCCAAGTTAAAAGACTTATTTGATGCAAATGAAGTCTATGATAAGGATAGGCCTGAAGAAATGGGTGAAATAACATCATAGTTTTTGGTATTATAGGCATACAGAAAATTTATCATAAAAACTATCAGTCTTAAATTAAGCGGGCTGTTGCAAAATAGAAAGTTGACACAAGATACGGCAGTGTTTGAACACACTGCCGTTATACGCTGTGATGTCTTAAAATGCAACAGCCCTTTTTGTATAAAACTGTCTTTACATATAAAAAAGCTGTTGCTACATAGATTTTTATCTACTTTGCAACAGCTTTATGTTAGTTAGTCATTTACATCTTCACTTGAAAACTCATTTATTTCACCTGTAACAGCATCTACGCTTACCTCATACTCGGTATTTCCGCTTTGGAACTCAACATCATACTCGACTCTTCCGTCATCCCTATCAAGATGAGCATTAATAAATAAAGTATCCTCTGCCTTTACTCCGGCTTTTTCCAAGGCAATTTCCTTAGCTCTTTCAGGACCTATATCTTCATTCTCAGCCGGTAGGGGCGCTGTTACCGCTACAGTTGTAGCCACGGTTTCCGAGCTTTGAGTGCCTGTACTTTCTACTGCCGAACTATCTGCTACTACAGTGCTTTGAGCTGTCTGATTATTTGAACACGCACTTACAAGTCCCGATAAAACCAAGCCTGAAATAAGTGCTAAAGCCTTTGTTTTATTTAATAACATATACCAATCTCCTTATCATACAATTCTATATAAATTTTTAATAAAAAATATTATAGTCTTAAACTATTAGAAAAACATTAGAAAGTTTTAATTTTTTTGATGATTTTTCTTCTTTGCGCTGTAATTTCTCTGGCTTACAGCCTTGGCACAATGTTCACAACAGAATCTCTTTTTCTTATTGGACTTACTTACAACAAAATACTCTCCACAATTTATATTATCACATTTTCTTATAATTGACGAAGAAGAATCAAGGTTAAATACTGCAAAATAAAGAGCCGTATATAGGTTCGGTATTTTCCAAGAGGGTCTTAATTTTTCAAAGTCATAACTTGGAATAAGCCCCAATAAGGCATTATTCAACTCTTTGGATATCAAATACTTCGCTATGTTAAGACTAAGCTGCTTCATTCTTTTGGAAGCTTTATTATTAAAGTCTTCATATACTTGTGTACTGAATATATCATCTAAAAGCATATCCTTGACATATATAACTTCAAAATCAACCCACATATGAAATAAAAAATCAATTATCATTCTATCTTCTTTTTGCTTTATAAGGTGTTTATTCTTAAAAGCTTTAAGTAAATTTCTTGATAGACTGTGGTGGTTGGTGCTGTCTGCCACAAAATTATGATAATCCTGTATGGCAATCTCAAACACTTCGTCTTCCATAGCAAAATCATCTATTCTGTAAAAGGAGCTCTCAAATCCGCTTGCATTGGTCTTAACTATCACACTGTCATAAGAACTTGTAAATTCCTCATATTTAGGAAAATTAAATAAGAGGTTGATAATATTAAGCTGCTTTGATTTTCTTTCGTTGGAGAGTTGAAGTGTAAACAAAAGAAAGTATATAGAATATAATACTTCTTTGTAATCCCTTAATTCCTCATTGTGCAGAGCATACAAAAGATGTATCAGTGACTTAAATCGATTTTTAAGTCTGTAGATATCCCTTAACTCCACTCCCTTATACTGCTCAGCCGAACCTAACTTGAAAAAATAACCGTACTTTTCTATAAAATTTTTAAGAGCGGTTAAATCATAGTCTTCAAGTTTTATAAATTCTCCGATTACATTGTTTTTTTTAAGTATTTTTCCTCCGGTATCCAATATTAATCCCTGCTCGGAATTCAAAAGGAAGGATACTTTTTCATCAGAGTTTTTTACACTGAGCTGTTCTTGTATTTCATTGTTTATAATATCCTGTTTTTTTTCAACAAGTGTTAAAGCTTTGTAACTTGTAAAAATATGTAAGGTCTCCATTAAAACCCCTCACTCAAGTATCATTAGATATAGTTTTCCACATCACTCCAAATTTAATTTATAAGCAAAAGACTGCTGTAGGATGTAAACACCCTACAACAGTCTTCTATTATACTACAAAATTAAAAACATACACAAGTAAGTTAAATTAATCGTCATATTCTACATCAAAATCTAAGATATGACCTGTATTGGCATCAACCTCAACATCATATTCATAGCCGTTGTATAAAAACTCTATCTCGTACTCATATCTTCCGTGCTCATAGTCAAGCTTAACCTTTGTATATCTTGCTCCTGAAGCCGGAACTCCTGCTCTCTTAACTGCTATTTCCTTTGCCTGGTCTGCTGTTATCTTAGTATTTGCTGCTGATGCGTCAAATCCAAACGCTCCAACTGTTAATGCGAGTGCTGCGAATGCTGCTGTTATTTTGTATGCAAATTTCTTCATCATAATTATTATCTCCTTTTCCGGTTTGTAGTTTTTCTGTTCTTTTATTTTTTAGTATCATTGATTAAACTGTTATCTTGCGCGCTCACTACAGTTTTAATCTTTGAACTTGTGATAAGTATATAATGCAAACATTAAAGCAACATTAGAAAAAAAAATTATATTTTCGGATCAAGCGGCAGTGTTATACTAAAGCCTGAACCTTTATTTTCCTCACTTTCCACACTTATATCGCCTCCATGCCACCTTGCTATTTCCATAGCCATGGCAAGTCCGAGTCCGGTACCTTTTCCCGTACGAGAGCTTTCAGCTCGGTAAAACCTTTCAAAAATATGACTCAGATCCTTGTCCGATATACCTATACCGTCATCTTTTATAACTATATTTACCTCTTTATCCTTATATAAGCTCACATAAATATGTCCGTCTTTTTTGCCGTAAGTATAGGCATTGCTTATGATATTTACAAGCATTCTGTAAATAAGGTTTTTATTTGCATATACATATATTTCATCCTCTATTTCTTCACTGAGGATTATATTATTATCAGCATTTATAAGCCTCATATCATGACAAATTCCTTTGATAAGTTCAGATATATTGATCGGTTCTTTCTCATAAAAATTCTTTCCGAGCCTAGTAAAGTCTAAAAGATTTTTTATAATATCATTCATTCTTCTTGCCTGTCTGTAAATAACTTCCAAACCGCCAAGATATTCTTCTTTGCTTAAACTCTCATTCTCCCTTATTGAGTTCAAATACTCACACTCCGCTATAATTACCGTCATAGGTGTTCTTAACTCATGTGAAGCATCGGAAGCAAATCTTTTTTCCTTTTCAAACGAATTATAAAGCCTGTCAAACATATCATTAAAAACTTTTACCAACTTATGTAATTCATCATCACCCTCGCCTATGTCTATATGTCTGTTCAAATCCATTCCGCTGCCTATCTTAAGTGCCGACTCCCTGATACTTTCTATAGGTTTTAGGGCACCCTTTGCCATCATATAGCCCATAAGTACGGATATCAAAACCAATATGGGCAAGGTATATATAGCTATTAAAGAAATTCTTGAAATATCTCTTAGCCCCTCCGTAGGCATGACGATACCTCTTACCCACATATTTTTAAGCCTGTTATCTTCCACAGGCATATCATATATATAATATTTTATTCCGTTATCTTCAAGCTGTTTTATCTGCTCTGAAAAAGCAGGTAAGTTTTCTATATTATCCAATGGAGGCAAGCTTCCATAAAGCAAGCCCGATTCCATGCTATATAAAGCTATATAGACTCCATTTCTTTCTTTAATATAATCTTCATCTATTTCAATATAGGCAGTCCCATACTCTATATAAATATCATCTTCCTCAGATACGGTATCTTCATATTCTATTTCCTTGGCAGCTTTAATAATGGTATCAACAAGTTTTTTTTGCAAGCTGTCAATAGTTACTTTTCTTACCACATATAGTAAAAAACCTATCATCAAACTTGCTATTACGACCATGACAAATGAGTACCACAGTGTCAGTTTACTTACTATTCCTAATTTTTTCATGCCTTTGCCCTTAGTACATAACCGACACCTCTAACAGTCTTTATCATTTTTTCCTCATACCCGTCATCTATCTTTTTCCTGAGATAACTTATGTATACATCTATTAGATTTGTTCCGCCTTCATAATCATAGCTCCAAATATAATTCTCTATTTTTTCTCTGCTTAATATTATTTCACTGTTTCTCATCATATATTCAAGCAGGTCAAACTCCTTAGTAGAAAGATTTATCTCCTTATCAGCTCTTTTAACCAATCGCTTAGATACATCAAGCTCCAAATCTCCCACCTTTAGCACATCCTTTTCGCTATGAAAGTTTGTTCTTGTAATAGCTCTTATTCTCGCTGCCAGTTCATCAAAGGCAAAAGGTTTTACCAGATAGTCATTTGCTCCCATATCAAGCCCCCTGACCCTATCTTCTATAGAGTCCTTGGCAGTCAGAAAAAGTACCGGCATATCTTTCTTGACTTCTCTTATGTATTTTAATACCTTATACCCGTCTGCTTTTGGCAACATTATGTCAAGTATTACCGCATCATAATCATTGACTGCAATAAAATCCATAGCTTCCTCACCATCAAAGCAGTTATCTACATTGTATTTGAGTAAAAGCAGTTGTTTTTTTATAATATTATTCAAATCTCTTTCATCTTCTGCTAGCAGTATCTTCATGGTACTTCCTTTCCGGATATAAATTTATAAAGTCACTTTTAAGGCGGCAGTTAACCTATACTTAATACTTTATCCAATCTGCAAATAATAATCAACCAAACCCCTTCGGCAAGGGACGACTACTTTGCTTTAAGTCAATAAGATAAAAAGATTAGATAAATTACGCTGTTAATTTTATTTGCTTAAACTGCGCCTTTGGAGTCTATCATAACATATAATTATTAGAATTTTCTTAAAAATTATATATAGTAAGTATATCTTATCTTGGATACTCCTTCTTAAACAAAGTCTCATAACTATACTAATATTTTTACTATAGATTTAACTTGCAAAGGTAAAAACAAAAAT
>ERZ773003.471-NODE-471-length-29584-cov-33.272613_pt1 | contig 29584 bp, 27 predicted proteins | sample MGYA00580668_ERZ773003 | MGnify/ENA primary metagenome ERZ773003 (study PRJEB29015, sample SAMEA2738002) | human oral metagenome | biome: human oral; feature: human-associated habitat; material: dental | place: China | collected 2126 ...
CTTGAACGTTCATGGTTATTACGCGCTGAGCGTCTCGCTATTGACAACAATCCTACGCTCCTAGACCTATTCGCCTAGGACATTTTTAGTATAGCATTTCACATTAGAAAAGTCAATTTTCATAGCTTAAGAAAACACTCATAAATTCAGCAGTCTACCATCCATACTGTGATATAGTGACTCCAACAAACCGACATACCACTCTTTCACATCATGATAAATCTCCCGCGCCGCATTTTCATCATACGTATGCGCGGACAGATTGCGTTTTTCCATCATCTCCAGCCACGCTTCTGCATTTGAAATCAGCCCCTGTTTCCACCCTTCACGGATACAGCTGCGCGGACTATTCGCCTCGATGCCCTCATATCCCAAAACAGCCTTCATCAGTTTCCACGCAAGCTCAAAACAAAATTCAAACCGCTGAATTGTTGCATCCAAATACATATCATCTGAATCCGCATCTTTTTCAAGCGCAGCTTGCAGTCGCCCCAATGCACGGTGAAAGTCTTCCCATTTCAGACGAACCCGCTCCACCGTCATAACACGTCCCCCCTCGTCAATGCAAAAAAGAAGCCTCCCCTCTGCATCAATCCGATCTCGTAATTTTCCATGTGCCAGATCGTCATAAAGAACAATATCGAACGTATAGGGCAGCCTGCTCTGCTCAAAAGCCCCCTGCAACACACCTCTTATATCACAATCACACCCGATTGCCAAATCAATATCAGATGTCTCACGATAATCCCCTCTAGCGCGCGACCCAAAAAGTTTGACCCAACGAATATCGTCACGATGCTCATCTAAAGATATGATAGATCTGCTTCCATTGTTTACTGGTTAATCCATACATGCCTTATCACCTCAAACAATTAGTTTTCACAGTATATATTCTCTCCATAAAACGTTTTACCTTCTCCATGGAGATATGCGAATGAAAAAAGGCAGTATCGTATTCCACGCCATCACGGAACACGATACTGTCCTTTTCATTCTCTACAGGTTCTCTTTGTACCACTGGATCGCTTCTTTGATTCCCTTCTCGAAATCATATTCCGGTGCATAGCCGAGATGCTTGCAGATCTTCGAGATGTCCGCCCCGCTGTGACGAATATCGCCCTTGCGCTCAGGGCCAAATACAGGCTTCAAGTCCTTCTCGAACAGCGCACTGAGCACCGCATACATCTCATTGAGACTTGAACGATTCCCCGCCGCAACATTGTACGCCTCACCCGCCGCCTCATGCGGCGCGACACACGCGAGGAGATTCGCCTGCACAACATCCTCCACATAGACGAAATCACGCGACTGCTCCCCGTCGCCGTTGATCGTCGGCGATACATCGCGCAGCAGACACTCGATGAACTTTGGAATCACCGCCGCATACGCCCCGTTCGGATCCTGCCGCCTGCCATAGACATTGAAGTACCGCATCCCGTAGCAATCCAGCCCGTAGTGCATCGTATACTGGTACGCATACTCCTCCGCGACAAATTTCGTCACCGCATACGTCGAGAGGCGGTTTCCTACAATCTCCTCCCGCTTCGGCATCGTCTCATCGTCGCCATAGACCGCAGCACTCGACGCATAAGTGAACTTCTTCACCCCGTTTTTCGCCGCCGCCTCCATCATATTGACCGTGCCAACAATATTCGTCAGCGTATAGTCCACCGGCTGCTCAATGCTCTCGGGCACACTCACTGCTGCTGCCTGATGCAGGACGTAGTCCGCACCTTTACACACACGCTCACAGAGCGCGGCATCCCGAATATCGCCCTCGATAAACTCAAACCTCGGGTTATCCCGAAATCCCTCTATATTCCTCGCATACCCCGTCGACAGATTATCCAGCACACGAACTCTGTGCCCCATCGACAAAATCGCCTCACACAAATTCGAGCCGATGAAGCCCGCTCCGCCTGTAACGAGGAATAAACTGTTTTCTGGAAATGTAATTGTACGATAGTTCATAATTCCCAACTCCCATAGTCAATACCGATGCCATCCGGTACTTCGAAATCATCAAAAGCCCTTGTTGATCAAATCCTGCATATTATTTTACTGGAACGAACATCGCTCGGTGTCTTGGCAGCCTCCCTACAGTGGTTGTCTCCATACCTACCGATCCGACAGCAATCGCGTATCAACAAGATAGGTCCCATGAAATACCTTCGCAACGACACGGTACTCTCTCTCTATCAGGAACGAGATCGTCGGATCGCGATAGATATCCTGCATATCACTGAACTCATCTGTAAGGCACTCCACTACCATGATTTTAGGACGATACCGTTCCCAATCGTTTCCCTGAACGACCGTGTACTCGTAATCCTCAACATCAATGTCCATGATATCAACGCTCCGCCCCCTCATGGCGGGCATATATTCGTCCAAAATATCCTGTAAGCGCATGACAGGAACTTCTGTCTTGGAAATGAGCCGTGATATGCCATTTCGAATATTATGCTCTGCCTGCTGTTCGTTCATTGTGTTGTAAGAGGATTCATCGAATGAATAATACGTCATTGTTCCCGTCTGGTCAGAACACCCAACGTTGAGATTGACATCGTTCGGACGCATCTTTTGAAAGTGCGCTATGCTCTCTGGTAATGGATCTATATTAATTCCCTGCCACCCTTCCTCATAAAACCGCAGCGTGTTCGAGTATAGCACGGGATGATTCGCCCCCACATCAACATACATCCCTTTTTCGATACCAAACGAAGCCGCCAGTCTCGCTAAAATAAGATCCTCACAATTCGTTGAAAACGTCTCATCTACGACATGAAATCCATATCGACCGATGGCTTTTTGTAATTTATAGGTATTCTTATAGATGGGGTATATCCTCTCCCAAATGCTTTTCAGTTTCTGTTTCATAAAAATTCACCTTTCACTCACATTTATTCTTTTATGCTCGAAATAATGTGACACACTATGTTTTTCCGAATCTCATACAACAAGCCTCTTTTGTATTTCTCGTAAAACCGATGGGGCAGTGGAACATATTTATATCTAGCACTATATACCAACTGATTTTCTTCGGCCATTCTCTCTGGTATATGGGCTTTATTCTTGATGAACACCTTGCAGAAGCAACATTAACCGCTCTTCCACAGCTTCAATACTTATTTGCTGAATACAATGAGCCTCCCCCCGAGTACATCCACGCTCACACCCATGCAAAGGTGCTCTGGGCTGTAATATAAACATTTCGGACTTCCACGGTCCAAATCGCTCCGGTGTGTCTATTCCATCTTTTCGCCATTCTAATCGATTAACAAAAAGAGCCACCCCTTTCATATTAAGAGCAGCAGCGATATGTAATAGACCGGTATCTCCGCCAAGATAACAATCACACGTCTTCAATGCTTCGATGCTTTCTCGGAGAGTTGTCTTATTTATCATGTTCACGCTATTCGGAACATGTGAGCAAAAAAAATCCCCTTTTTTTTCAGCATCATCCCCTGCCCCCAACAAAAGTGGCTGAATCGGTATTCGATTTGCTATTTTTCGGATAACCTGTATATAGGAATACGTATCCCATTCTTTATTTTTTCTTCCAGCAGTTAAAACAACGGCAACTCGTTTTACCGTATTACCTTCTGACTTCCACAATATCTTTTCGACATAAGCCACATCTTCTTCCGTTGTCCAAAGCTCAAGTTCTGTATTAGAAATAGCCCCCCCCACAAACCGCAGCACATCAAGATTTCGTTCTACTTCATGAGATATGGTACCTATTTTCGGCAATAAAACGTCTGTATAAAACCCATCATACCCCTTATCTGAAATCATTTTATGGGGCAGCACATATTCACTGTATCCAATACGCTTAGCAGCTCTGGAAAAGAAGGCTAATAGACTTGCTCCATAACTTCTGTCTTCATCAAATCGTGGTACAAATGCTAAATCATAACGATCTTTCCTAAGGTGACGATATGAAAATGTACACGCTCTCCACAAATTGAGAAAAAAAGCCAAATGTCCACTTTTACGTGAGAAACTTAATACTTTATCTACATACGGACAAAACTCTACAAGGTTCTGTACTTCCGGTTTTACAATCAATGTAATATCTGCAATTGGATAATTTCTTCGCAATTCTCTCAAAAAAGGAGACATCATTACCATATCCCCAATCTCATCCAATCGAATCACAAGAACTTTACTTTTTTTCTCCTCTACATCTTTCTTAGATGAAGAGGAATCAAAAACTAACTTCACAATACTCTGCAAAGTTACAACAATAACATATTGGAAACACTGGTTTAAGTATCGTAATATCTTCTTTAAGAAATACATAAATGTAGAATTCTCCCAATTTATAAAATACATTTCACTAACCCATTCCATCTTCTCCAATCACGTTTTGCAACGCACATTCTCGATCATCTTGGGCTCTGAGTTCTTGCCATCCCCATCGGCCGCGCGCTTATTCTCATTCTCTTGCGCCTAGATATTCTCGTCCATGCGCTCACATGCACAATCCCACCCGCTTAAAGTCGCCTCCCCGTGATCGCATGATAATCTGACACAAGCAGGCTCTCCCACTGGCATAGGCGATTAATCATGGTGGCACACTTCATCGCAAGTACAAGTTTCCAGCGTGGAATCGGATATTTTGAGAATAGGTGCATATCGCGATACCCGACGTAGTGACGACCAAAATGCTTCGCCAATAACTCTAATGACTGCACCGTATAGAATGAGATATGTTGTCCCGACTGCGGTGCATAATACCACCAGTCTCCCACCTTCGGGTGGGCGAGGGCAACACGGCCGTCGTGAATAGCAGATGCTCGCCAAGTTCTATCAGCTCTTCAATCTCCTCCACGGGATGCGGCAGATGCTCGAATAGCTCAAATACTGTCACGAGGTCATAATGCCCCCTCTTCTTCTCGAAGTGCTTCGCAAAGAAATTTTCGTAATACCTATCGTACCACTCTAAATCAAAACCGGCATCGCTCATCAGGCGGACGAACATCCCGTACCCACCACCAAAATCCAGTGCCGAATGACAAGCTGGCAGACACATAGAGCAAATCGCTGCCACCAATCGGCAAAGCCCTACATTTCGCGCAACAAGACCAATATCCGCATCCGCAATCGCATCCGAATACGCCTCATTGAGCCAATATGGCTCCTCCGTCTGCACAAAACCACAAGTCGGACATATATAATATTTTATAGAATATTTTTGTCCCCCTCATCAAAGAGGCTCATTCTTGTTCGACAGATTCTACACGTTTCCATATCTTCACGTCTCACTCGAAACCTACTGTTATTCTACGCCAGCACGCTCTCCAATCCGTGCCGTACGGATCGGATAAAGGCCTCCTCGCTATACCGCTCCTGCACAATAGCCTGAACACGAGCTGATTCAGCTTGAACCCAATCTATATCGCACTCCCCATAATGGCGAATTGCCTGCTCAATGGTATCCATTTCGCAATCCCGAAGATGAATCACTTCATCATCCTCGAATCCGCACTCCTTGCTGACAATTGGTATGAGCCCAGCAGACATCGTCGTCAACACTGAACCAGCAATCCCTTCCGAGCATGACGGCAGAACAGAAAATGAACACATCTGCGCAATCTCACGAAATTCATTACCCATGATGTCGACAAAACCAATGGCCCGTATATTTCTTGTGTGGAAGAGCTCACGATTGTACAGCTTGCAAAAAGCTGGTTCTTCTCGAAAGCCGCTGCATATGTATAGTTCATAAGGAAAACCGTCTTGACCAAATACCTCCAGCAACAAATCTAAGCCTTTATGAACTTGTCCATTGCTTGCAAAGAATAAAAATTTCCTAGGAGATCTTTTCTTCCCGTCAATCGATATGGGAAAAGAATACCCTGTGTTTTTGATGAAGAACGTCGGAGGCATGCGAAACTCGTTGAACGACCTGAGGTTATACGCGTTTCCTATATAAAACACACCATTAAACGACTCTATTTCTTGGCTAATCAACGGTGCCTGACGCTCTGGCGGCAGCCGTACTCCCTTGCGCCTATATACTGCATCCAACCGCAATTGTTCATTGAAGTTCGCGACACTTGGATTCATTCCTGTCATATATGCAACCCGCCAACAGTTCTCGTTCATATACGGCTTATAGGTGTCGTTAATGCCTGGGTGAAGATCGATCACCAAATCGTAGTTCTTGTCCAGCCCGCCACTCTCATCAAAGTCGCGAACATCGACATTATAGCGAAACCGTCCAATTTCTGCAGCTAATGCCATGACCTGCCATTGACTTTGATGTGTATTCCGCTCCGCAGGACTGAGGTAAAACGGCTCCGCAACATATTGAAGCAAACAGTTTTTTTCATAATTCGTCTTGTTCACATTGTAGGCGATCGATCGTCCTCTTAGGCGGTGTAACATCTTTGTAATACACCGCGAATCTACTCCTAGAATCTGCAATCCTGCCTTTATCCACTGCTTCATCAGCTTCTTGAATGATGCGGTGGAGAGTTTAGTCATCATAACATTCAATCGCCTTCTTTAAGCTCTCATATACAAGCGTATTATTCTCTTCGACCGTGAAGTTTTCATTAACCTCATAGAAGTTTCCGCCAGCGACGATGCCCGGAAAAAGACTTTTACAGAACCGCTCATACGAGTGCTCAAACTCCTCTTTTGTAAACTGATATTGCATAATATCATAAAATTTGATTTCAGAGGAATAGGGTATGACCCCCGCTAAGGAACGATACCAGGCATACCCAAAGCACAGGCACTTTTTCCCACCGGTTATCGCCTCCCAGCCTGCAGTGCCAGTAATCGTCGCAACAAATTGTGCATGCTTGATAAGATCATACGTATCTACACGAGGTTCAACCAATATTGCCTTATGAATTCCTTTCAATCGAATAAAGAATTCTGGGCACCGCTTGTAATATGTCTGTTTCGGGTTTTCTTTGACGTAGACGACCCAGTCCTCCGGCAAAAGCTGAACAAGTCGCTCCAGTGCAAGCAGCTGATCTTCGTACACACCACCTAATGTATCTGTGGTCATCTCCGGCTGAAGGTGTAGCGGGAAATAAACATATTTTTTTTTCTTATCAAACGGCATACATTGATTATTACGGTGTTTTTTAAAGCGTTTGTCCAAGCAAATATCAATGACACGATATGCGAGTTTTTCTATAACTTTATACAACAAGCCGTCTTTATGCTTTCTTAGCTTAGAAACGAATGCTCCGTTTAGAAACCACGCCTGAAGCGTCGGAATTAGGCGAAACCGACCTGAGTAGAGCATTTCATCGGGCAAAGATGCCATATAAAAAGGCGTTTTCTGATACCCCCCCATCCTCTGAGGAATTTCTATCGGAAAGTCTAATTTCTTTTCTAGATAATCACAACCAATCAGGTCTATTGAGCGAAAGCACATAAATCGATTTTTCATAAACCACGCTTGCTCAGTCATGATTATTTTTACATTTAGCACCTTGGCAACAACATACGCCATAAACGGAACCGCTCCATGCGGTGCATTGCCCATGAGCATCAGTTCAATCTCATATTTCTTGAAAATATGATGCCAAATCTGGAAAAGCCTGTTGAAATTATGGACATACGTACAGATTTCTGTACTTTGTATCCAGCGATTATCTATGTTTATGAATGAATATAGATATTGATGTGCCTTATCATAGATTACATCATCAATCATTTGGTGCGAACCGGCACGATATTCCCTTTCCATCTCCGTAATATTAGAGGCATGCATATTCGGCTCTCCAGCATAATCGCCGTTCTCATCAATTAGCCAGTATCGCACATCAATGACCTTGTTTTGATTTAATTTTGCAATTGCTCTTCTCAGATGCTCTGGATAAAAATCTACTACAAGAGTTTTCATAGATTCCGTTTTTTCCACACAATCCCATCCTTCTCTATATTGCTCATAAAAAGCATCGCAATCACATAGATACATTAACCACGCTTTTATATCCTTATGACATGAGTGTTTTTTGAAAAATACTGAATACATCCTTCTTTTTGATATTTAGGCATATAAGAGGGTACACACATATCTACTGTTCACGACAAGACAGAATCATACGTTTTAAATCTCTGTCGGTGAAAATATCACACTCTACTACCATGTAGCATAAAAGCAGTCTCGCACCTATTGGCACATCATACAAAATCTATCGAAACCATTTGCACAAATGCCAAAGCATCACATTAAATATCCACTACCTATCGTTGACACACAAACAAGAAGGTGCAACATCAACTCTCCTCACAAGTACGATAATTTGACCTCTTCAAGCTCAGACTGGTGCGATATTCATTTGAGTTGCCGTCATTTAGCGAAGCAGATATTCATCTTTCTTAAGCAAACTCCCATGGGAATTCTTTATCAGATTTCCATTGCCATCCGTTTTGAAATATACACGGTTTGTATACCGATCACAGATTGCAATAAACGCATCAACGGTTAGGTCAAGCGGCTCAAGGATTTCTTCTAACGGCTTCCCCAAATATGTCCACGGAAAACTCCCATCATGGATTCGCACCAGTTCCACACCATCCTCACGTGTCAAGCGACCTGCCCTAATATGTTGCGACACAATGTCACTTGCACGCCCATAGCCATACTTCAGATATTTGAAATAATGATGAATCCCCGAACGATAGTCGTCTGTACTTCCAGCATCTTCGACATTTCCTTCAATTACACGATCATAGGAGCGCATCCCATATCCGCGCGCGATGATATTGTTCATAACACCATCCCATGCAAGATAGTATCCGAGGTAAAGACCTGTCACCCCCACACGGCAAAATTCTTCATAGGATGGCAATTGATAAGGAAGAACGTCAATTTCCCGGATTCCCTCCTGTCCGACCATATCCCATATCGACAAACCGAGCAAACTCTCCCAACGTGTCAGCCACGCACGATCAATCAAAGCCCCGTCTGCCGCAGGTCCGCCGTATTCCGTATCGGGATTCTCGCCCCATATAATAAGTGGAATGTTATACTGGACTGCCACTCGGTAAATGAAAGAGTTTAATCCCACCTCTTCGAGCCAACAAATATCTCCTACACGCTCCAAAGCAATCCGTGCAATCTTATTCTTGATACGAGGATTGCCTGTAAAGGTAATATAATCCACCCCTAGATTTTGCAAGTTATGGATATTCTGTCTCCCTATCTCTGAAAGATCCGATGCCATGAATGTGATACAAAGGGGGTGCATCCCCATCTGCAACATTTTAACGACTTGATATGTGCTGTCTTTTCCTCCGCTTACAGGGACTATGCAATCGTAGTTCTTCCCGTCCTGGGAGCGAAATCGATCCAGAATCTGCTCTAGCTCCTTACGGCGCTTGGCCCAATCAATCTTTTTTCGATACTCATAGGAAACACATGCATCACAAACACCGTCCTCATTCAAGTTTAGCCCAGGACGCGTATCCGGCATAACACAATGTGAACAAAACCTCATGATGCAACCTCCTCAGATGCAGTCACACAAGCCCATCAGGCAATTATATCCCACGATAGGGGCGTGCCGCGCTCAATGTCTCGCACCGCATGTTTCCCCTGTATAACACCAATATACTTCGGCGCAAGACCAAGCCCGGGACGAATGATGCGTGTGTTTTCCTCTGTGAATCGCTCCCCCTTTACCACGTCTTTCGTCACGTAAATACTGCGACGAAACACGAGGGATTTTTCCTCCTGAGGCTGACGATCATAAGTAATTTCTCCAAGTGCCTGGTAGGCAGTTCGACATTCAGAGACAAGCAGTGCCATCTCCTCTGGTTCAAGGGAGAATGCACTATCAACGCCACCATCCGAACGACTGAGCGTGAAGTGCTTCTCAATGACGGTTGCACCGAGCGCGATGCCTGCGACGGCAGCACCAATTCCTAGCGTATGGTCGGACAATCCGACACGACAATGAAAGAGCTCCTTCATGTGTGGAATCGTGCGGAGATTTGTACCCTCGGGCGCAGCGGGATAACTCGACGTACATTTTAGAAGTGTGAGATCTGTGCAACCGTTCTCTCGTGCTGTGCGCACGAGATCATCAAGTTCTGCTACCGTCGCCATTCCTGTCGACGCAATAATCGGCTTTCCCGTCTGTGCGACTTTACGAATGAGCGGAAGGTCCGTGTTTTCAAACGACGCAATCTTATATATGGGGCAATCAATCGATTCTAGAAAATCGACAGATGTCGCATCAAACGGCGTAGAAAAGCAGATAATCCCCTGCTCTTTCGCGTGAGCGAAGATCTTCTTCTGCCATTCCCACGGCGTATACGCCTTTTCGTAGAGGCGATAAAGCGATTCCCCCCTCCAAAGACTATTGGGATCGGATATAAAGAACGCCCCATCCGACTTATCAATAGTCATCGTATCCGGCGTATAGGTTTGGAGCTTAATCGCATCCACACCAGCTTTAGCTGCCGCATCAACAATTGTAAGTGCGCGCTCAAGGGATTGATTATGGTTGCCCGACATCTCCGCAATAATAAAAGGCCTGCTGCTTTTCAATATCTTCCCCCCCGGTATATTCAAATTTTAATATAATGCCTAACTTGCTTTTCTCTACTAAACTCTGGCTACGCTACTTATATCATATCGCAAAGACAGAGGTATGTCCATATACCCCTGCATCACCATATATTTCATTTATTTCCAATACATTCTCCCTACGGCGAAGGCCTCTGCCGTACGTACACCGGCTGTAACGCCACGGAGTTTAGCAAGTGCCTCTACTGCTTCATAAGAGCGGCTATGTGGATAGTTTCGCATCTCTCTTTCATAAAGACGTAATACTTCCAACTTTTTCTCGATATACGGCTCTATATCGACAAAGAATGTCGGCAAAAAAGCTCTATTTGATGTCTGTATCTGCCATTCCGTACTCGATAGGGTCTCAAAAAAATAAAGATTGGGTGCAGCACTCCCTGGTACAGGACGCGTTGCTGTGAGGACTGCGTCATGTGCAATCTGATGGTCAACGTTCACATCGCCGCCGTGATGCGTGTAAACGATATCAGGAGTGAATGCATCAACCACGGCTTCGATGCGCTTGACGACATCGAGCAAATGTACGCCATCCATACGATTATCGGGAAATTTCTCCATGAAGAGCTTGGAAACCCCCATAGACTCTGCAACGCGCTGTGCTGTCTCATGTAACTCCGACAGAGCCTCGCGACACTCCGCGACATTACGCGTCACATCACGGCTCGTAAGCCCCTCGGCAAGGATCATCACATGGACAGTATCCCCCTCTGCTACATGGCGGAGCACTGTCCCCCCAACACCGAGCACTTCATCGTCCGGATGCGCCGCGACAACTAAAATCTTACGTCTCGTCATATACTCCCACCTATTCTTTCTGCTTTGTAATTTTCACATCCGCCAAAATCGAATCCCCTTTATACGAGGCACGACTGAACTCCAACCGAAACATACCAGCCTCCAAAAAAGCCGGCGGATACGTATCCGCATCGAGCATACGAATATAATCAAACACACGATCCAATGTTTGAAGTGTCGCGATATTGCCTTCCTCTGGCATCCGACGCTTGAACACAACAGGAGCGCCCGTTTGTGGAACTGCCTCAGGGGCAGACCGCACCAACTCGATCATCATTTCCTTTGTTATTTCTGCTGCACGGAGATATATCTCTTCTGCCGTTCCCCAGAGAGACAGCGGGCGCTTCAAATACACGTCACCCGTGTCCAGCCCTTTGGAGCAACGGATAGCTGAGATCTGCGTCTCATAGATCCCACGTGCAATAAGATTTTGGAGAGGACTGCCCCCCCGACCGAACGGCAAGTCAGTCATATGGAAAACCACACAGCGGTAGTTTTCATAAATAGCTTTCGATATGATATATGACCAATGTGGAAAGAACACCCATGTGGGAGCCAACTCTTCCAAGAGGTCCCTTGTCAGCACGTCTTTCTTGTCGATATAGGTTACATGAGTACCCGTGCGAACAGTGATTTCATGCACATACTGTCGATGCCATTTCTTATTTGATACAATGACAATTTGCATAATCTACTCCAGCAGTTTTTCATACTGCATAAACCCCGTTCCTGCCTCCTCTGTATATGACAGTGATAAAAAAGTCCTCCTTGACGCAAGATTTTCTTTCTTGACTTTTCCGATCAATCGCGCTGGTTTTTCCATTTTTTCCTCAAGCAACATCAATATATGTTTCCCATAGCCGCCCCCTCGATATGCAGAAACAATGCTGTAATCAATTTCCCACCCATTCAGAGATGCGTCCACCCGAACTTGTCCAATTGGTTGTTCATTAGACATTAGTACAAATAATTTCATTTCGGCTGATAATAATTTCTTTTGAAACCACTTCTCGTGATCTTCAAAAGAAATCGGCTTTGTAGAAAATGAATTCTTCCGCACTGATATGTCATTCACCCAATCAAAGAGCAACCGAACATCCTTTGCTGTCGCAGGTCTAAGATAGAGCTTATCCACAAAATCCTCCTAATTACTTAGAACATCTTTCTTCTGTGCGATTATAACCTAATTCTACACAGAGACGACATTTCTCCGCAAATCGACAGAGCACCTCGCGATCCATCAGGTCACGAACGGCGAATTTCAAATTCTCTTTCGTGACTTCTTCCGATATACCAAGATAATATATCAAACCGGCATCATGACAGTCTTGGCAGATGCCGTATTGATTTTCAGCAATGGCTGTCACAATAGTGGGTAAGCCCAAGAAACACCGTTCCCATGTGGTTGTACCGCCTGCGCCGAGGCTGAGGTCGGCGTTTGCCATTAACTCCGCCATATTGGAAACTTGACAATGATAATGGAGGAAGTCATGTTTAGAACAAAGTTCCTCAATTTTCTCTCGGCGGAGATTGCTCTCACCAACGACAACATCCACATCGACAGAGGGACAGTGCAGCTGCACGAGGGCATGAATTGCCTTTTCGGTTTCACACGTTGTATCGCTTCCACCATAGAATACTAGGATTCGCCGCAGGCCCCCATCCCGTGCACCGATCTTTTCCCGGGCCGCATAGAACTCCTCACGTAAAAGAGCATGAGAGGGGCCGAGCAGGAGTTTACATTTGGATGGTACAAGCCCGTCATAGCGGTGCTGCATCTCTCGATAGAAATTTTGATCCAGCAGAACATCGCAGTCATGCGGACGGTTTGCGAGATCGTCGATGACGAAGATCTCACGTACAAGTGGACGCAGTTTTTGCTCCCACACCGCATCCAGGGCATAGCTGTCCACAACGAGACGGTTGACAGGCTGCATACACGAGAGAATCTCCACTGTCTCCTCTGCATCAATCTCCTGCGGCACAGTGAGCCAGGCCGCATATCCCTTGAGATTTGGATTTTCCTCATGACATGACAGAAGATGCAACGAGAAGCCGTGCTCCTCAGCCAGTCGATGCAAACTCCCTACGAGAGGGCGACAGATAAAATGAACCTCCGCGCCATCCTTCCGCAGGCGCTCCGCCAATGTCAGACAGCGCATCAAATGGCCGCTTCCGATCTGCTCGGACGAGTCCACTCGGATTGCAACAACACAGCTCATGACATCCATCCGATCTGTTCCAACACAGACATTACCCCAGAACAATCTTGAGCGGCTCGCCCTCCATATAAGTTTCAGGATGTCCGCTCCTGAGCGCCTCACGATAGACCTTCATCGCATCCTCAAATACGTTGAGCGTGAAGTCCAAATCCTCTTGCGTATGCGTATAGCATGGGAATATGTGCCAGCCGAGAAGAACGCCGCGCTTGACGCTTTCCTGCATGAAAATGGAGTTGTAGAGCCAGTCCTTCTTGCCCACATAGTCCGTGTATTCGAGATTCAAACGGCAGGGGTAGCCAGTAAGATCGACAGGCACGTCAATGTCCTTGGCAAGACGGCGGAAATTATCCTGCAGATATTTCCCCTTCTCCCAGATTGCCTTCGTGACCTCACCAGATTCGAGTTCCTTCATCACGGCGATACCGGCGGCAAGAGACAGGCAGTCACCGCCGAAGGTGGTAGAGATAAAGATCTTCTTATCCACTTCCTCCATGATGTCCTTACGTCCTGCGACAACGGAGAGCGGCATCCCGTTTGCCGCCGCCTTGCCGAACGTCGAGAGATCGGGCGTCACGCCGAAATACGCCTGTGCTCCGCCGATCGAGAAGCGAAATCCGTTGACAACCTCATCAAAAATGAGCAGCGCTCCATTCCGATGGCAGAGTTCCTTTAGCTGTGCAAGGAAGCCTTCTTTGGGCGACTCGACCTCAGCCGCCTCGGTAATGACAGCGGCAATTTCCCCCGGATAGGTTTCAAAATACTCTTCGACCTTCACGAGATCGTTGTAGTCGAATTTATGGACAAACTGCCGCACTTCGGGCAGGATACCGCCCTGACGAACGGTCTCTGCAGCCGTCGTCCATTCATGCCAGCCGTGATACTCTCCGCGCACGATGTGCTTGCGCCCCGTATAGCAGCGCGCAATGCGCACGGCTGCCTCCGTCGCCGAGGATCCCGTCTTGAGGAAGCGTACTTTTCCAGCACTGGGGATATGCTTTACACACAGTTCAGCATACTCCACTTCCTCGGGCGCAACGAGGGAGTAGCCCATACCGCGGCGCAGCTGTGCGAGTACGGCATCATCCACCGCCTTGTACTGGTAGCCAAGCAGGATGGGACCCAGCCCCATATCATAGTCAATGTACTCATTGCCGTCCGCATCCCAGACGTGCCCATCCTTGCCATGGTCGATATAGATGGGAGACACTCCCTTGATGTGCGTCTCCGGCCCCTTGCTGTAGAGCTGGCAGCCCGAGAGAATGGTATCCTGTGCCCTCTGCCACAGTTCATCCGACTTTTTCAAGCTTCTCTGGTTGATCTTCACGTTGATGCTCCTCCTCGCCTCTCCACGCCCCAACTATAACATCAGTGCATCCTCTGCTATGGATTTCTGCAGCCCCTCATTGCGTAAAATTCCCCGATTGATCTCCCGCAGCTCCGGCTTCTCATCGAGCAGTGCAAGGATGTCCTGCATAGCAAAGTCATTGTTGCGTGGAAAGAGTTCGGTATACACAGCCTCAACAAAAGCAAAATCACGTAGCTCATCCACCGTCCAACGCAGGTCACTATAGTCCGCCGCCGCGTCCACACTGCCAATGCGAAACAGCTCCGGATGATTGCGGAAGTAGAGGGTGACATGTTCCCGCTCGGAGGGCATTTTTGCCTCCTGATGCGCCCGTGTGAGGGCAGCAAATGTCATGACCTCAGTATCAAGTCCATCTGGGAATCGTTCCGTTGTATGCGTATAGTCATTCTGCTCGGCAAGATGCCGCACAACCACATCATCAACAACACGCCAGTCAATGAGTGGACAGTCTCCCGTTACACGCACAATATGATCTGCAGCATATTCTGCTGCACAGGTATAGTAACGCCTGAGGACATCATCGAGGCTGCCGCGGTAGACGGTTACGCCCGCCTCCTTCGCAAGTGCGTAGAGAGGGACATCGCTTGCATCTGTGCTCGTAGCGAGAACGATCTGGTCAATGTGCTGACAATGTGCGAGACGTTCTACCTCCCGCAGCACCATCGGAAAACCAAGCAACGGCTTTAGAACCTTATTCGGCAAACGATGCGATGAACAGCGTGCTTGTAATACGGCTAGTACCAACAATATCAATCCTTTAGAATCATATCAGGCAATTTATAAAAAGGCTATTCAGCTAGAACACATTCCATCGATGTGGCTCAAGTATATTAACATCCACATCATGAAAAGTACCGTGCAGTTCGTGATAAGTTCCTAAAAAACCTTGACATCTTGATGCAAGTGCTGCATTCTCTTTGAGCTGTGCACTCGTATCCACGCCGAATACGACATATGAAATCCCTGGATGGCAAAGAGCAAAGAGCATAGCCGCTTCCTGCGGAAGATAGCCAGCCTCACGCACCACTGTTTGGAAATGTTCAACATAGACGCCGCTCCCCGCAACCTTTTCCTCTGCATCCGCAGGAGGCATGAGCAGAAGGCCCTGTAAAAATGCACTGCGCGCAAACACTTCTTTTCCATGATTTTTTACAAGTGCAAAGAATCCACACTCATCAAGACGTTGATCAAGTGCATTGTACGGAACCTGTATGACATCAATGCGGGAATCCCCTGCCGCCTGCAACGCATCCAAGGGGCTATAGACACTCACACCTATCTTGTCTGTCCAACCACGTTCCTTGGCATCCTCCATGGCATCCATAATGGATACATCATCCAAGTCCTCTACGCGATGTAACATATAGCAGTATAGTCTCGGTACAGCAAGGCGTACTAGAGTGTGCCGAAGTTCATCTAACACATTGCGCTGCTCACCTTCCACCGCAGGATGCAGCTTGGAAATAATCTGACCTCCGCGGCCTCCAAGAGCATAACGTCCGAGCAACTCCTCGGATGTCCCGTATGCGCTTGCAGTATCAAACATCTGAATTCCAAAGGAAAGTGCGACATCGAGTACATCAAACACCTCTGCTTCAGTCGGCTGGCGGCCAAGAGCATTATTGATGCCATACTGCATGCCAAACTGTACCGTCCCGAGACAGAGTTTGGCTGTCAAATCCTGCACAAACGGCACCTTCTTTCCCTCAGCTGAACTCTTACAATCATAAGAGCTTACGCAAGGATTCCACAATATGATCTTGCTCGTCATTCGTCAAATCATAGTAGAGCGGAAGTGTGAATGCCTCGTCATAATACTTCTCGCTCTGCGGGAAATCTCCTTGTCGAAAGCCGAGCTTTTCATAATATGGCTGACGGTGCACCGGAATATAGTGGAGGTTGAGCACAACTCCCTGCTCTTTCATCTCCTCAAATATCTGCTGCTTCGTCTTGCTGATTTGATCAAACGCCATACGAACCACATAGATATGCCAAGAAGGGTCTGCCCCTCCCATCACATACGGTGTTACGAGTGGTAAATCCTGCAGCAGGGCATCATACCGTGCTGCCAGTTCCCGTCTGCGTGCAACGAAAGCATCCAGCCGCATCATCTGACTCGCCCCAAGCGCCGCTTGAATATCCGTCATACGATAGTTACAGCCGAGTGCGACCTGCTGATAGTACCATGAACCATCAGAGATATGCGACATCTTAGCAGGATCGCGTGTGATGCCATGACTGCGGTAAAGCATCAGCTTTTCGTAAAGTTCCCGATGATTGGTCAGCACCATGCCGCCTTCACCCGTTGTAATGATCTTTACAGGATGAAAACTGAAGACTGCCATATCAGAAAAGGCACAGCTCCCCACCTTCGTATCAATATAATCTGCGCCTACCGCATGGGATGCATCCTCGATGACAGTGAAGCCATATTCCCTGGACAACTCTTTGATCCGAGCCATATCACAGGACTGTCCTGCAAGGTGCACAGGAATAACGACTTTCGGCAGATTGTTTTCCTCTCGTGCACATTGAAGCTTTTCCTCAAGCGCAGTCACACTCACATTATATGTCTTTTCATCAATATCAACGAAATCAACTTCCGCACCGCAATAGCGGCCACAGTTTGCCGAAGCTACAAAAGTAATAGGACTCGTCCAAAGCGTATCGCCCTCCCCGAGTCCGGCAGAAAGACAAGCGATATGCAGTGCTGCAGTTGCATTGCAGACTGCAACAGCATACTTTGCGCCGCAATAATCCGCAACAGAGTGCTCAAAACGTTCGATTGCCGGTCCCTGCGTCAGAAAGTCCGAGTGGAGGACCTCCTCGACCGCTTGGATATCCTCCTTGCTGATACTCTGTTTTCCGTAGTAAATCATGGATTCATCTCCCGAAGTTCCTCAACCGTTAGAAAATGTGAGTTAGAACCGGAGTCATATGCAAACCCATCAGGAACAGAATGTCCTTCTTCACCTAAAATATTTTTCATATAGTCAGCATTAAAAATAGGGGTTGAAGGCTTGATAACGAAATGATCCGAGAACTCAAGAGTATCATAATAAAGATCGGCAGGACACATAACCTCATGGAGCTTTTCACCAGGACGAATACCAATGATTTTTGTTGGTAAGCCCGGTGCAATGGCTTCAGCCAAATCTGTAATCCGCATAGATGGTATCTTTGGGATAAAGATTTCTCCGCCTTGCATGCGCTCAAAACTCTTCAGCACAAACTCAACACCATCCTCCAGCTGCAGCCAGAAACGTGTCATGCGGGGGTCAGTAATTGGCAATTCCTGAGCCCCCTCCGCAAGGATTTTTTTGAAGAAAGGGACCACAGACCCGCGTGAGCCGACAACATTACCATATCTAACGACAGAGAAACGCGTCTCACGATCACCAACCAGATTATTGGCTGCCGTGAACAGCTTATCAGATGCCAGTTTTGTCGCACCATACAAGTTGATCGGATTTGCTGCCTTGTCCGTCGAGAGCGCAATCACCTTCTTTACACCAGCTGCAATGGCCGCATTGATGACATTCTGTGCGCCGTTGATGTTTGTTTTAATGCATTCCATCGGGTTGTACTCTGCGGCAGGTACTTGCTTAAGTGCGGCTGCATGCACAACATAGTCTACCTGATACATCGCCTGTTTAAGTCGTACTTCATCACGTACATCTCCAATAAAATATCGCATGCACGGCGCGTTAAAGAGTGACTGCATCTCAAACTGCTTGAGCTCATCACGAGAAAAAACAATAACCTTCTTAGGTGCGAACCGACTTAATAAAATTTCTATAAATTTTTTCCCAAACGAACCTGTCCCGCCAGTAATAAGAACTGTCTTGTCATTAAACAAAGAAATCAACTCCTGTAAAAATCAAGATTTTTTGAAGTTTAAGCCTGAAATATCAAAGCAAGAAAACGCACCTCATAACAAAACCTCTGTGACTCCATTTTCAAAACGCACTTTAAAATCACACTCTGTCAGGGTACTGGTACGATGTGCAATGGCAATAATAGTAATTTGTCCTTTGAATTTCAATATTGTATCCGTGATGCTGTTTTCTGTCTCGGTATCAAGCGCAGAAGTCGCTTCATCGAGAATCAAAACTTCTGGCTGCTGATAAAGTGCACGTGCAATTCCAATTCGTTGCCGCTGCCCGCCGGAGAGCTTGACCCCGCGTTCTCCGACCATCGTTTTGATTCCCTTGGGCTGAGCATTCACAAACTCATCGAGTTCTGCCATGGCAAGGGCTTTATGCACTCGAGCATCATCGATTTCATCGAGAGATTCCCCCAATGCCACATTCTCACGGATGGTCGCATCGGTCAAATAGATCGACTGTGGGACATATGCAATATTTGCCTGCCACGCACGGAGTTCATGGCGAATGTCCACGTCGTCAACGGTAATCCTACCGCGCGTTGGAACGAAAAGCCCCAAGAGGATGTCAACAAATGTGGTTTTTCCCGCACCCGACGGCCCTAGAATCCCAACAAAGCTTCCCTTCGGTATCGAAAAACTGACATCCGTAAGCACCTCCTCTAAAGTGCCCGGATAATAAAATCCCAGATGCTCCACGCGGATCACATCAGCAAAGAGAAGCGACGGCGGCAGATCTGCCATCTTGAGGTTCCGTTGGTGATATTTGCGGGATTTAATCGCAAGAAGTTCGCGATACAGCTCGTTAAACAGCGGGAGTTGGAATTTGATACCGTTTGAAAGCGTTATAATACGGTTCGCACTTGGCATCAAGCGGAATGCCGCAAGTGCCAGGACACCGAGCAGAGGAACGATCTCCATCGGCGTATATCCCATCGCCATCTTCTCAATGATGAGGAAAAGCAATGCACATACAATGAGCGTCTCAATAATAATGCGAGGGAGTTGATTCAAAAACATAAACTGTCCATTTGCCAGTCCATATTTTTCGTAGTTATGTATGAATTCCTGAAGAAAGAACTGCTCCTTACGCATCACCTTGGTCTCTTTGATGGCACCCAAGCCCTGATTCACTGCCTGAACATACGCCGCAGCATATGCATTCTGTATCTGTCCAGTCCCAGCAATTCTGCGTCGAAACGATCGAAGCAGTGTGTAGATCAGCCCCCCCATCACTCCGGCGACAACAATCGCAGTGAACGGATCGGCAAAAACAAGCATCAGCCAGATTGTCAACGCCGTTATGATTTCCGTGAGCAGTTGGAATGTCGGAATCAATATATTCGAGAAAATAACGACACCACCGCTATTAACATTCCTAAGCAGTACCGCCGTATTATGATTTAGATGAAAAAGGTACGGTTTGGCAAGGTAATTCGCCATCAGCTCCTTTGAGAACTGAATCTGATTGGAAATTGAGAAGTTGATCTGCAGACGAAGCTGCCATGCAAGGTAAAGATTTTTCAATACATAAAGAATGATGAGCAGCAGCGACAGCCCAATAATAAGCTCTGTATGGGTCGTAATGCCAAGTTTCGCCGCATATCCTGCTATTTCCGGATGCTGTACAAGAAAATCCGGCTGCCCCATGAGGGAGATGAGGGGCAAAATAGCACCAATGCCAATCGCCTCAAGAACAGCGCCGACCATCATCACAATCACAAGAAACGCGCAGTAACGGAGTTCCTTCGGCGTGAAGATGGAAAAAATCTTCAGAAATAATTTCATTCAGAAAAAGCTCCCTGCTATATGTGGAGTCGTTGAGGCTCTGCGTAAATCGTGAGTACAATAAAGTACACACCTACTACACAATAGTATAGATGCATCAATGTAAGCTGTCAACGCGGGCTTTAATCTTTCCGCAATAAAGCAGTTTCCTGTTGCTGAGAAGTTTATCTCTCTGCACGCATCGGATTGTTCAGAAAATCCTGGTAGGCCAACCGGATTCCATCCTCAAGCTCCATTTTGTACCGCCACCCCAGCCGCTCTGCCTTTGAAACATCAAGAAGTTTTCTCGGCGTCCCGTTCGGCTTGTTTGTATCCCACAGGATCTCACCACGATAGTCAACAACGCGTGCAACCAGCTCTGCGAGTTCTCGAATGGAGATTTCCTTCCCTGTCCCCGCGTTGACCGTCTCATCTCCGCTGTAATGATTCATCAAGTACACACAGAGATTAGCAAGATCGTCGACGTAGAGGAACTCGCGCAAGGGCGAGCCATCGCCCCAGCAGGTCACGGACGGAGCTTCCGCTTCCTTCGCCTCATGAAAGCGCCGGATCAAGGCAGGAAGCACATGGCTGTGCTCCGGATGGTAGTTGTCATTCGGACCGTAGAGATTGGTCGGCATCACTGAGATATAGTCTGTCCCATACTGTTTGTTGAGGTACACGCAGTACTTCAGACCTGCAATCTTTGCGAGGGCATATGCCTCATTCGTCTCCTCGAGCGGCGATGTCAGCAGGCAGTCCTCCTTCATCGGCTGCGGCGCCATGCGCGGATAGATGCAGGACGAGCCGAGAAACTCGAGTTTCCTGCAGCCGGTTCTCCACGCGGAGTGGATAACGTTCATCTCCAACATCATATTCTGGTACATAAAATCCGCTGGTACCTCGGAATTCGCCTCAATGCCGCCCACTTTTGCCGCTGCGAGGAAGACATATTCCGGCTTTTCCTCTGCAAAGAAGGCATCCACCGCATCCTGTCTGCAAAGATCGAGCTGAGCGTGGGTGCGCGTTATGATATTGGTATATCCCTGCCGTTCCAGCTCCCGGCAGATTGCGGACCCGACCATACCGCGATGCCCGGCGACGTAGATCTTTGCATCTTTTTTCATCATCGTACTGCACCCCCGGTCTCGTCTGACCACTTGATTTTGTCCTCTTTTAGGATAGCTTCGCCAATCTGGACTTCGATCACAACCATGCGCTCCTGCGCGCTGATCTTGTGCTTCATGCCCACCGGGATCTCTATGACGTCCCCCGGTGCGACGGCGCACACCTCTCCGTCCAGCAGAACCGTCCCGCTGCCGCTGACGATATTCCAAATCTCACGGCGATACGCATGACTGTGGTAATTCATCGCATGCCCCGCATTCAGCGTTACCTTGATGGTCAGGCTGCCCTCTTCAACGTCAATGATTCGGAAACTCCCCCACGACTTCTCAGCAAACATGACGGGCTGACTGATCTGCTCAACATAGGGCTTCATATGGCTCGACGCCGCTTTATCCGCCACGAGGATCCCCTCTGGGCTTGCCGCAACAATGAGATTCTGGCCGCCCATGACCAGAATCGGAACATCCAGCTCATTCACAACATGGGTGCCGGTGCAGCGATCATCCGTTGTGACATCGCCAAGGGTTGGTTCTTCCATGATCTCGGTCAATGTGTTCCATGTACCGAGATCCTTCCACGCGCCCGCATAGCGCAGGACGCCAACATGCTTTTCCCGTTCGACAACGGCATAATCAAAGCTGATCTTTTGAAGACGATCATAGGTCGAAAGCAGGGTCTCGTAGTCCGAGCATCCGAGCAAGGCTTGGGCACGTTCCAAAACATACCCCAGACGATATGCAAAGACACCGCTGTTCCAGAGTGCTCCCTGCTCGATGTACTCCTTTGCAGCAGCTTCATCCGGCTTCTCCCGGAAAGAAAGAACGCGGCTCACATTCTCCTTGTCCTGCGGCATGATATAGCCATACTTCTCACTCGGATAGGACGGCTCGATGCCCATCAGCATGAGGTCCGCCGTGCCTTCTGCCGCAAGCTGCGCCAGATGTCGAACCGAGGCAAAATAGGCATCCTCAACATAGGGGTCAACCGGGCAGACGGCAACCGCTTCATCGAGAGCGACGCCTTTCACATCATGCAGATAGGCGCTGACAAGCGCGATCGCCGGAAACGTGTCACGACGGCATGGCTCTACGGAGATGCCGACCATATCGCCCAGCTGGCTGCGCAAAGCAGAAACCTGTGCTTTCGATGTCGCTATCGTGATCTCTGCGTCCGGAATCGCGTGGCGCACCTGGCCGCAGACACGCTGCGCCATCGACTGCCGCATACCATCACTCTGACGAAAAAGGGGAATGAACTGCTTGGAACGAATATCATTCGACAGCGGCCAGAGACGTTTCCCCGAACCGCCTGAAAGCAGAACAATATGCATACATGCTCTCCTTCAACGGGAATCTCAGTGCCCGTACCGCTCCATATCCGCCCGTACCATCATGCGGACGAGGTCAGCGAAAGACACCTTGCGCTGCCAGCCGAGTTCCCGCTCTGCCTTTGACGCATCGCCCCACAAAAGTTCCACCTCGGCAGGGCGAAAATAACGCGGATCGACATCGACAAGCAACCGGCCGGACTGAGCATCATAGCCTTTCTCCTCAACACCGCTTCCGCGCCACGCGATCTCAATACCCGCCTCACGGAAGGACAGCTCCGCGAATTCGCGCACGGTATGTGTCTCATTCGTCGCAAGTACATAGTCATCCGAGATTTCCTGCTGGAGCATCCGCCACATCCCTTCGACATAGTCTCCCGCAAACCCCCAGTCACGCTTTGCGTCAAGGTTGCCAAGAGAGAGCTTCTCCTGCTTCCCAGCCAGGATGCGGGCAACGGCAAGCGTGATCTTGCGCGTCACAAAGGTCTCCCCGCGGCGCGGCGACTCATGGTTGAAGAGAATGCCGTTGACTGCGAACATATTGTAGGATTCGCGGTAGTTCTTCGTAATCCAGAAACTGTATAGCTTTGCCGCACCGTAGGGCGACTTCGGATAGAACGGTGTCGCCTCGCTCTGCGGTGCAGTATCCGGAAGCCCACCGAAGAGCTCCGACGTCGATGCCTGATAGAAGCGAATCGGCAGCCCGCTCTGCCGCACGGCCTCAAGCAGACGGATTGTTCCGACACCCGTCGCCTCTGCCGTATACTCCGGCACCTCGAACGAAACCGCCACATGGGACTGTGCAGCGAGGTTATAGACCTCATCCGGCTGAATCTCCCGGATCAGCGCATGTGCATTGCTCGAATCCGTCAGGTCGCCGTAGTGGAGAAAGAGACGCCCGTCATACTGAGCGTCAGACACGAGATGATCGATCCGCTCCGTACAGGATGTACTGTGCCGACGGATAATGCCATGGACCTCATAGCCCTTTTCAAGCAGAAGCTCGGATAAATATGAACCGTCTTGTCCTGTGATTCCTGTAATCAATGCTTTTTTCAATGACATCTCCCTCCTCTATAGAAAGTACTTGTCTATTACGAATTCCTTAAATTTCCTCTTCGTAAATTGATCGTCCATATGAAGCTACAACAACATCGTTGCGCTTACCATGTTTCTCTTTCCACCTAGCAAGCGCTGTTTTTGCTAAACGATGAGTGCCACTTCCGCTAAAAACGATCCGATAAAAAAATACATACCCAGGCAAATAAGACTTAACCGCCCGTTCTGATTTTTCTATCTGCGGAATGGCATCTTCCGTATTTCTTCCTTTCAATTCAATTAGATATGCCTTCTTTTCTGTATCATCAAGCAAAATATAATCACAAACAGATTGTGTCCCTCTGGGAAAAATTTGTCCGTCCAACTGATAGTGGCGAATATGTTTTTGATTCACATTATGTGCCTTGTGAGTAGATCGGTTTTCTTTGGAGACAATACATTTTTGACAATTTGTACACTTGCTGGTATGTCTGGTAAAGAGATCGGGCTTACTCGTGTTCAGTGTACTCATGTTAGTCACTCCGTTCCATAGCATCCCAATGCGCCTCCATCATCATATCAAGTTCGTTATTAATTTGATCAGAAGCTCCATCTATCAATTCATTTCGAACAAAGCCTTCATCTAAGCCATTTTCCAACCTTCCAGCACATATATGCCATACAGACGTTTTTCCCCTTGGCAAAAACGTCTCCTTCGTAAAAGAAAGCCTGTCCAGTATTTGTGTTGAGACTGTGCTTGCATAAAGCAAGTTATTGAACGCCCCCAAAATATAAGGGCTGTGCGTTGTAACAAAAACATCATTTCCAACATTATCAAAAATCCCCAAGGATTCTGCTATCTTTTTTTGTGCTTCTGGAAAAAGATGTGCCTCCGGTTCTTCTACAATAAGAAAAACCTTCTTTCTCTCCAACAAATAATAATATAACAGATTGAAAATCCAAACTGTTTCTTGCTGTCCGGATGACGCATAGTTGATTTTGACATACTTATGCGAATCACCCTTCAATCTTAGCCGCTCTTCGCCTCGATCATAAACATACTGCCCACATAGAACTTCGTCCATACGATCCTGCAGTGCTCTTAATGCTTCATGGGGAACTTTATCCTGTGTCGTATAGAGCTTTTCCTTAAGCATTCCACTCGTGCCATTCCTGAGTGCGAATCTAAGCGACAAAGTCAGACGAATATAACTCCTCATGCAATAATCCAGTGCTCTATCATCTACATCTGTCATAGCTGCCAGCTGATCAGTTAAAACCGTTGTAAGGCTTCTACCTGCTGGAACATAGACGATCTCATAGTCATCATCAAAAACCGCTTGGATTTCCTTCCGCAGTTTCTCTCGACGCTCTTCTTGATCCCATACATATTCATCACTCGTGCTGCGATCATGTCTTTCCATGAGTTCGCGTAGCGGATCTCCAATTGTTGCTTTAACGAAATTCCGATATGAATTGTTGCGATCAGACTCTAGGTATATTTCCACATTCATACGAGGCGTATAAGAGTACGCCATCTTCATCGTATGCTCCATAGACCATGACGAGCCAAAAATCCGCAAGAACTTACTTCGAATGCGTTTTTCAAGTCCGTTCATCATGCCAGTGTAATAGTCTTCTTCCGAAGGACGTCGCGTAATTTCCTCATAAACATCTGTCTTGAGTGTGCGAAAAAAATATATCGCCTTTGCTAGCGTACTTTTCCCGGATGCCTGCGCACCGGTAAGAATTGTAAATCTATTTACATCAATCTTGCACTCCTTTACAGGGCCAAGATTCCTTATATACATATTTTGCACGATAAGTCCTCCTCATTTTTAAAATTTTATCACACTGAGAGTCGCTATGTATATGGCTTAATGGATCACTTCTTTATTTCGATACCGATTTCCCGCACCAACGACAAATTGGATTTGTACATTGATGTTTCTGCCACCGAATATGCGTGTTAAGGAATCGCCGAACAGGAATCCAGAGGCGTTTAGCAATGGGAAAAAGACCTACTGTTGCAAGCGCCTTCTTCATCCTGCGCTTTATAGGCCGAGTAAGCATATCATTCGGTGAATGAAAAGGCAATCCCAACTCTTCATAAATCCTATTATCTTCTTTGTGGCAGGCCTGCATATCGGAACTTATGCCTGCTATCGAAAAAAAGGCGACCATTTCATCACTATATTGTATTCGCACTATTTCATCATAATAACACTGCAAAAAAAATTTATAATCTGCTGCAATACGATAATTTATATCAAAAGGATGCTGCAGAAGTAATTCCTTGCGAGCAAACATCGCTGCATGGGGAACCATTCCACCTTGGTATGTCTCCTTATTTCGCGCCATCTCATTAAAATACGGAAATTGCATACTGCTCTTCTCATCTACGCACCATGCTTGACCACATAGGATATCCGTATTCAATTCAATTTGATGCACAATACGAGAAATAATATTTTGATCCACGAGCGCGTCATCCCCGCCTAGAACCTCTATATACTCTCCCGATGCCATACCAACACCTTTATTCAGCGCATCATAAAGCCCACGATCCGGTTCGCTAATCCAACGCAGTCCATCTTTTTCGTACTTCTTTAAAATATCAATCGTTCCATCTGTAGAGCCCCCATCAATTATGATGTATTCAAGATTGGGATAATCCTGATAAACAACACTTACTATCGTCTGTTCAATCGTTGCAGCTGCATTATACGATGCTGTAAGAATCGTTATTTTGGGTAACTGCTTCAAAATAAGCCTTCTCCTTTTGACACAAATATAAGAGTCTCTAGTTCACAGAAACACATCCAAACATTTAAATCCAACTGTCAAAAGAGCAATTCCTGCCATCTTTTTTTGTTGTACCGATAATCGTATTGCTCCTTGAAAAAATTGTCTGCATTTGCAGACAATTGTTCGCGTTCCCCGCGATGTGACAACAAGCATTCCATACAGCGAATATAATCCTCTTTCGTATCCGCTACGAAATATGGAACAGGCTGTTTCTCATCAAAAGGGACGCCGTCAAAGCAATGCTTGGACGCAATGATTGGAATTCCCATGGAAAGCCCTTGAACCAATTTCATTTTTGTTCCAGACCCTTTTATAACCGGGGAAACAAGGAACAAACAATTCTCCATAAGGTGATACAGTTCCTCTTCCGCAAGAAATCCTGTAAATTCGATATTTTTATGCCGAAATTCCTTCTGAACCGACTCCCGATTTTTTCCGGTAATGAGAAGTTTTATGTCCGGATGCCTTTCGACAAATGGATAAAACACCGACGATACAAAGTGCTTCATGCTGTAATAATTTGGATAAAAATCCAGCGTGCCGTTAAATACAATATATTCACTGTTCGTATCATGCCATCTATGCTCTGAGCGAAGGTAAGGCGTCGGCATATATACAATATTGTCCAATTGAAACTCTTTTTGCAAAAGATGATAATCAGCAGGAGAAATAGAAATAATCCGATCGGCTTTCCTTAAATTTGCTTTTTCATAGTGGTAGGTACGGTTTATTTCCAACTTTGATAAAAAGCCAAACTTAGACAGCACATCTTTTTGAAATTCATATTCTACATTATGCGCAAACGTGATGATGCGTATATTCTTGGCCTTTAAGCGGTCATAATCAATGTATTCCCCGGCATAAGGAGACTCTAACAGGACAGTTTCGATTTGATTCTGAGCAATATAATCCATCACCTGCTTTTTATTCTCTTCGGAAGCCAAGACCTGCGCATTTCTTGGCTTCCCTGAAAATATATAGTCCGCTATGGCTCGAAAAGGCGCTTTTCTTACGCTCGCATGGCATCTTTGAAATATAAGCAGATTGGAGAATTCTGTCATATGCTCATGCCAATCCTCGCACGGATCTTCGACATTTCCCATGACGCCATGCAAATCCGCACCTAAAAACTTCAAAATACGGCTGTGCATTGCAATGCACTTCTGACCGCCATCCGAAATCGGGTAATTTTTTCGCGTCATAATTTGCAGGACAGTTTTCATTTAATCCTTCCTTAAACGCAGTATTTTCTCAGACATTATCTACATAAAAGCGTATAGGCAAGCTGTGCCACATCCTCTGCATTGATGCTGCGAATACACCTATAATCCGTACACTTCGGTTTATTGTAACATGGCCAATATTCACAATCAAATTTTCCTGTCACAACGCTGCTGAGAGGAGTCTGCCAAATATGAAAATCATTAGCCCCATTCAACATTATACTGCGGACGCCTAAACTGTAAGAAGCATGAACAGCGAAACTATCCAAACAAATAAGCAAATCAATGTGCCGAAGCTCTTCTAAAAAAAATTGCAGATCTCCCGCAATGATATTGGAACTCTGATCAATCTCGATATTTTCTTCGAGAATTGCTCGTTCTGCGGGGGAACAAAAGAATTGTACAACACAGCCTTTTTCAAGCAATAATCTATACAATCTATTCCATTTTTCCCACTCCCATAATCTGCATTTCTGGCTGGCAAAAGGATGTATTCCAATAATTGGAGGGGAAGCACATAGCCCGTTGGATTCCTGCGTCCATTTTTGAACATCTAAATACTTTAGTAAATATGCAAGTTGGATATAGACATTTATCATATCCTTCGGTATGACGACAGGCTCAACAAGGAACGATAAGCCTCGGCGAATCAGGTGATTGAAGGGGTGCCCCTGCTCTCGCTCAATACTGATTATCCTTTTCGGATGAACCAACCACAGGAGCAATCTCTCGCGAAAATCCCCCATTGTATCAATTGCAAGGTCATAACGTTCCTTACGGAGTGTCCATATCGTTCTTGCAAGTGTGATGATATTCCATGACTTCATTCCAGCGATGGGAAATCCGGAATGGTAGACTTTATGAATTCGTGTGTTTCTTGAAAATATATCTGCAAACTGCCGCTTTGCCCAGAGATCAATTTGCTCTTCCGGATGCCCTACACCGTACTGAAAGATCAGTGTGTTCTTTATTATCGCATCGCCAAAATTTCTCGCTTCGAGAAACAACACCTTTCTGCACTGTCTTACATCAGACATGTATCCCAATCTCCCAAATACAATATTCTATAAATCATGTAAAACTAACAGAAAAGAAATATTTCACGAACTCCCACCCATATGCTTCAAAAAGATAGAGTCTGCTGTACCCATTTCTTTGATAGGCACAGGCCTTTTCAGAGGCACGTTCCAGCATTTTTGAAAAATTGGCATTGATGCTTGTTCCGCCGGCTTGAAAATAAGCTATAACTTCATCTCCTGGAAATATAACAATTTTAATGGGGAGTTTTCGAACCTTTAAGAACCAATCAAAATCCGCATATGCTTTAAACTGCAAATCAAAGGGGTAATTTAAGTATAACTCTCTCTTTGCAAAGCTGCTGGGATGATTCCAATTTCGGCTGGAAACAAAAGTGTCAAGGCGCGATTTCTTTTTTAGAATTTCTCCTTTTGCCC
>ERZ773003.475-NODE-475-length-29405-cov-8.442078_pt1 | contig 29405 bp, 31 predicted proteins | sample MGYA00580668_ERZ773003 | MGnify/ENA primary metagenome ERZ773003 (study PRJEB29015, sample SAMEA2738002) | human oral metagenome | biome: human oral; feature: human-associated habitat; material: dental | place: China | collected 2126 ...
CTCCGTGTCATCAACAAGAAAAAACCTAAGAATAAGCAAAGGCAGGGTTAAGCATGGCTCGAATTGCTGGGGTTGTTATCCCCGACGATAAGCAAGTGCAGGTGTCGCTCACGTATATTTACGGGATCGGACCGAAGTTTGCACGAGACATCCTTGCGGCGGCAAAGATTGAGCCGACCACTCGGGTGAAAGATCTCACCGAGGCTGAAGAGCAAAAACTTCGCGACATTATCGATAACGATTATGTGACCGAAGGCGATCTGCAGCGCCTGGTGACAAATAATATTAAGCGTCTGAAAGACATCAATGCCTACCGCGGCTTGCGCCACAAGGCTGGTCTTCCGACTCGCGGTCAGCGTACTCGTACGAATGCACGGACTCGTAAGGGTAAGGCAATCGCCGTGGGCGGCGCGCAACCAAAAGCAGCAAGCAAGACTTGATGAGGAAGGATTAGATTATGGCAGAAGCAAAATCTTCAAAGAAAAAGCAGCGCCGATCTGTTCCGAACGGTCAGCTGCATGTACAAGCAACATTTAACAATACAATTGTGACATTTGCGGACAGTAAGGGCAATGCGCTTGCTGCGTCGAGTGCTGGCGCATGTGGTTTTCGCGGCAGCAAAAAAGGTACCGCTTATGCTGCGCAAATTGCTGCCGAAAAAGCGGCTGAAGCAGCCAAGAGCGGCTACGGCTTGCGCACGGTCGATGTCTTCGTTAAAGGCGTTGGTTTGGGTCGCGATGCGGCGATTCGTGCACTCAGTACGTTTGATATTACCGTTAATAGTATTAAAGACGTGACCGGCGTTCCGCACGGCGGTGTTCGTCCGCGAAAGGCAAGGAGGGCGTAATGGCGCGAGATAGAAGCCCAATCGTGAAGCAAAGCCGCCGCGAAGGCGTTGCGCTTCACCCGAAAGCGCATAAGATTCTTGCGCGCAAAAGTGGTATTCCGGGCGAGCACGCTCATGGCCGCCAAGGCAAGCAGAGCATGTACGCCACGCAGCTGCGCGAAAAGCAGAAAGTGCGCCGCATGTATGGTTTGCTTGAAAAGCAATTTGCAAAGCTAATGAACGAAGCGGTTCGCAAGCCGGGGCTCGCTGGTGAAAACCTCCTGAAATTCCTGGAGTTGCGTTTAGACAATGCCGTATATCGCGCTGGTTTCGCAACGAGCCGTCGCCAAGCGCGCCAGCTCGTGAGCCATGGGCATTTCGAACTCAATGGCCGCCGCGTCGATATTCCGTCGATTCGCGTTAAAGCCGGCGATATCATTACCGTTCGTCCAAAGAGCGTCAAATCGGGCTACTTCACGAACATAAATGATGTCTACAGCAATACGTCGCAAGTGCCGCTCAGCTGGTTAACGGGTGATGTTAAAAAACTGAAGATTGAAATCACTGGCGCGCCGAAACGCGAGGAAGCCGAAGCAGATATTAATGAGCAGCTAATTGTTGAGTATTACTCACGCTAAAAAGGGTAAGGAGATATAAAATGTCTAAAGTAATTCACAATCCAGCACTTGCTCAGATTATCGATAATAGCGAGTTTTCGAGTACGTTTATTGTTGAGCCTCTGCATGTCAATTACGGCAACACGCTCGGTAATAGCTTGCGCCGCGTGCTGCTTTCAAGCATCCGCGGCGGTGCCGTCGTGGCATTCCGTATTGAGGGCGCAACGCACGAGTTTACGACCGTTCCGGGCATCAAAGAAGATGTCGTCGACATCATGCTAAACCTCAAAGGCGTGAATTTCCGCATTGCGACCGACGAGCCTGTTGAGCTGCGTCTCGAAAAGCATGGCGCGGGTGAAATCACTGCCGCTGATATTCAAGCGAACGCTGATGTTGAGGTAATGAATCCAGATCATGTCATCTGCACCGTTGACGATGATAACCGAACGACCGTTTTCGACCTCGTGGTTGAATCCGGGCGCGGCTACCAAACGATTGAAGAGTCAAGCGAAAAGCGTTTGCACAGCGATATGATCGCTGTCGACGCAATGTTTAGCCCGGTGACACGCGTGCGGTTTAAGGTTGACCCGACCCGCGTTGGCCAAGAGACGAACCTTGACAAGCTGGAGCTTACGATCGAAACCGACGGCTCGCTCACGCCGCGCGAAGCGTTTGAGGAAGCTGCCGCAATTTTAGTGAACCAATATAGCGCGCTGGCGGGCAGCACGAAAGTTGAAGCCGCACCGGCGCTTGGCACTGAAGCTAAAGACGACGTAGACGAGCTTGATCGGTCAATTGAAGACCTAGGTTTGAGTGCTCGTACGGTAAACGCGCTTACTAACAATGGCATCCGCACGGTTCGCGACTTAGTCACGCTCAGCGAGCAAGATCTGCGCGAACTCAGAGGATTCGGCAGCAAAGCGCTTGACGAAGTTAAAGATAAATTAGCAGAATTGGAGCTCTAAATGCATCGACACGGATATAAAGGGCGCAAGTTTGGCCGCGAACGCGATCAGCGCAGAGCGCTCCTGAAAGGTCTAGCGACGAGCTTGGTGATGGAGGAGCGGATCGAAACGACGCTGCCAAAAGCCAAAGAGCTCGTGCGCTATATTGAAAAGTTAATTACCAAGGCGAAAAAAGGCGGCCTTGCAAACCGCCGCGCGGTTATCGCCGGACTCAGCACGCAGATTGCTGCCGTCAAATTGGTTGATCAAATCGCGCCGCAGCTAACTGGCCGCACTAGTGGTCATGTTCGCGTTGAGCGCACGCGTTTACGCGTGGGCGATGGTGCTCAAATGGCGGTTATTGAGTTTGTCGACGAGCTGAAAGACATGCCGAAACCAGAGAAGGAGGCGAAGTAATGGTAGATCGCACCTACAGTCAAAAACCAGCTGATGTCAGCCGGCGTTGGATTTTGATCGACGCTAAAGACGCAACGCTTGGACGCTTATCGACCGAAATCGCTAAGTATCTAATTGGCAAATACAAGCCGACCTACACGCCGCATGTCGATGGCGGCGACTATGTCGTTGTCATTAACGCCGCCGAAGTGCCGGTAACAGGCGATAAAGAAACCGACAAAATGTACTATCGCCACAGCGGATTTCCGGGCGGGCTTAAAGAGACGCAGCTTAAAGAGTTGCGCGAAAAGAGTCCGGAAAGCATCATTGAACTGGCGGTAAAAGGTATGCTGCCGAAAAATAAGCTCGCAGCAGGTCGCTTGGCTCGTCTGAAGATTTTTGCTGGAAGCGAGCACGCGCACGCTGCGCAAAAACCAGAGAAAGTAGAGGTTAACTAATGGCTACGAATACTGCACCATATGATTATGGGCTAGGTCGGCGCAAAAGCGCAACAGCGCGTGCCCGCCTAACTGCCGGCAAAGGCAAGGTGACGATTAACGGCAAATCTGCCAGCGATTACTTATCGGATAATAAAACGTTACTCGCTGAAATCACCGATCCGCTTGCGCTCGTTGGCAAGCAAAAGGAATTTGATGTCAGCGTGCTCGTAAAAGGCGGCGGCCTAAGCGGGCAGGTTGACGCAATCAAGCAGGCAATTGCTAAAGCGATTACCGTCAGCGCGCCAGACTTGCGTGCTCCGCTGAAAAAAGCCGGTTTCATGAAGCGCGACCCGCGCGAAAAGGAGCGCAAAAAATACGGTTTGCGCAGCGCCCGCAAGCGAGAGCAGTACTCAAAGCGCTAAAGGCTTTCCGTGCTACTCTGCTTGGCGAACTTACAAAAAAACCACCCCCGCAGGCAGTGGTGGTTTTTTCGTAACTATGATATAATAGGTGCATGGTATTATCACAAATCACATTCGCTTGGCGCACCGGCACGTTATGTGGCGGTTTGCTCTGTGCTTTGTAGATGATTTCTAAAAATTACTGATCAGCCCGCCACACAATCGGCGGGCTTGGCTTTTGGTTTTGCTGTTCGGCGGTTAATCAGGCCGCCGCGTAGCACTACTGGAGCTGATATTTCTCTAATAAAATACCTGTTATAATAGGAGTTACTTATGACTAAACCCGTTATTCTCACTGGTGTTCGCGCCAACAATGACTTACACATTGGCAATTATTTTGGTGCGATACTGCCGATTATCGATATGGCGCGGCGCCGTTCGGCTGAGTATACTGTTAATTTATTTATTCCAGACCTACATAGTTTTACGACGCCGATTGACCACGGCCAACTGTTTGATAGCATCATGAACAACGCTCGCGTCTACACCGCGGCCGGCTTACCGCTGGATGACGAGGCGATTCAGTTGTACCGCCAAAGCTACGTGTCAGCGCATAGTGAATTGGCGGTGATAATGAGCAATTTTACCGGCTTTGGAGAAATGCGCCGCATGACGCAGTTTAAGGAAAAAACTCAAAAGCTAAGATCTGACCCAGTGTTCTATGAGCGTGCAGATCTTGAATACAAGATGTACGGAGCTTATTCAAATTATACCTCGGTCGGGCTGTTCACGTACCCTATTTTGATGGCTGCAGACATTTTACTTTACAATGCCACATACGTTCCGGTTGGCGACGACCAAACGCAGCACCTAGAATTCACGCGTGATATTGCCGAGCGTATGAACCATAAGTTCGGCGAATTGTTTACCGTGCCGGAGCCAGTCGCGAAACAGCATCAATTTTTTGGCAAAGACCAGGGCTTGCGCATCAAAGACTTGCAAAATCCGGCGAAAAAGATGAGTAAATCAGACGAGACAGGCAAGGGCGTGATTTTCTTAAACGATACGCCAGATGTTGCACGTAAAAAAATCATGTCGGCGGCAACCGATTCGCTCGGGCGGGTGCATTACGATAAAGAGGCGCAGCCTGGTATCAGCAATTTGTTAGAAATTTTGACGCTTGTGCGCCAGGCAAACGGCCGTGCGGTCTCATTGCAGCAGACAATTGACGAATTCACTGGAACAGAGCGCTACGGCGAGTTCAAAAAGATTGTCGCAGATGAAATAGCAGAATTCCTTGCAAGCTTTCAAGCACGCTTGGCGCAGGTCGACGATGATACTATTTTGCGTAAACTTGAATCATCCGAAATCACCGCCAATCAAACTGCTAATCAAACACTTTTGCGCGTGCAAAAAGCCGTCGGATTGAGGCGCTAATGAAAGTCACCGCAAGCGACCTATTAGCGATTTTGCGCCGGTTTGATGTGGCAACTGAAGATAATGTGCCGCGCCATATTGATCAGATTAACGTTACGAATCCTAGCCCGATCAACCGGCTCGTCTCGTTTCGATTTGACCGCAAGCGCTTTTTTGTTTTGTTTGACGAGACGGCTGAAGACCGCGAATCGTATATCATGCAGCAGATATTCACTGTAAAGAGCGACGCCGAAGGGGTGCTCTATGAAAATCCGACGAGCGACTTGACAACCTACGGTTTACCGTTCAAAGGTAAGGATGTTTATCTGTTTCAGCTGACAAGTCGTAAACGCCGCCTTGACGTCGTGCTCGCCGAGCGTCATCCCGAATATAGCCGTAGTGTATGGCAGAAATATATCAAATCTGGTAATATTTTTGTCAATAATTCGCCCGCCAAAAGCCCGAAGCAAGAAGTTACCGAAGCGGATCGGATCGAAATTAATCTGCCGAACGCAGCAGATTACAGCAGCCAGGCGCTTCCGATCTTGTACATAGACGACGACGTTATCGTCGTTAATAAGCCGGCAGGAATTTTGACACACAGTAAGGGCGCGCTGAACGACGAGTTCACGGCCGCTGACTTTTTTCGGCGCTATACGACTGTTGGGCTGAATACGAACCGCCCCGGCATCGTCCACCGGCTTGACCGCGACACGAGCGGCGTACTGATTGGCGCGCGGACGCCGGAAGCGGCAGTGCGGCTTAAAAAACAATTTGCCGAGCGTAAAACGAAAAAATACTACCTAGCGATCGTGGACGGCATACTGAAGCAGCCGCATGCAAAAATCGATATTCCGCTCGGTCGCAATCCTGCTGCTCCGAGTATCTGGCGTCCAGACGTAAATGGCAAGCCGGCGCAAACGATATATAAGGTGCTCGCACACCACGACGGCAAAAGCCTCGTTTTGCTTCGCCCGCTTACTGGACGCACTCACCAGCTGCGTGTGCATTTGCGGCATGTCGGCGCACCGATCACTGGCGACCGCGTGTACGGCGTGCCAGCGACGCGGCTATTTTTGCATGCGTATTCTCTTGAGATCACCATCGCGCCAGGCGACCGCCGCACATTCACCGCGCCAGTTCCGCGCGAGTTCATTGAGTTATTCCCAGAGGCGAATGATGTCGACCTTGCTATTTGAAGGCACAACGAAACGGCAGCTTGACGCGCTCGCCGCTGACTTGCCGCAATCAACATTGCTAACTGGCACTGACGGCGCTGGACTGCTCACTGCTGCAAAGTATGCCGCTGGTGCAAATATTGCCGCACTAATTCAACCGACCGATAAAGACGGCGCCGTTGCTCCTGCGGGCTCAATTAAGCTTGATTCGATTCGCCAGCTGCGCCGGCAGGCGAGGGGGCGAGCTGCTACGCGAACGATTTTTATCATTGATGATGCCGATCGCATGAATCACCGGGCGCAGAATGCATTTTTGAAATTGCTTGAAGAGCCAACGCCGCACATTCACTTTATTCTAACATCGCACAAGCCGCATTTGCTGCTCGCTACGATTTTGTCGCGCGTGGAACGATTTAGCATTAGACCGATTTCGTCGCGCCAAACGCGCCAGCTGCTTAAACAACTTGGCGTCGATGACCCGCGTACAGAGCAGCAGCTTTTGTTTTTGGCGTCCGGAAAACCTGCTGCACTTACGCGGCTTGCCCGCGATCCGGTTAATTTAGAGAAAATTGGCAATATCGTGCGTGACGCGCAGCAATTTATTCGCGGATCAAACTACCAACGCGCTGCAATCGCTATGCGCTACACAGACCGGCAGGCAGCGCAGCAGTTGTTATCGTACTGTCTCGCGATCATTACGCACGCGCTGCATCGCAATCCGTCGTACAGTCTTATTCATAAAAGCGAGTATATCGCCGATGCGTACGAGCGAATTGCCGCTAACGGAAACGTGCGTCTGCAGCTTGTCACTCTGACGTTGTTAATGGTATAATAGGCGGTAACATGTTTGGACTATTGTTTGTCGTTGCGGTTGGGATTTTTACTCTGTGGTATACGCAGTCGCCAAATGAAGCGACGCGGGATTTGCCGCAGAGGCTGTCGGCGAAACTTGATAAATTATGGGAAATTGCTCAGGAATCATTGAAGTCGCAGCGGTATTTGCGCGCCGAAAAAGCCTTGTTAACTATTTTGCGTATCGACGAACGTAATGCTACTGCCTACAACCGGCTCGGCATTTTATACGCCAAGCAGCAAGCGTACAGCGATGCGATTGAATGCTTTGAAATTGCGCAGAGCTTAGAGCCGAGCGCGTCAAGTCTGCACAATGTCGGTCTGATTTATTATGAAACTGAAAATTACGAAAAAGCGGCGCTGGCGTTTGAACAGGCGCTCGCGATGGAGGAAACGGTCGCTTCGCGCCATATTGCGTATGCAAAGGTGCAGGAAAAACTTGACCATCCGAAGCGAATGTTTGAGCACCTAGAGCGCGCGATTGAGCTAGAACCAAGCGTGCAAAGCTACAATATTTTAGCAGACGCCTACGAACGTAATGGCGAGCACGAAAAAGCCGGCGCGTTGCGCACGCGAATTAATCGCGCGATTAACAGCAAAAATCCGCCCGCCGCGCGTATCAAGCAGCCTCGCCGCGTTGCGATGTAAAGGGCTTGCTCTCGCTGCACAAATACGCTACACTATATCTTGAGCGGTAAGCTAGTACCTTTCTAATTTTTTTGAGTAATTTTTAGACCGTCTGTCGGTTATTTCAGCTAACATGCCGCTTTAGCTCAGCTGGTTAGAGCACCTCTTTTGTAAAGAGGGGGTCCCGGGTTCGAATCCCTGAAGCGGCTCCATACTAGGCAGGTTTTCATATTTATTTATGAGCTTGCGTTACCTATCGTCATGCCGGAGTCGTCTAGTGGCAATGACAGGAGACTGTAAATCTCCCGCTTTTTAGCTTCGTAGGTTCGAGTCCTACCTCCGGTACCATATTTTGTTTCTTATCTCCGCGCCTGAGGAGATTTTTTGCTTTTGTATAGATATGCTTGATTGCTTTTTACGTAAAGTTATGCTATAATTAAAATATGAGAGAGTTTCTGCGGCAATTTGCTGCCGAGTGGAATGACGACCGAAATCAACGCACGAAATTGCAACAGGCGTACATAACAGTAGCCGTACTACTGTCTGCTGTTGCGGGCATGTTTGTGCTAGTCAATGCAGATATCAGCCGAGTACTGGTGCTTGTTGCCGTAGGTCTAGCGGGCGTGTACATTGCAAATGCTGCCATGTGGCTGCTGCTTGACTCTATCGTTTCGCCGAAATTGCCAAAACCCGAAGTTAAATCTGCTAGAGTTTCCCGCCGAAAATAACTGGCGTACTAGGCAGGGACTGTGGAGTTTGGTATAATCTTGAAGTGCTATGCTCCGCGGGTATGTTGCGAAGTGTAGTGATATGTGCCGCGATAGCTCAGTTGGTAGAGCGCATCCATGGTAAGGATGAGGTCTCGGGTTCAAGCCCCGATCGTGGCTCCACATCAGACATTTTTTGAAAACGGTCGCCCTCACGGGCGGCCTTTATTAAACTTGAGATATTTCTTTTTAGTTATGTGCGCCCTGAATTCTTGCGCGACCGTACATATAAGATGGCGGCAATAAGCGCAAGTACAATGAAAATGTGCAATACAGTATGATAAATGTCGGGAATGTACAGCGTTTTGGATTCTGTCCAGTGAAGCGAGCGGGAGAAGAAGCGTCTAAGATTTTGCGCGCCAGTGCCGCCAACGATTGTGAAGAGCCAGTGGTTTAGGAATTGTGTGATAAGCCAGATAGTAAGCCACGTAACAATTACGTATCTTCCTACTTTCTCTTTGAATAAAAACAGAAGAAAGCAGACGATGGCAATAAGAAAAAATACTCCATCATCCTGCCATGACTGCGAAGCAAGATATGTGCATACCAACCATGTCAAGAGCAAACCAAACGAGTAGCATTAGATTGGTAACAACAGCGCAAGTTCGCCATTTCATAATTACTATTATAGATGATAATAAAAAAACCATCGCATAAATCATATCACTGCTGTTTTTTACCGATAAATTCGACACAACCGAGCGTGCTTTTGTGCCAGCCTGGCTTCCGCCTTGAAATATCGCCCCCAATCTGTTATATTGTATAGTCGAAGCTTAGTACAAAGGTAAAAGGGAAGTTATGGCAAAGAAGAATAACACCAAGCGAAAAATTGTAGCGCTCGTCAGTGAGCTGACGGGGCATCGTACGTATGTTACGCGTAAAAATAAGATGAATACGCCGGATAAATTAAAGTTGCGCAAATACGATCCAAAAGCGCGCAAGCATGCAACGTATACCGAAACGAAAAAATCGCTCGGCCGCAACGAGGTAAAAGCGCGCAAGGGCTAACAATCTGTTTTATGCAATAAAAAAACCGCCTAAAATCACGGGCGGTTTTTGTTATCTACAAGTGGACCGTAAATGACTGCGCCCTCACAATTCGGCGCCATACGCCGTATCAATCGCTTCGGCGATCCATAGCGCATTCGATAGAATTCTCTCAAGCTGCACTTCGTTCGGCTGCTCGTTTTCGGAATAAACGTACACCGTGCCGCGGTCGATTTCGATGCTCATTTTGCTAAAATGCGAGGTGATGACGCTGGCGATTTGCGGCGAGATCAGCTGTTCAATTTCGAGCGCATGCGTCGGCGTACCGTATACCGTATATTTGCTCAAAAACTGGGGCGCGTACGCCGCGAGATTCCCAATCGCGAGCGGCCGCACGTGCGAATACGACGAACGGTATACGGCATCGTGCTGCTTGAGCCCGATGTAAGTGTGCGGAACTGTCCGCGGAGTATGCAAGTCAATCGCCACGATGAGCCAATGGCAACGCTGGCGCTTGGTTTTTGCGGCCGTGTTCGGCGCATGAAGCTGCACGACATCATTGCGAATAAGCACTGTCGCATCGTAGCCGCGCACTGTACCGATACAAACGTGATTATCGATGTGCGTGTGCGATACCGTGTGCCCGCGCACCGGGCGGTGATCGCCATCGCGCTGGTCGACATAGCCAAAATAAACCAGCCCGACTTGATCGGCAAAATTCTGAATCGTTTTCTTCGTCAGGCGCGTCCGTACAACGTGCGCCGGCGTCATATGGCGCAGCGCCCGCGCAAGCCTAATCTTTAGGCGGTCGCGTCCAGACACTATTTGCTTGTTCCTTTCGTGATTGTGTCAAGCACGGTCGAAACGAATTCTGCTTGGCTCCACGATAATGGCGAAACTGATTCTTCTGCCTCTGTTTCCGGATCGATTTGTTCGCACAATGTGCCGGTCTTCCGAGCGCGAGCACGCACCCACGCGAGCGTCTTGTGCGCCGATGCGGCATCGCCTTTTTCTAAGTCGTACTGTGCGAGCCATAGCGACGCGACGAACCACCAATTACCGAGGCTTGTTGGATCGCGGCGGCGGTAGTTGTCGTTTTCGTAGCGAGGAACGCCCGGGCGATCGGGCGACACGTTGAATACGCGCCGCGCCGCTTGCACTGCGCGCTCGACAACGCCGCTATCAGCAGAAAAAAGCCCGAACATAAATGCGCCGTAAATACTCGATAAGTCGATCGTTTGATCCGGCTCGTATGAGCCGTCAGCATGCCGGCGTAAGCCTTTGTAGAGCGCGTCGCGGTCGTGATTGACTAAATATTTTTGCGCTGCTTCAGCGATATCCGACGCCGCTGAGCGCCAGGCGACCGCATGTCCGTCATCATGATTATCGTCTGCTAAATCTGCTGCTGCCGATAGTGCCGCGTAGACGACAGCCGTCGTGTAAGTAGTCGTCATGTATTGCTCTTCCCACAAATCGTACGATGGTTTCGGCAAGCCGGTCGACGAATCAATGTAGCTCGCCAAAAAATCTGCCATTGGCGCAACCATCGGCTCATAAAAACGTTTCATAAGCCGCTGATCATTTGCGCTGCGATACAATTGACCGAACAAGAATAATACGAGCGCCGTTTCATCTTCTTGAATTGGCGGTGTCACTGAACCATCATCGTGAATGTATGGGTGCCAGCTGCTACCGACCGCACCGTCTGCCCGATATTTATGCATCAGAAATCCGCCAGAGTTTAGCCCGCGCCGGCAAAAATCGAAAAATTGGTACGCTTCTTCGTAATAGCCCATGCGAATCAGTGGCCATAGCACATATGCACCGTCGCGCGGCCAACAGTAGGCGTATGCGTCGCGCCAATAATTCAGCATGCCGCTATCGGTGCTAGCGATAATCGCGCCGCGCTTGTCGATGTGAGCTTTGAGCAGCATGACGCTCCGCAGGAATAGTTCGCGGTACGCTGGATCAATTTTGCGTGAAACCTTTTCGGCGGGACGCAGCCAGCGGTACCACCATTTTGTTGTTAGAATGTAGCGGTCATTCAGGCCGTTATCGCGCAGCTGTTTATGCACAAACAATGCTTCGCGCAGCGTCGTGCCGCACGCGATCCAGTAGTGTATGCGCGCAGAACTATGCGCTTTAAGCGCTAGCTTAAATCGAATCGTCGAGTCGACGCGCCCATGTTCGACAGGGCAGCTCCATAATTCGCCGTCTTCGGCGTCACGGAATGTACCCTCTCGTCCTTCGGTGCCAAATAGTCCGATCGTGTACTGATCAAACGCGCGTTTCTGATCGTCGGTGCCGGAGATAACAAAGGTGCGCCTCCCGCGATAATGAACGATTGCTTGGTCGTTCGGCAAAAACTGCGCCGTGTCGGTCATGCTAGCGGAGTCGCCAATGACGAACGCCTGGCGGAAGAATAGCCGCACGTCTTTATCATGCGTATCAAGATTGACGATATGCACGTTTCGCATAAACGCGTTGAGCTCGCCGTCGACCGTATCGTCAAACTCAAGCATAACGCCAAGCGTCTGATTTTTTGCGACGATATGTCCGACTAGTGCGTCGTGTGGATAACTAAATACGAACGTCCACAAGCCGTCATGCAGCCACGAGCACCTGCCGTCGACCCACACACCTATATGGTGGCTCGTTTCTTTGCCGATAGTGTGATTTTCAAGTCCGACATACGGGAAGTAAAAATCATGTACTTCGCCGAACGTATTTAGTCCGACGTGGAGTTCGCCGTTGCTCAAGATAATTGGCCGCGCCATTAAAATTCTCCGTGCCGGTGGTGTTCATATACGCGGTAACGAATGTCGCGCAGTGCGTTCATGAAATACAAAAACGCATCGTACGGCGAATTGTACGGGCTAAAATACGCGTGCACATCGCCATCAGAGAACCATTTTGTACACATATAATATGGATGATCGCTCGTAGTCAAGCATCGCCAGTCTGAGATCAAATCGGCGTCGTCGGTACGCATGACGTCGTCTTCTAATTCATATAAATGGCGCATTGCCTCATGCTGCATGCTATTGCCGAGCCACGCTGTGAGGTCGCGTTCTGTGTCTGCCCACGTGGTCGTGTATGGGCAATCGACTTCATCTACTGCGTCGAATGCATCGCACGCACCGCTTGCTGTGTAAAATGTGTTGGCGGGATTTTTCAGCCACCGATCGACGAAATCTGAGAAGAATGAGAAAATACCCGTGTCTTCCCAAATGTTCTCGCCGAACGTTTCAAAATCCATAAACAAATTTACAATTTGCCCGTCGCTGCCAAGCGCGTTATTCAGCCAGGTGTCGTATTTGCTGGCGCGCAGGGGAAATTCCTCCCAATCGCGGTTGCCGAAGCGGAATGCAATGTCGTCGCTCAGACGGTAATTTTTCATTAGTAATTTAATATGTTTCGTATTGATTGGACGGTACACGTAGTTCGGGCTGCGCCACCCGAGAATTGGATCCCAGCCTTCTGCTAAAATGCCTTTGAAACCGTTGTTATCCGCCCATTTAGCGAGATTATTGTCGTAGCTGAGTTCGGTATTGCGGAAAACGCGCGTTTCAACGCCGAACAAGTCGCGAATTTTCGCGCGGTATAGCGCGACCTGCCGCTCAAACTCTGCCCGACTAAAGAAAAACGCAAGACTATGATAATAGGTGTCAGCGACGATTTCGGTCCGCCCAGTCTCAACGAGCGCGCGAAATGCGTCAATAACATCGGGCGCCCAGGCTTCGGCTTGCTCAAGCATTGTGCCGGAAATTGATAGCGACACTTTGAAATCCGGGTGCGTGTCAAGCAATTGTTTGAGCAGCCGCGTCATCGGACGGTATGATTTATCGGCAACTTTTTCGAAAATCGCGCGGTTGCTGCGGTGCGGCTCTTTGCATTCGCCAAAATAATCATGATTGACTGCCGTATCAAACACTGTGTACTCGCGCACACGCCACGGCTGGTGAACATGCAGATATAATACAATTCCGCGCTTGCTACTCATTGACTTCTCCTGTTTTCATGTTGTTATAGACGTGAATACATTTTTCAGCGACATCATTCCAGCTGATACGCGCGTATTCATTTTTGACATTACGCTTCAAGCTGTCGCGCAGCGCCGGCGATGTCGCAAGCGCCACGAGCTGGTCGGCGAGCTTTTCAGTATCCCAAAAATCATAGCGCAGTACGCTTTGTAATATTTCGCCGACGCCGGATTGTTTAGTGATGATCAGCGCCGTATCGTGGTGCGCCGCTTCAAGCGCTGTTAGCCCGAACGGCTCCGATACCGAACTCATCACGAACACGTCCGATACGCTATATGCATCGCGCCACTGCTTGCCGCGCACGAATCCGCTGAAAAACACTTTATCGGAAATGCCGAGATCCGCAGAAAGCTGAATAAGCTCGTCGCGCTGATCGCCATCGCCGGCAAACAAAAACGCGAATCGGTCGTAGCGCTCGCACGCCCGCGCCGCACCGCGCATCAATTGCACTAAACCCTTTTGCGCTGTGAAGCGCGTGATCGTCGACACTACCATGTAACCCTCGTTTTTTAGCACTTCAAGATAGCGATACGTGCGGCGGTCATATTCGTAATCGCCGAACGAATCGACGTCGATCGCATTGTGAATTACTTCAATTTTGTCTGCTGGAATGCCGTATTTCTGTACAATGATTTGCTTGGTGATATTGCTCACGGCAATGATCCGATCCGCCATCATCAAACCGTTATACTCAATCTCATGAATAATCGGGTTGCCGCCGTTGTGCGAACCGGCGCGGTCAAATTCGGTAGCATGCACATGAACGATCAGCGGCGCGTCGGTCAGCTCTTTGGCGCGCAAGCCTGCTTCAATCGTAAGCCAATCGTGCGCATGAATGACATCAGGGCTGCCCGTCTTGCGCACGAAACGTTCGACGTATTTGATGTAGCGTTTTTGCAAGCCGCGCATTGTTTGCAGATCGCGCATATCAACTTGGTCAAGATCAAGTATATCAACGCCTTTACTGTCATACGCGCCCATCGCGCCGAACCGATGCAATGGCGTTAGTTTTGTCGCCGCATGAACGTTCATGTAGTCGACATTTGAATGCCGAGCTGAGTAGGGCAGGATGAAATCAATCGACGCGCCGTGTTGTGCGAGCGCCTTGGACAGATGGTAGCACGCTACACCTAATCCGCCGCTGTTGTGCGGTGGAAGTTCCCACCCAAGCATCAAAATCTTCATGTATACACCTTGCGGTCCGTTGATTCCCCTTATGTTATCTCACCTATAGTTATACACCCCTTAGCGGCGAAATGCAACCGCCAGCGGCGCGGGCGCGCAAGATTAGCTGCGCGTCCGCAAAATATTCACACAATTTGACAGCACGCCCGCTAGTTGTATACAATAGAAATTGTCAATTGTTAACAGAGAAAAACATGAACGCAAGCACGCCAACCGCCTCGTCGATTATCGACGAAATCAAACAGATCGTATTATCGCCGCACTCGTTTCGGTCGGTCTTCATTTTGATTATATCGCTATTGGCGGCATATTGGTTGAGCCGGTTTTTAGCGAAAGGCTTGATTTTTATCGCTCAGCGCATCGCCTCGCGCAGCGACAAAGAGTCGGACGAAGCGCGCGCTATGCGATTGCGCCAAACTGAAACGTATTTAAGCATGTTTATCGCCATCGTACGGGCGCTCGTGGTAATTGTCGTCGGGTATATAGCGTGGATTTTGCTGAGCCCGACGGCAGGGAACAACTCATCGGGCGCGAGCGGGTTAGCGGCTATCGGTGCCGGAGCAATGTTTGCGTTGATAGCTGGACAGACGATCGGCATTATTTTGCGCGATTTGACAGCCGGCGCAATTATGATTTCGGAAAATTGGTATAAAATCGGCGATTATGTGAAACTTGAACCGTATTCGGATTTGTCTGGCGTAGTTGAGCGCTTTACGTTGCGGTCGACGCGCGTCCGCTCGCTCAACGGCGAACTTATCACGGTACACAATCAAAATATCACCGGCGTACGCGTGGCGCCGCGCGGCGTGCGTACTATCGCGGTTGATATCTTTGTGCGCGATAAAGACCGCGGCGTTAACGCAATTCAGCGCGTCATCGCCGCAATTCCAAAAGGTCCAGCCATGCTGGCGCGTCCGCTGCATATCACCGATATTAACCAGTGGGGAGACAACCGCTGGCACATCACCGTCGTCGGCCAGACGGCGCCAGGGCGCGAGTGGCTGATAGAAAAGTTTTTCGTGAACGCCGTAAGCGCGTTTGATGAAGACAAAGAGCCGAGCGAACGCTTATTGTCGCTGCCGCCTATATCGCACAACGCCGACGAAACGGCTAACAAGCGCTTGAAACGCGCTGTCCGCGTGAAGCGCGATCGTCCGCAGACGCCATCAAATGGCAAGTCGTCTGAATCTGCGCACCGCACGAAACGCACGTCTGTGCATACTTACATCAACCAGCGGTTACGTACGATTAGTAAGAACAGTACGCGCGCGCAACAACCAGCGCGCGAACCGCACCCGCCAGCCCGAAAGAACTAGCCAAAACGCCGTCGCTCATGGTATAATACCACTGTCCGTATAGGGGAGTAGCTCAGTTGGTAGAGCACCGGTCTCCAAAACCGGGTGTCGCAGGTTCAAGTCCTGTCTCCCCTGCCAAATTGTGGATAATATGCCCAGATGAGGTTTTGTCTATGTTCTGGAAATAGCTCTATAGCAGGGGCTATTTTTGTTTTTCTATCTTGGCTCTCATTGCTTTGATAGAATGCAACGATAAGCAGGTGGCAACGATAAAATGCACCCGATATTTCGGGTGCATTTTAACTAATTGCCATGAGCTTGGGCTACGCATGTGCGCTACTAGCGCAGGCTGCGGCGGCTGGCGACATAGGCATATGCCATACCGGCGATACCGCTGACGCCGAATAGTCCGCTCGCAACATTCAACGGTCCAGTCTGCGGCATGACTGTCACGGTCGGTGCCGATGGCGCTGGCGTTGAGGGCTGCGCCGGAGTTGATGGTGTTTGCGGTGCGGGCGGCGTTGACGGCGGATTTACCGGTTTAGTTTTGCACTCGTCTGAGTTTTTGTCGACGTGTTTGCTGGCGTCGTACTCGCTGCGCTTGATCGTGCGAATCGTTTTTTCTGCTTTCACGCAGACTTCAATGGTTTCGTCGGTTTGCGTGGTCGCACTGTCGCAAGCATCTGGTCCGCCGGAGATAGTCGGCGTATCAACGCAAACGTTGTTTTTGTGCGTACCTGCAGCATACTTACTGTACTTTGCGGTGAGCACGAAACTTTTTGCTTCGCCCGCTTTGAGCTCAGGAATCGTATATGTCCAGGTATTGTCTTTGACTGCACCCGCGTCTGCCTTGACGAGCGACACTTCTGTCGGCGCATTGTCGGTGACGACGACGTCTTTCAGCGCGACTTTGCCAGTGTTTGTGACGGTAATCTCATAGGTAAATTCTTGACCGACAGCGACCGCGGCGTGTTTTTGCTTATTGACCGTTTTTGCAATCGTAATGCTCGGCTTGTCGGGCATCGGAGTCGGTGTGACTGGTTTTTCCGGCACAGTGATTTGCGCTGTGCACGACGTGCTTGTGATATTGCCAAGGTCGCTTATTGCGTAGACTTGCGCTTTATACGTGCCAGCAGCGTCTGGCAGCTCAATCGTTGTCGAGCTTTCTGCGCCGGGCGCCGAAGCTTGAATAATCGTATTACCGCTCGCGTCAAACACATAGTAGCGAAGTTCTTTTACAACGCCGCCGTTCTGGCCGGACGCCTTGCCACTGATACGGACTTTCGTGCGCGAGCCTTGAATCGGCGTGACTGTCAAACTGTCGCACGTTACCGCAGGCTGCGGTTTCGGCTCCGGCTTTGGTGTTGGTTTCGGAGCAGGCGGCGTTGGCACGCTGTATGTCACTAAATTGCCGCACGCCGACACGATACGGAATGTGCCGCGCGTCGCTGATTTGCCCTCCCAGCCGTTATACCAGCTAAAATCCCACAAGCTATGCGGCCGCGAGTAAACCGTGCGTCCTGCTACCGAATGCGCGCGCTGACCTTGCGCTTCGCTAAAGCGCGGCGTCCAGCCCCATGAATACGAGCTAGAGTCAACCGTGAAACGTTTCATTGCCGACATGCTCGCTAACTCTGCCCGCGTAATGCCATTGTACGTCATGACATCGCGGAAGTTATTCGTGTTCGCGTCGTAGTGCGCTAAAATTTGTTCTTTGCTGTCGACGCCGCCCGAAATCATATCGTCGCTCGACGCCTGCGCTTGTGCGCCCATCACGAGCACGAACGATTGCAGCACGAGCGCAATTGCCACGAACGACATGCCTGTCCGCCGTGCAACCATTTGGCGCGACGCGCTTAACGTACGAAGCATTTGTTTCGTACGGCTTAGTATTGCGATCTGCATAGATACCCTCCTTACCGTGCCCCACCACTCGCACGTTTTATATACTTCTTCTTTACATTTTGCCACAAATCTTAAGCAAAATCAACGTCCGCAAAACCTCGCGCGCCTCACCTGTAAATCAGTGTGCTATAATACCTGCATGAAGCCAGTTCATCTATCTCGTCCGCACGCTATCATGATGGTAGGATTGCCCGGCAGCGGCAAAACGTTCTTCGCGCAGCAGTTCGCCGAGACCTTTAATGCGCCGTTTATCAACGCGGCGTATGTGGAAGAGCGCGGGCGCGACGAGGAAGCGTCAAGCGAGCTGAACGCGATGTTTCTAGGCGAAATAGCACGCACTAATCAGACATTCATTTACGAAGGCGATAGCCTCAGTCGCACGCACCGCACCGACTTCGCGCGCTGGGCACGTATGCATAATTACCAGCCGCTTTTTGTGTGGGTGCAGGTCGACGAGTCCACGTGCCGCCGCCGCGTGCTGAAAGCGCAGACTATGACCGCCGAACAATTTGACAGCGCCGTCAAGCGCTTCAGCGAACCGCATGTCCACGAAAAACCAATCGTCATTAGCGGCAAGCATACGTATGCCACGCAGGCGCGTACTGTTTTGAGCCGCCTGGGCAGTGAAAACCGTTCTGCCGCACGTCCATCAGTACAGCCTGCCGAGCGCGTTGTGCAGCGCCCGATTCGCGTGCAATGACGCGGCGCATTTGTACAGTAATATTAGGGGCTATATATGCCGCGTAGCCCGCAAACGATTTGCGATGCTGAATTCGGCGACATCATCGTGAAGCGCCGGACGGGGGCGCGTAGCGTGCGGATTCATTTGGGAACGGGCGGACGGTTTACGGTATCGTGCGGGCGATTGACGCCGCTCAAATTTATTCGCGAGTTTATCGATCAATCGCGCGGCGAATTGCGCCGTATGGCAGTGCGGACATCAATTGCCTCGCCGTATCAGCATGGGCAGACAATCGGCAAGCAGCATCGTATCGCCGTTGTACCGACGCAAATGGTAGAAGCACCAAGTGCAGCGATCCGCGGACAGCATATTATCGTGAAGCTGCCGCCCGCGTATACACTTGAAGACGGTGTTGTGCAGCAGCAGATTCGCGATGCGGTCGGGCGCGCGTTGCGCAAAGAAGCTAAGCAGCTATTGCCGCCGCTCCTTGCGAAACTTGCGGCGCAGTATAATTTTCACTACGCTCGCGTCCGCTTTAGTCATGCCGGCAGCCGGTGGGGAAGTTGTAGCAGCACGGGCACAATTAGCCTCAACATTGCATTGATGAAATTGCCAGACGAATTGATTCGCTACGTGTTAGTTCACGAGCTATGCCACACGCGCCATATGAATCATTCAACTGCATTTTGGCGCGAAGTGGAGCGCTACGACCCGCATTACCGCGCGCACCGCCAGCAGATCAAGCGCCACACGCCTGTATTGTAGCGCCGCATAATTGCGACTGGCAGGCAATAACTAGAGAAGGATATGGTTATTAAAAATGGCGAGGTGTATCTGCTGGATTTGGAGTAGCGCGATGTTTAGTATACGGGAACAGGCTCAATTAATAATTTTGCTTTATTTGCGCCATGTAGTACAATAACGGCGATATTGCCAATGGGTGACTGGAGAAAGAAGAGTAGTAACAATGTCGGATAAATTACCCTATATCATATCTGCTGATACAGAATATTTAATGAATGTATGGGGCGAGCGCAATAATCTTAAGGTGCCAGATTCTGGTTTTTTTACTGACTTTCAGGCTGGTTGCGTAGAGCACATTGCAAGTGCATCAGCTTTCAGCGGCAATGATTTTGAACCTATAGTTATACCGCACGATAAACTTGCATCAGAGCTGCAAGGATTAGTTTCGAGATATCGACAAGATGGAGTTGTGGCGCTTGATCGAGCCTATATCGGTGATAGTATAGCAAGACACTTTGAGGTGACTCGCGCAGTGAATACCGATCTAGAAAGTATTGGTACGCAGCCTCGACCATATACACCAGCAATCTCCAAGCAAATTGACCGACTTGTCGCTAATAGCGGCACAGATCTAACGTTGGTTGATGATGTAATCTTTAGCGGTGATGCAATTGTAGAGGTCTCGGAGCTGTTTCGCGCAAAGGGCGTTCAGGTAAGTACAGTCCTTGCGGCTATAGCTATTGGCGAAGGCCGCAGGAAGATTGAAGAAGCTGGCATAGAAGTCAAGTCAGTGGTCGAATACGAAGACGTGAAAGATGAGATTTGCGAACGGGACTTCCTAGCGGGTGTGCCATTTTCTGGACGTACTGTGTACCGAGAAGACGGCAGCCATTATTCGGCGCCATACTTTGTGCCATTTGGATTACCTGAACGATGGGCGTCTATTGATGACGCGACCGCAGCTCGTAAATTATCTTTGTACTGTATTGAGCGTTCAATTGAATTGTGGCAGCAAGTAGAAAACTTAAATAAAATGAATGTGCCGCACGGCTTCGTTCCGCGCCGGCTGGAGTATAATGCTGGTGATGAAAATTTTGCTGCGTATTTACTTGCGGCAAAAAGTAGTATTCAGAACGACAGCTGAGCCGTAGATAACGTATTAGTAACTCTTTTCCGGATTACTACCCAACCTTGACGTCATCTTGCTCTTTGCCATGCGCTGCCGTGATGAGTAGAAGTTACGCATACTTTCTTCTGTAGTCCGCTGCCGCATTAAATGCTTTTTTGACAGCTTCTTTTGGGGATGAAGCACCCATGGTTAGCTGGCGTTCCCGGCTGTCAATATATTCATCAGCAAGTTTGTCGGCCCAGCCTCCGTAGCCCTTCAATGCAACCATAGGGATATCTGCTTGATAAGCAATAGCGAGTTCTGTGAGCGTGCCTGAGCCTCCGCTAATAGCAATTACTGCATCGCAGCCTGTCACCAAAACTGTTTCCCGACCGCCACCTCGTTCAAGCCCGCACGGTATAATAATGTCCGCATTCTTTTCCCACACATCCTTGCCTTTTCCGTACGTAATCCCCACCGTTAAACCGCCGGCATCTTTTGCTCCACGACAAGCAGCTGTAGAGAGTGAATCACTGTCTTTTTCGGCGCCAAAAAATAGAATTCCGCCCATTTTGGCTACATATTTGCCCACTTCGTAGGCTGCGGCTTCAACCTCTTTTGCGTACTTCAGGTCCGCAGCTGATCCCATGACTCCGATTTGAAACTTTCTCGACATATTGCAACTCCTCGTTAGATTTAGCTTTTCTTCGTGTCAATTTTGTAATTTTTGTTCAATACCATACTACTGTAACATTTTCTTCAACAAGTAGCACGAGGAGGTGAACTATGTACGGCGTGATTGGCAAGTCGACGTACAGAAACTCTACATCCTATTAGCTCTTTGCAATTGTCACGCTTACGGTTATACTAAGAATAATTATGGGTGAGCCGTCTCAGAATAATGATATTCTCCTGGAAGTAAATGTACGCCGTGCTAAGATTTTGCGCTACGCTGGGTCGTTTTTGCCGCTGTTATTGGTCGCGTATAGCGTGTACTTGCAATTAGTGCCGGGCGTGCGGCATTATCCGCTGACGCCGCTCATTATTGCGATTAACGCAGCGTGGGTCATTCTAGCGCTTTATCATTTCTTTGCACCAATGAAAACGCGGCACGGCGCAATTGCGCGGATTATACTATTCCATATTATCGCGCTGCTGTATATATTGTTTGTGTCGGGCTTTGACATGCCGTTTATTTACGTGTGGTCGGTGCTATTTTTGGCGAGCGCTGTGCACGCTGGCGCAGGCGGCGTGAAGCTTAGTTTGGCGATGTTGTTTGTCGCGGCGAGCGCGAGCGTTATCATTTCGGCGGACGATTTGACGCGCGTGTTTCAAATTGGGCTGCATTTTGCCGGCACGCTAATAGTAGCGTGCATCATGAATGCGATTGTCACGGCGCAGGCGATTGATCAGCGCGAGTTGCTGCGTTCGCAAACCGAGGAAAAGCTGCAGCGCGACCGCGTGCTGACGATTGTGAATAATTTGGCGGACGCAATTTTGAGTGTCGATAGCCGCGGTACAATTCAATTGTACAATGCGGCAGCGCTTGATTTGCTTGACACCAACTCCGAGCTGACCGGAAAGAAAATCGACGCTGTGCTCACTATGAAAAATAACGAGGGCGAAACGGTTAAATTTACGCAGCTTTTGCATCGTATTCACAGCGTTCGCACGCGCGATGACCTGAGTGCAAAGATATCCGGCGAAGTTGTCCGTCTAAGCGTCGTCTACTCGCCGATTCGGAACGCCAACAGTACGCATGCGAGCGGTAGGGACGGTTATATTATTATTCTACGCGACATCACCAAGCAGAAGTCGCTTGAAGACGAGCGCGACGAATTCATATCGGTTGTCAGCCATGAACTACGTACGCCGATTGCTATCGCTGAAGGTTCGCTCAGCAATGTTCAGCTCATGATGGAGCGCCCCGACATTCCGCAGTCTACATTGCACGACGGCGTCAACGCAGCGCACCAGCAAGTCGTATTTCTCGCGAAAATGGCAAATGATTTATCTACGCTGAGCCGTGCCGAGCGCGGTGTTGCCGACACGCCGGAGCTGATTGATGTTGCCGAGCTAATTAGCGAACTATACGCTGAGTACTCGCCTGAAGCTACCGAGAAATCACTCTACTTCGATCTAGATCTTGATCCGCAGCTTGGCGCCGTTAACGAGAGCCGCCTCTATTTGAAAGAGTTATTGCAAAATATCATTACGAACGCTATCAAGTATACGCAAACGGGCGGCGTTACTGTATCGGTTAAACGCTCGGCGCCGCGGTTGCTGACATTCACCGTGAAGGATACCGGCATCGGCATCAGCCGCAGCGACCAGCAGCATTTATTCCAGAAGTTCTGGCGCAGCGAGGACTATCGCACGCGCGAAACAGGCGGTACGGGGTTGGGGCTGTACGTCGCGCATAAACTTGCGAAAAAGTTAAACACGACGATTGAGCTAAAAAGCCGCCTGAATCACGGTTCAACCTTTAGTTTTAGTTTGCCGTCGACGAAGCGCAGGAAATAGCGCCACTTGCAATTTTGGCGTGTGCGGCGTACAATAAACTTGACAGTCTGGTTCATACCAGACTTATTTAATTGGGAGAAACCATTGTGGCAGCATCAACAAAATCAACGAAAGGCAAAAAAAAACAGCCAACTGTAACGCGTATTAAGGCGAGCGACAGCAGCGCACCGAAGCGCACAACTACAGTAAAATCCAAACAGAATGCGGCAGCGGGCGCAGCAACAAAATCCACGCCAAGCGCAAAAGAGAAGTCCGCCTCTAAAGCCAAAAGACTCTTAGGGGGCACCCGAAAGTCCAAGGATGTAGCAAGCAACAAAAAATCTACAAATTCGCGCCGTAATCCGCTGCGCGCTGTTCGCAGCTATTTCGTTGGTGCGTGGCAAGAGCTCAGGCAAGTCCGCTGGCCTGACCGCCGCAGCACCTGGGCGATGACGGGCGCGCTTATCGCGTTTACTGTTGTGTTTGTCATCGTTATTTTATTGATCGACTACGGATTTTCGTGGCTATTCAAACTAATTATCGGTACAAAGTAGAAAAGAAAGGAATCAATTAGCATGGTAAAAAATCGTTACGACAGCGCACGGCAGTGGTATGCAATCCACACGTACTCAGGCTATGAGGAAAAGGTCGCGGATAGTATCAAGCAGCGCGCGCAAACCATTGACATGGCAGACAAAATCTTTGACGCGATGGTACCGAAAGAAAAACAAATCCAAATCAAAAACGGCAAGCGCAAGATTGTCGACGCAAAGATTTTTCAGGGCTATGTGCTCGTTGAAATGAAATTGACCGACGAAACGTGGTATATTGTGCGCAATACGCCGGGCGTAACGGGATTCGTGGGTAGCGGCACGTCGCCGACGCCTGTATCCGATGCAGAAATGAATAAGATTAAAAAGCGTATGGGCGTGGAAGATCCAAAACATCAAATTGACTTTTCAGAGGGCGAAGTTGTCAATATCATTGACGGACCGTTCAAAGGCTTCGAGGGCGCGGTAAGCGAAATTGACACTGCTAAGGGCAAACTTAAGGTTATGGTTAGCATGTTCGGGCGCGATACGCCGGTAGAACTGGACGCGCTGCAGGTTAAGAAAGTATAGCGCCTCATAATACTGTATGAGCGTGCGGGTAGTGTATGCTCTGGTTGCATAATCACGCGAAATAGCGTATAATTGACCTGTTACGCACTTATATATTATTGCTTTCTGTAAATTGCACAAGAAAAGGGACTAACATTATGGCAAAACAAGTTATTGGTAATCTGAAACTCCGTATTCCAGCTGGTCGCGCGACTGCTGGTCCGCCGGTTGGCAGCACGCTCGGTCAGTGGGGTTTGAATATGATGGATTTCATCAACCCGTTTAACGAGGCGACCAAAAAGGATATGGGCAAAGACGTTATTGTGCACATCCAAGTGTACGAAGACCGTACATTTACATGGAAATCGCTCGGGCAGCCGGTTGACGATATGATCCGCGAGAAGATTGGCATCAAAAAGGGCAGCGGTAAACCGCACGCCGAAAAAGTCGGCAAAATTACACGCGCGCAGCTAGAAGAAATTGCTGAAGCAAAGAAAGATCAGCTCAACGCGATTGACTTAGACGGCGCAGTAAAAGTCATTGCTGGTACTGCCCGCAGCATGGGCGTGGAAGTTGTCGACTAGACCTAGACGGTAATGTAAACAGTGAGAGCGCTTTGGTCTTTGGCTGGAGCGCTTTTTATTATCTGCGAAGATGCAATAAGTCGCCGCAAACACTTTACGGAAAGAAAATATTATGCTGTTTCATGCCACGCGAAAAAACACGCAAGTGTTATAATGGAGTCATCGGGATGTAGCGCAGTTTGGTAGCGCACACGGCTGGGGGCCGTGAGGTCGCAAGTTCGAGCCTTGTCATCCCGACCAGTTTTTGGTACAGAAAAATCAAGAGAGATTATTTTGAATTTTAAAGAAGATATTAAAGAATATCTTGATTTAATGATTTACGAAATTGCCATCAAATAAGACTTTCCAATTATTATAATTAGGGGGAATGTTGAATGAACTATAAATATAAAAATCCGTACGAACATTTGTCTGGAAAACTAAATGATAGAAAACTGATTACCGCTGGTTTTTCAGAAAAAACCTATGATACAGGGAATGTTAAACTGAACTATGTCGTCGGTCCTAATAATGGACCAAGTTTATTGTTGATTCCAGCCCAAATCGGTATATGGGAAAGTTATAGGAAAGTACTCTTACCGCTATCGAAAATTTTTCACATATATGCCATAGATGTGAGAGGTCATGGAAAATCTTCTTGGACACCGGGACATTATTCATGGAAAATTATTGGTGAGGACATAAAGCTATTTATAGAAAATGTAATAAAACAAAAGGTAATTATCAGCGGAAATTCATCGGGTGGCATTATCGCTCTTTGGTGCGCCGCTAATATTCCCGAATATGTTTCGGGGGTTGTTCTTGAGGACGCGCCTATTTTTTCTGCTGAAATGCCGCGGTTTAAAGAGCAAGATAAATTTGTATATAACGGACTAAAACACCTTGTTGATCAAATCGGGAATATACCAGATAGAGATTTGGCAAATTATTTTAAAGATATGGAAGTGCCGGCCTCTGATAGGAGGATCAAAAGAATTCCAAATTGGTTTGTCAGTTGGTTATCACGAAAGATAAAGAAGTTTCAAAATAAATACCCTGATAGCCCAGTCCAAATTGGATTCCCATTCCCAGATAACTTGCGTTTGCTAATTAAATCACTATCTATGTTTGACCCAGATTTTGCCAGAGCCTTTGTAGATGGTAGATTTTATGATGGTATTGACCATGCAGAGGCTTTTGAGAAAACGAAATGCCCCATATTGCTTATTCAAGCCGATTGGAAACGATACGAAAATTACGGGCTTGTAGGAGCGTTTGATGACGATGACGCTCAGCATGCTATTTCTTTAGCTCCGCAAATAATATATAAAAAAGTTTCTGCTAATCATGTTATTCATGCTTTCAAGCCAAAAGAGTATATTAAACTATTATCAGAATTTAGAGAAATAGTATCTGATAATTCTATAGTCTAATGCACTTCGCTATAAAACGTACTCCTTCATAATAAGGAGTACGTTTTGTTTTTTACATTCGCGCCGTTTAGTAAATAAACTGTCCAAACGTCCCGGGGCGCACCGTGCGTTTATTATAATTACCGGCTTTGTAGTTCCAGCCCATTTCGGACACAGTATACGAGCCGTCGGCGTTAACGCTTTCGACATAAGCGACGTGTCCATTCGTGACGGCGACCGCGCCGGCTTGCGGTGCCGTGCCGGTAGATTTGCCGGCGCGCTGTGCAGCACCGATCCAGTTATAACCAGCGTTGCCGTACACTGCAACATCAGGACGGCGGCTATGCACGTAGTCGGTGCACCACATGCCATTACCGACGTAGTAGCTGCTTGAGCTGACCGGCTTGCTCGTGTACTGGCGCGTCGTATATGTACTGCGCCGAGAGACAGGCGCAGGCGCTGCCTGTGCGCGGACTGTTTGCTGGGCGGCAAGCGCAGCGCTCGTGCGGTCGGCGAGCTGTTCGTTGGCAGCTGGTACGCGAATTTTATCGCCCGGATTAATTGTGTCGGGGTTGGCGATTGATTCGTTTGCATCAAATAGACGCGTCCATGTCGTACCGTTTGCCTCGGCGATTGAACTCAGCGAGTCGCCCTCCGCCACCGTGACGATAACATCTTTTTTATCGTTTTTTGGCTCTTTGTCTTTTTTGTCAGATTCTTGTTTACTATCGGTTGACGTTTTGTCGCCCGATGTGGTTGGTGCGGATTCGGCAAACGCCGGAGCACTCCAGAGCGCTGCGGGAATGGCAACCGCCAACACCGCTAATGCTTTGTTGAAACGCATCGTTTCCTCCTTATACCCCCACGGCAAAAGGTAATAAAATTTATAAATTATCAAACCGTGGTATGTAATGCTTACGCTTATACGTCAATAGCAACGCGTAAACATGCAAAGCCGATACTAGCACGCCAAAAATGTGCTGTCAACGATTTTTTGCGTAATATGGCAAAAGAACAGATATAAAATACCTAGACTTTTGATGCACTTTTTGGTACAATCAAATGTGTAATAATTCAATAGGTTGGGAGATTAGTCAAGAAAATGGCTCGTCGTTCGTACCACAGAAAGGAATCGCTAAACTATGGCAAGAAAAGCCGAATTGCTTGAGCAGGCAGCTAAACTGAAACTTGATGTTTCGGCAAAAAACACGATCGCAGAGATTGAGGCGGCGATTAATGCGGCGAACGCGCCAGTTGCTGCGAACGAGTCAACTAAAGACTCCGGCGTTGTCGCAGAACGCGAGGCTGTCGTGGCAAAAAGCGGCAAACGCAGCGCTAAGGCGCTTGAAGAAGCTGAAGCAAAAGCAGAAAAAGAAGCCCGCAAACAAGCTGGCGATACTACGCCGCAAGGCGACGCTGACGCAGCGGTTAAAAAAGGTCCGGCGCCAAAAGTCCGTCCGTTGATTGAGCGCCACGGTAAAGCCTATCGCAAAGCCGCCGAGAAAGTTGAGACAGATAAGATTTATAATCTGCACGATGCGCTTATGCTCGCAGTCGAAACCAATCCAGCGAAGTTCGACGCTAGCGTTGAGGTTCACGTACGTTTGGGCGTTGATCCGCGTCAAGCTGACCAAAACATTCGCGCTACCGTCGTATTGCCGCACGGCACGGGCAAAACCGTCCGCGTTGCTGTCTTTGCGCCAGAAGCTGACGCTGCTAAAGCAAAGGAAGCCGGCGCCGACGTTGCGGGCGAAGAAGCTATTGTGAAGCTGCTTGATAAAGGCGCGCTTGACTTTGACGTACTGATCGCAACGCCCGCCTACATGCCAAAACTTGGCAAGTACGCCCGTCAGCTTGGTCCGAAAGGTTTAATGCCGAACCCAAAGAGCGGTACTGTCGCTGCTGACGTCGTTAAGGCAGTTTCCGAGGCTAAAGCCGGCAAGGTTGAATATCGTGTTGACAAACAAGCGATCATTCATCTGGGTATTGGCAAAGTTAGCTTCGGCGTCGACAAGCTTGAAGAGAATGCTAAAACATTCTTCGCTAGTTTACAGAGCCAAAAGCCGTCTAGTCTGAAAGGCAGTTACGTTAAGTCGACCGCTATCGCCACGACAATGGGGCCGGGGATTGCGACCGAAAACCAAGTAAATTAAACATGGCATAAAGTTAAGCCCGTGCACGCTGCTTACGTGTACTTACGTAAGCGGCGTTTTATGATGTAATAATGCGCACTAATTGCATTCTCTGTACAAGTAGAGCGGACATATGGCACAGCTTAACTTAACACCCTAACCACAACAATTTGCCTTAAAGACTTCAAGCGGGGTTAAGCCGCCTAGACGCTTTCTGGGTCTGTTGTTCAATAGATTTTCTAGGTCTAATATACATTGAGCCGTAAGCTTTTTGAAGTCAGCGCCTTTAGGATAAAAATCTCTAATTAGCCCATTAAAGTTTTCATTCCTGCCGCACTGGCTGGATTTATACGGGTCAGTAAAGTCAATATCTGCAGCCAGTGTTTTCTCAAGTGGTACAGCTAGCTGCTAAACTCAGCCCCATTGTCGTAAGTAATGGTGGCAACATTACTTTTGCCAAAGGCTCTTTCAATATCCGCCTTGGTTTGTTTGGCAATACTGGCGGCATTGTAGCCAATAACTAAACTAATAGAGCCTAATCCGGACTTACGCTCGGTATGGGTTAATAGTCTATCTTTAGTATCTAGTCCAAAGACGGTATCTCCCTCCAGATCGGTATAACTTTCTAGATTATCTATACTTGCCGGCCGGCCATGAATAGAATGCTTGCCTCTATTGGTATTGCTGTATGGTAATTTAGCGGTATTCTTAAATGGTTTACCGCGCCTGCGGAGCGAACTAATTGCCTTTCCTTGCCGCTCATTGCGCTCATTGCCATTAAGGCATAGATGTAACGGCAGACGGCCATGCGGGATACGGGGCGAAGCCCCATATCTCCTGTCCAGCCATCGTCATCTTTAAGAGCTTGACCTGCCAGCAGGGCGCCTATTCGCATGGAGATTTGTTCCGGCGACTATCGTAACTTGAGTTTGGCCTTAATATATGCCAGTGTCCGGGCATATATTGGTTCGGTCAGTTTCTTACTAGTCCTGCAGACGCCCGAATGGCGTTTAGCGGCATATTCTCGGGGCTAGTTTAGCATTGTGCAGCTATATAGCTTGCTATGCAGCCTCTGGCACCTTTTAACGCCCTCTTTAGCCTTACGAATGGTACTAACCATACCTTGGCCCGCGGTACTTGCGGCTATCTAGGCTGGCAATGGCCGGTATATTAACACGGCTGTCTATTCTTATCCCGTTTTCGAGACCCGGCAGCCTTTGTATTTGCTCCTCAATAAAGCTATTAACCTCACGGAGAGATAGTACTGGTTGAGCGTCCAAGCG